>Ga0118677_10002913_pt1 | contig 33524 bp, 29 predicted proteins | sample AliMusrvi5mmetaG_FD_86154 | JGI IMG/M metagenome (GOLD analysis project Ga0118677, IMG submission 86154) | reverse complement strand
TACTGAAAATCCACCTGCAAGCAACATCGTTCCAAACGAAGGTGTTGCACTAATACTAACAAGCTTCCCTATACCCCACGTTCCCAGCACCCCAATTATTATACCTATTATCCCCCCCATACCACTAACCACTATGGACTCTATCAAGAATTGTATAAGTATGCTTTTTCGTCTTGCGCCTATCGCTTTTCTAATACCTATTTCCCTTGTTCTCTCTGTTACAGAAACAAGCATAATGTTCATAATGCCGATACCACCAACAAGTAGCGATATCCCAGCTATTCCACCAAGCATTGCTGTCATAGTGCCTGTCATCTGATTTACATTGTCGAGCATATCCGCTTGATTAAACACTCTAAAAGCATCACTATTCTTTAATTCTTTGGTCAAGTATGTATTCAAAACGCCTAATGCTTCCGCTGACACATCCGAGCTTGCTGCCTGGAAAGAGAAGCTACGCACAGTTGCATTTTTCAGTAACCTTTCAGCAGTAGTGTATGGTATCATTACTCTATCGTCTGTTGAGCCAGCAGTTGAAGTTGATTTAACTTCAAGCACTCCGATTATTGAAAAAATCTGCCCATTTATTTTTATTTCTTTACCTATTGCGGTTGAATCAGGATACAATTTTTTCGCAACATAGTCCCCTACCATTGCTACATTTCTGCGTTCTTCCACATCCATTGAAGACATAAACCTACCACCAGTTTGCACCTTGGTGTTTTGTATAGTTGAATACGCATCATTTGTTCCAATTAAAGAGGTTGTTGTGTTTATAGTACCAGCTTTAATTGTAACATTGCTATTAATTGTAGGTGCTACTGCTACTAAAGTTTTTGGGTTCTTATCTACTAACGCCTGCATTTCAGTCATAGTAAGCACTTTGCTAGATTTTTGCCCTGTTAAGGATACTGAAATCATATTTGTACCCATACTTTCTAATCTATCCAGTATGCTCTTGGTTGACCCTTGAACTAAGCTAATCATTATTATTACTGCACCTACGCCAATTATTATGCCAAGCATAGTTAATAACGAACGCATTTTGTTGCCCATTATACTTTTGATAGACATTTTTATTGCTTGGGTATAGTTCATTCACTATCCACCTCACTATCAAAAATAATTTCCCCATCCTGCATTCTTACAATTCTTTCAGCCTGTTTTGCTATATCATTATCATGTGTAATTAAAACTATTGTGTTACCAGCGTCGTGAATTTCGTGTAGCATTTTCATTATCTCTACGCCAGATTTTGAATCCAACGCACCTGTTGGTTCGTCTGCAAGTATTATAGGTGGGCTTGTAGATAATGCCCTTGCAATTGCAACTCTTTGCTGTTGTCCACCAGATAATTCATTTGGTCTGTGATGTGTTCGGTCACCTAAACCAACACGATCAAGTGCAATTTGCGACAAACGGTGCCTTTCGCCTTTAGCTATTCCACGATATATAAGTGGAAGCTCCACATTCTCTATTGCAGTTAATTTGCTAAGCAAATTAAACCCTTGAAATATGAACCCAATTTTGTTATTACGGATATCAGCAAGGTCATCGTCTCTTAAGGTGCTTACCTCCATACCATCTATGTAATATTTCCCACTTGTAGGTGCATCAAGGCACCCAATCATATTCATTAGTGTTGATTTACCACTACCAGACGGTCCAACTATTGCTATAAATTGCTTTGGTTTAATATGAAGCGAAACATTATTTAATGCACGAACTTCGTTATCACCCATAGAATAAATTTTATACATGTTTTCTAATTTTATCATTATGATACAACGTGTATTAATCACACCGGAAGCAGCAGCAGTGATTGCAAAGCTGAAATCAAAGCATGGTGAACTGATGTTTCATCAAAGTGGTGGATGCTGCGATGGCTCGCAACCCATGTGTTTTGAGAAGGGGGAATTCAAAGTAGGGAACAGCGATGTTTGTCTTGGAATAATTGAAGATTGTGAGTTTTGGATGAGCAAGGATCAGTTTGAATACTGGAAATATACCCAATTGAATATCGGAATTACCAGGGGAAGGGGTTCGAGCTTTTCGCTTGAGATTCCAATGGGAGTCAGGTTTATCACACAGTCAAGAATATATTCCTCAGAAGAACTGGAACAATTAACACCACTGACATTTGCGGATGCATAATTTATTCTTTATTAAGTAGTTGCTGATACTGTTTTGGTGTTATCCCCTCGTACTGTTTAAAAACGCGGATAAAATAGTTTGTATCCTGAAATCCGGTCTCAAATGAGACATTTTTAATAAATATTTTCTTGTCTGCCAAATAATGTTTGGCCAGTTTTATCCGCTCCAGGAGAATAAATTCGATGGGACTCATGCCCAACTCATTTTTAAATAACCGGTAAAGTGCCGAGGTGCTCATCCCCGCCTTATTGGCAATGGTTTTAAGTTCCACCTTATTGGAGAGGTTTACCCGAATAATGGAAACGACCTGATGGAGGTATTGATTAAATGTTTTTGAATGTCCGTCATTCACATCTTTCAAGGTTTGTAATTGAACGATTTTAACCAGCAACTCCTGCAACGACAAATCGGCAAGGGTATCCTTAAAAAGATTAGTACTTCGACAAAGGGCTATCATTCGATTGATAATATTTGCCATTTCCTCATTATTTTGGAAGAAGAAGTTTTGTTTATCAAGTTGCCACTGGCTAATGTTTCCCTCCCTGGGATATTTTTCATTAAGAAAATTAAGGGTATCGGCTATCTTTTTATTATCGATGGCTAATGCCAGACATTGTGTCGGGTTGTCCATGGAGGCCTCAGGGAAATCAATTTTCATCCCTGTATTTGCAGGGACTATGACTGATTCTCCAGGCAAATAATCAAACCCCTGTTTGTCAAATAAATGCATTACCTTTTTCCCTTTAAGCATGCTTGTAACGACAAGGTCATTAAACTTCAAAGGAACCAGTGCTGATTTCTCGTAGGTTTCAAACAGATTTAACTCACAATGTTCCAAATTATAAACAGTACGGTTTTCAACAAGAGTCTTAAGTGAGTTTTCAGGTGTCAGGTCAGGTACTGAAGGGATGTTCTTATTGATCCTCATATTCGGTTTGAATTCATTTAATTTTTAATCCCGGCAATAAACCAGAATTATTTTTTCGCTTTTGTATACTTTCAAAATTCGAAAAAATGGCAGAATATGTACTGAAAATTGTGATAAGAAGTGAAGAAGTTCACATTCATTATTTTGTCATCCCCTATAAAAGAGGGATAATCTTTGACAAATTTATCAATATTAATATAGGAATGCTATTTTTAATTCCGGATATTTGATTTTTTACCCGTTGCGAATTCGGTAGAGGTTAGTGTTCAAATCTTCCCGAGCCTTTTTAATTCCCAAAAACATCTGGCCGTTGCATGAATGTCAACTGAGGCATTATGTGCTTCCTTGAAGCCTGTTCGGAACAGTTTATAATGCAATTCTGAAAGTTTTGGCCATTTGTATCCATAAGGGCCCTCTAATTGGCAATAGTTTGTCGTACTTAGCATGGTACAAATCTTTCTTTTGGTTGCTGTACCATCTGCCATTTTATTTCTTAAAAACTCAGCCCCCACAATCTTTTCGTCAAAACTCATGTTGTGGGCCACAAGGAAATCTGCCTGATTGATCACCGATTGGAATTCCTGTAAAACGGACTGGATTGCAAAACCTTCTTTTTGAGCCTTTTCTGTTGAAATGCCATGAATACGTGAAGCATCTGAAGGAATAATAAATCCATCTGGTCTGACAATATGGTCTCCCTGTGAAATTTTATTCCCGTTATCATCGTAAAGAAGGTAGGCTAATTGAACGAGTCGTGGCCAATTATTAAGATCTGTTACAGGCGCTTTCCAGTTCCGGGGTACTCCGGTTGTTTCGGTGTCAAAAAATAGGTACATGTTTTATTCGTGTTTTTTTATGGTTGATATTTCCTGGGGTCAGTGGAATGAATGTTCCCTCCATATTTAGCCTAAAGCTTCAATCTGCTACCTGATAAATGATGCGTTCTCTATCCGCAGCGAAACTTAAAGCTGCATAAATATCTTCAAGCTGTAATTCAGGATATTCTTTTAGGATTTCACCCGTAGACATTCCCATAGCAAGCCATGAGAGAATATCATAAACAGTGATTCTCATTTCTTTTATACATGGTTTTCCACCTCTTTTCCCTGCCTGAATTGTGATAATATTTCTGTAATCAATCATATTGAGAATTTTTAAACCTTAACGAGGTAGTAAAGATAGTCAATAAAAATGGCTCATTGAAGTTTCATTCTGGTAAATGGAAATTGGATTCTATGACAAGGTCTGCGATAATTAAAACCTGAAATAGGTCAATGTGACCGCCTTTACCTTCATATAACTCAATACGCTTTTCACAATAACTTACTGTGATAGGATGCGATCAACGTGAATGCCACGGTATACGATCACTTCACGCCTTGGTGAACTGTCTCTTTACGCCTCGGTGAACAGACACTTCACGCCTCGGTGAACTGTCTCTTCACGCCTCGGTGCTATGACGACGAAGGCTTCGCTGCGTTGACGATGAATGCCTTGCTGCGCTGATGACGAAGGCCTCGCTACGTTAATGACGAAGGCCTCGCTGCACTAACGGTTAAGGTCTCAATATTTATGATGAGATTTTCATCCGATATCCAACAAAACGGACGGGTAGTTTCAATATTGTCTGTTCAGAGACAGAACATCGGATGGTGAGGTTCAATTTGTAATTGAAGTTAAGCAATGAAGCATGTACTCCTTATGTAAATTTCGGGCAATCATCTACAAGTGTAGAATGTGTCAATTACTTCAATAACAAAATTGATTACCTGATTAGCAAGGCAAGTTAGCTCTCTTTTCTCTTCAGATCAAGTTTCTAATCAATACCAGAAGGAGGTGCTGCATCTGTCGATGCACCCCATTTCTTATTGGGATAAGGACCCATTTCGAGTTGAAGGGTCGCTCCGTTTAACAGATCGGTGTGCGTAAACCATGGCCGATCTAACGGTTTGCCGTTCAGCTGGGCAGACTGAATGTATTTATTCACCTTTGAACAATTCTTAGCGATGATTTTAAACGTCTTGCCATTATTCAGTTGGATGCTTACTTCCTCAAATACCGGACTGCCAATGTTGTAGATGGGAAGCCCTGGTGTGACAGGATAAAAACCCATTGAAGAGAGCACTACGAATGCCGTCATTCCGCCGCCATCTTCATCCCCCGGAATACCAAATATGTTGTCCTGAAACCATACATCGAGCAGAAACCGTATCCGCTTTTGAGTTTTCCAGGGTTCACCAGAATAGTTGTACAAATATGGAATATGAAAACTGGGTTCGTTGCCCATCGAATATTGGCCTACCAACCCGGTGGCATCGGCAAATTTCGCCCAGAACTGAAATTTTGTCCGGCCAAGGTCTTCGCGGAAAAGCTGATCGAGGTTGGCAGTGAAGTTCTCACGGCCACCCATCAGTTTGATCAAACCATGAATATCTTCCTGAACCTGCCATTGGTAAGTATATCCGTTGTTCTCGTCGTAATAATCGCGGCCACCCGGACCACCATCAAATTTAGGGTCGATCTCAATCCAATCCCCATTCGCATTTTTGGGCCACATGAGCTTTTTATCCGGACGGTATAAATTGCGGTAGTTGGTGGACTGCTTGTGAAAATAATCCTGATCATCCTTGTGCCCCAATTCCTTGGCCATTTCCGAAAGCGCCCAATCATCGTAACTGTGCCCCAACGTAATCGCTACGCTCTGCCGCTTCTCAAAATCATGAACCTCTTTAACCGTTTCTGTTTCACCCGACATTAAGGCAGGGTAATACCCTTTTTCACGATAGAAGGTATCGAGTATGCATTTAGAGCCGTTGCGCCATGGAAGCATCGTGGCATCGGTGCCATTTTTCCGGATTCCTTCATAGGCTTTCCCGACATCGAAACCCCGGATTCCTTTTCTCCAGGCATCCAGAAAAACGATTGTGGAGTGAAAGCCGTTCATAGCCGGATCGTCCTGGTAAAGGAGCGGAAATTGCGGCATCCAGCCTCCCTGCTCGTACATCGTGGTGTACGACTGCAACATATCGGCTTCCTTTTCAGGCTGAAGAATCATACGCAACGGATGATTGGCAAGGTAGGTATCCCATACCCAATCGTCAACATAGAAATCACGATCTGTTTTGTGCACCTTGTGATCGTAGGCACTATAATAACTGCCATATTCGTTGATGTTTACCATCCGTTCGTATGTCCGGTACAGAGAAGTATAGAAAGTCCGGCGCCGGGCATCGGTACCTCCCTTCACCTGGATCTGGTCAAGCGTTTTTGTCCAGACCTGCTCACCTTTGGTTTTGAGGGATCCGAAATTCCAGTCCGTAACCTCCTTTTGAAGGTTCACTTTCGCTTGTTCGACGCTGATAAACGAAATCGCATATTTGAATTCAACCAGCTTATCCTGAGTTTTTGAGAATTCAAGCCATGCAACTGGCTCCTGCCGCGTTTTATCTGATTTTTTAACAGGCTTGTTTTCGTCTTTCAACAAGGCTTTACACTCCTGATTGAACTCACCGTATACAAACGCCTTCATCCCAAAGAACTGTTCTTCACCCGAGAGTGAATTCTTCGAAAGTACATCCCAATGACCTTCCTGGTTGATCTGAAGCCTCAAGGTTTTATCACTCTTTTCCGGAAAGGTAAACCGAAAGAAACCGATCTTATTCCCAGGCGCAAATTCCACCTTGATATCTTCGTCGATCAGGTAAGTAGAAAAGTAATAGGGCCTGACTATTTCAAGATCATGATCGTATGTTTGCCGCTCTTTCCATGTTCCGTCTTCCTTTTTACCAGTTCCCGGCAAAATTCCAAAGAGTTCACCTTTGCGGTGCGAGATCATCGTAAGCGGGAAAAAGCTAATCTGATCATCAAGATAATCTGCACGTAACGGGTGCATCCGGATCATCTGGTTCGGCAATTGTACATTGGGTCGGGTAGGGTGAAGCAGGAAACCCACTCCGCCGATATATGGATCAACAGCCTCGAGGTTCGATTTTTGAGCACTGGCGGAAAAACAAAATGCCATCAACAAAATGAAAACTCCAATGATTGCCGATCTTGAAGGAAGTAATCTCATAAATTTCAGATATTTAATATTTTCAGATCTTATCCCGGACCAATGATGCAGCAGCAAGATCTAAAAGTAAAACAGCATTAGCATGTGTTCGCAAAATGGTTGCCGGACATTCCGGAGAAATTTCATTCAGTATGGTATCGTGAACTGCAGTTGCCTTTCGTTCGTCAGGAACCGTGCAGATAATGGCTTTTGATTTCATGATTTGCCTGATAGACATACTAATCGCTTTTTCGGGAACATCGTTAAACGTGGGAAACCAGCCTTCACCCAGTTGCTGACGGCGGCAAGCGTCGTTCAATTTTACAACAAGATAAGGCTCTTCTGTTTCGAAATCTGCCGGTGGATCGTTAAATGCAAGGTGACCATTCTCGCCAATTCCTATAAAAGCGACATCAATGGGATGGTTGCTGATTAATTTTCCCAGCCGGACGCATTCGCCGTAAGGATCTGTTTCACCATTTACATAGTTAAACTCCTTTAGTGAAATAAGATCCACAAACCTTTCCTTGAGATATTTGCGGAAAGACGCAGGGTGATTTTCGGAGATTCCGATGTATTCATCGAGATGAAAAACGGTGACCACCGACCAGTCGACATCCTCCTTTACAAGCTCATTCAACATTTCGAACTGGGATGCTCCCGTCGCAACGATGATATTTGCTTTGCCGTTGTGGCGAATTGCCTTGCGAATGAGTTCGGCACCTCTGTTGGCGGCCTTTAATCCAAGCAATTGTTTGGTTTTTGATAATACTATTTCCATCTTATATTGTCGTTAAGTGATTGGTTTAATGAGTATGTAATTCAACTTATCATCCAGGGGAGTCATCTTTGGCATCAGCAAATGGACAAAAACGAGGATAACCAGGTAAGATGAACCCGCGATTACAAATGCCCAGAAATAGCCCGAGTTATTAGCGGTATCCAGGACTGCGCCCAATGCAATATCTGCAATTATCGCGACTGCTACCCCAATCATTTTTCCGATACCTATCACAGAGGCGATTGCCTTTTTAGGGAAGACATCGGGAACCAGCGTATAGCTGTTAATCGACCATGACTGATGTCCCGCCGCGCCAAGTCCGATTAAAAAGACGGCGAGCCATTTACTGGCAATTACCGGAACAAAGGATACGGGTAATATTATGATTGCACATACCAACATGGTTATTTTCCGGGCTTTATTGATTGACCACCCTTTTTTTATGAGTGCACCGGAAGTGTGTCCACCGATTAGACTTCCTGCATCCGCCATTACAAAAATGATCAGGAATGGAAGTCCGATGTTCTTAATGTCTACCCCAAACTGCTCGGCAAGAAATTTTGCACCCCAGAAAAGGTAAAACCACCAGACGCCATCGGTTATTGTTGTTAATGAGAATGCCCAGGTCTCCCGCTTTGGCAGCAATTTGATCCAGGGGATTTTTTCGGATGTCTCTTCATCGGAATCGCTGTTAATATATGCCAACTCTGCCTTTGATAGTTTCGGATGTACTTCGGGTTTCTGATAAGTTTTCAGCCAGAGTAATACCCAGAGTGCACTAAGTAATCCTGTGAAAAGAAAGGGTATTTGCCAGTTGTCTCCTTCGACAGAAACGATTGCTCCGACAACGAACGGGGCTAAGATGGCTCCGACACTTGTAGATGCATCAAAGATTCCTGTTGCAAAAGCCCGGTCCTTTTTGGGGAACCATTCGGCAACTGTTTTTATTGCAGCCGGAAAATTCCCTGACTCCCCAATTCCGAGCCCAAAGCGTGCGACCACAAATCCAATTAAACTAAAAGCCGGCCGGATGGCAGCATGCAACATTCCGAAAATGCTCCAGATTACGATCGAAATTGTATATCCGATCTTCGTTCCGAGTTTGTCTATGATACTGCCCATGAACAATAACCCTATCCCATAGGCAATTTTAAAGGAAACCATAATTGCGGCATAGTCCTTATTCGACCAGTCGAATAGTTTTTGCAACGTTGGAGCCATTACGCCGACAATACTCCGGTCAAAGTAGTTGATCGTTGTGGCCATAAAGACCAGTGCAAGAATTCGGTATCGGTAATTGCCGATGGATTCTTTTACTGCATTCATTTTAGTAATATTTCATTTTGAACTGTCATAAACTAAATTTCCGGCAACCCAGGTTTTTCTGATTGTTAATTCAGAATCTCCTAATTCAAACAGAATCAGGTCGGCACGTTTTCCTGGTTCTATACTGCCACGATCGGTTAACCCGTAAAGTTTGGCAGGGTTTGTACTGGCCATTTGAATGGCTTCACCTAAAGAACAACCGGTCACCTTCATGATATGTGTCACACCTCTTGTGATGGGTGATGCTGAGCCATAGAGTACATTTTGTGCCGGATAGCGGAGCATTCCTTCTTTTGTCAATTCGATTGTTTCACCCTCTTCGTTTTTATAATTGCCCGGAGGTAATCCGGCAAAACCTGTAACGTCAGAAGTGATAATTGTTTTTTCTGGACCTTTTACTTTATAAAATACGGAGATCTCTTCATCGCGCAGGTGGAAACCATCGCAGATAATGCTGGCTATCAATTGATTATTGGCCAATTGAGGCCAAAGCGGATTGTTGTGCCGGTTGATCATATTGGCACAACCGTTCCCCAGGTGGGTGGAAATTTTGGCGCCGTTTGCAACTGCTTCGTCAACAATGACTTTTGACGCATTGTGATGGCCAATTGCAACCGTGATACCCATTGCTGTGCATTTTCGGATGAAATCCATTGCCCCTTCAAGTTCAGGCGCTATCGTGATTGTCAGGATGTTCCGGCCCGAAGCTTCGTAAAACTCCATGAATTCCAGCCAATCAGGCTTGTGAACATACTTCAGCGGATGGGCTCCACGATAGCCGTCTTCAGGTGAAACGTATGGACCTTCAAGGTGATATCCGGGAATGGAACCATGAAGTGCTTGATCATTTTTTGTATTGGCAAGAAGTGTAAAATTCCGAAGCAGTACTTCTTTACTATTAGTTGTAAGGGTCGGTAAGTAGGTGGTTACACCTTTTTTCCATAATTCGCGGGTTGCCTTCAGGATGCCTTCCTTTTTTAATTCGCCTCCGCCAAAGCAGAACGAAACACCAGCAAAGCCGTTAACCTGGTTGTCGATCAAGCCTGGCGCAATGAAAAGGGGATGGCTCTCATCGGATAATTTGTCAATTGGCTGAATGCTAACAATCTTACCGTCCTTTATCTCAACGGAAACAGGTTTATTATCAAGGTATAGCAACCCTTCTATTCTTGTCTGGGCAAATGATGCATTTACGGTTAGCGTCAAAATAAAAACGATTAGTTTTTGAAAAAGATGTTCTAAAGAGTACTTCATACTCACGTTTTTGAGTTTACATTTTTACCTCTTCCCAATTCTCATTGGTCCCGGACCTTTCAAGCGCCTCAAGAACGGCAATGCATTTCAGGATGCTTTCATGTGCAAGTGGTTCTTTGCCCGTCCTGAACATCTCGACCATGTCGGTATAGTTTTTCCCGGGATCACTGTCCGCGATGCGCGATTTCAGTTCAACAGTCCCTTCTTTGGTTTCAGCAAAAGTCCGCCATCCATACGAAAGCGTTTTAAAGATGAGCGTTGCCAACATTTCGTTTCCGAAAACGAGGGTAGCAGTAGTGTTTTTTCCGCTTCGGGTAACCCGGACTCTTCGGATGTCATCTCCGAAAATATACATAAGTGGTTGAACCATATGAATGCCGTAAAAGAAAACTCCGCCATATGGCGACTCAAGATCTGCAGGTCCGCTGATCGTCACATGGCTGATGGCATCCATCGTTTCAACCTGTTTTTTGACATCAAAAGTTCCGTCTTTATGGGCTTCGGAACTATAGGATGAAACGGGCGTTCCAACCCTGCGGGCCATTTCGAGAAATTCCTTTCCTTCTGAAACCCTGTAGCAAAAAGGTTTATCGATAAAGGTCGGAATCCCGGCCTTAACGAAGGGTTCCGCTGCCTTCAGGTGAAATTTGGCATGACGGTGATCGACAATTAAGGCATCGATCTTGCCCAGCATTTCGAGCGGGTCTTTGACCATATTGGGAATCTGACCTTTTTCCATCGCTGCCCTGGCAAATTCTTCTGTTTCTCCCCAAACATATTTCACTTCTACTCCGGGGAACTTTTTATCGATATTGAAGAGCTTTCCATAACCGATGGTATGCGAATTTTCAGCACCGATAATCCCAATCCGAATCGGTTTATCCGGTGAGGAATTATTCGTAAATAGTTGGGCAGCAGAGATTGCCTCAGCAGACGATACGGCTAAGACTGACAGAGCGGCTCCTGTCCCAATTTTTTTAATAAATGATCTTCTCGTTTTCATAGATATCAGTTATTGGTTTTATATGCTATCACCTGATCGATTGGTGTTTATTCTTTCTCCTTTCACTTCACGTAGCCGATTAAGGTCATCCTGCAATTTATCTGCAAAAAGAAACATATCTGAACTGTGAAGAATAATAGTCGCGCCTGCTTTGGCCCAGTTCAGCTGAAGGTCAAGACTGCCTCTCGAACCGTTGTGACCGCCGGCAGCAACACCAAAATCCCTGGCTTTTTTGATGATTCCACAACTTAGGTCAAGGAACGCCTGACTGCGGTATTTTTCAGGCATTTCGTAGGAGGTGGAAAGATCATGCGGCCCAATAACGATACCATCAATGCCTGATCCATCAACCGATTGAACTGAAAAAAACTGTTCCATATTCTGCACACCAGTCGGGCTTTCGATGTTCAAAAGGAGCGAGTGATTTTTATTGTGGTTTTTCAAATAGGCTTCAAGTTCTGCTGATGGTTTTTCTTCGCCGTAAAGAATTTTTTTCAGCTTTTTCCCCTTTAGCGGACGATATTTTACGGCGCCTACAAGATTGTAAACATCCTCAATATTTTCAACATACGGAACAAGGATGGCTCCTGCGCCGGCATCCAAAGCCCGGGTTGCCAGAAACGGATCGGGCTCCAAAATACGAACCACGGGATTGATCCCTGCAGCTTTGTAAGCCCTGCACATCCAGCTCAATGTTTCGGGATTGTATGCAACGTGTTCATCGCATAGAAAAACGAAGTCGAGACCAAGATTGATCGTTAAATCAAACATTTTCGGAGATGATGATGTTATCAACGTTCCATAAACTGTTTTCCCTGTGCGCAATGTGTCCCGGAATATTTGTCCTGTCATTATTTCCATTCTCCTTCCTTACCTAAAGCAACGACCGCTGCTTTGCTGAATGCTCTTGCAGATTCATTCATGTTTTCAGCTATTTTGATTTGCTCCTCAACACGGTCATAGGCCAGTGCAGCCTCGATGACCGTATTGCATTCGTTATTGTCCATAAAGAGAGAAGCCTCAAGGATGTGAGGTTGATCTTCTTCAGGAATGGTTAAGAAACCATGTTTGTCGGCATGAATTAAGTCGCCTGAATTTACTGTCGTACCGAAAACTTCAACTGGCTCGCCCCAGCTTATTGGTGCTGCATAAGCATGTCCCACACATAAACGACGTGCCAATGCCTTAAAACCGGCACTTTTCATTTCGTCGAGATCCCTGATGGCCCCATCAACAATAACGCCAACGCATCCAAGTGTTTTGTGGGTATTCGCACTAACTTCGCCCCAGAAAGAGCCAATTGTGTTTGGTTTATCCATATCCTGCATCACAATAATTTTTGGCCAGGGTAATGATTCAATGTAACTCCGGTACTCAGCCCATGCATTAAGGTTGGTGGCTGGTTCAGAAGGTTTAATTTTTACGGTTACGGCATATCCAATCATTGGCCCGAATTCCGGCATAAAATCTTTCGTCTCCTCGAGATTAAATCCGGTAGTTCTGGATCGCTTTGTAATCTGTTCCCATCCATTGTAGATTGTGGGCGTATTCCAGCGCTTTAGCTTTAATAAATCACTTAATGGCAGCATATTAGAATTTTAATTAAAGCGTCATCTCCCAGCCCTTCTCGTATTCACGTGTCCAGAGTTTCACGGCCTCTGGGTCGTTCAAGATATGTCCGTTCTTTGAATCAATGTTCAAGGTGCGTCCTGTACGTTGAGATATATTTCCCAGTTGCATCAATAGGGTGCTTTTGTGGCCACCGTCAATTCCTGAATGTAATTCATCTCCTTTTGTGATCCCGTCAAAAAAGTTCTGAAGATGCAACGCATCAAGCTTTTCTCCCGGATTCATAAGGTTCGAGGAATCAATTTCAACATCGCTTTTCACATTTTTAATCACTTTGTTGTCTAAGCCGACGATTGTGTAATCGTTACCGCCCTGCATAACCATTGTTCCTTTTTCGCCATAGAAAACAACACCTACACTCGTTCCTTCTATGTTATGAGGATTGCAACTTCGTCCTTCCCAGGCCAGGGCTGTATTGTTGTCAAATTCCATGCTGATCACCTGTGTGTCGGGGGTTTCCCAATCGTCCTTAAAACGATATCGTCCTCCTGCAGAGTTCACTTTTGTGGGAAAGCCCACGCCTAAACCCCAGCGCATCAGGTCGGCCATGTGGGTGCCATTATTAAGCGCTTCGCCGGTTCCCCAGTGCCAAAACCAATGCCAGTTATAGTGAACGTAGTTATCTTTAAATGCTTTACGCTTTGCCGGACCCTGCCACAAATCCCAGTCGAGCCAATCAGGAACAGGTGCCTCTTTACCAATACCGATAGAGGCACGGTTATTTGCATACCAGCCTTTTGCGAAGTAAACCCGGCCAATTACTCCTTCTTTAAGTTCTTTAATTGCTTGAGCTACATTGGGCCACGATCTGCGCTGGTTGCCCATCTGGATTACGCTTTTGTATTTGGTAGCTCCTTGAACGAGCATTTCGCCTTCTGCCGGAGCATAACTGCAGGGTTTTTCAAGGTAAACGTGTTTGCCTGATTTCATTGCCAGCATGGCTGCCGGTGCGTGCCAGTGATCGGGCGTTGCAATAGCTACGGCATCAACATCCTTGTTTTCAAGCGAATTTCGGAAGTCCTTAAATCCGGTTGGTTTGTGCCCGGTTATTTTTTCAATATTTGCTGTGCATTTCTCAATGGCCCTTGAATCTACATCGCATATATGAATTACTTCACAAGCTTCGAGTTTGGAGAAATTTTGTGAAAGGGCAAAACCTCGGGAGTTTACGCCAATGACGGAAAGCCTGATCCGTTCGTTTGACCCGACTATCCGGTTATAACTATTGGCGCTGAATCCCGGCAGGATGCCTCCGATTGAAAGCATTCCTGATCCTGCAATTGTTTTTTTGATACATTCACGTCTGGTTGTCATGGTATCTTAAGATTAGAAGATTTACTTTTTTTCTTTCGTCATTTCCAAAGCTGTGGTTGTAATATAGTATTTTGTCAAAGTATTCGGGATTTCCCATTTAGGCATGTCCCTTTTCACAAGGTAACCCAGAAATACTTTGAAAGTTGGATCGTGTGATAATTCCAAATCCGAAGGTATGACAATTTCGGTAGATTCCGACTCTTTTGATAAGGAGATTCCGGGATAGTTCTTTTGTAAGCGGGCAACTGCCTGCGAAAGGTTGGTTTGAAAATCATTTTCCGATAAATCCGGACCCTTTTGCGCATAAAGCTGCGGGCGTTTCTGTCCGTATTCTTGCTTAATAAGCAACATCGCTTTAGACCCTTCCGCAGAAGCATACCGAAGATCGTTTCCGTCTTTTGGCGTTGCTGCACGCCACTCGACGCTTACACCCATATTAATACCTTTCACCTGGTAGTTGATCGATCCATTCGCAAATACTTCCAAGACAGTGTCTTTCAGAAATGGTTTCAAAGAGATTGGTATTTCAGATAACGAAGTAGCGGTTGAAAACTCACCCTTGGTGATATTAACCGGCCAGTGTTTTGCTGACAAAACTTTCACATCCTTCAAATAGTCAATGGTCTCATCCGGAAAAGTTTTCCAGAAAGTCAGATCTATAAGATGGGTGGTTACGTCGACAATGCCTTCACCTTGTTGTGAAACATCGAAAAACCAGGAAGGACGATTGCCTTTCCCACCTCTGTAATAATGGTGTACGCTTGATTCAAAAATTGCAGGGTGTTCTGGTGTGCCAGTTTGAATTTTACCGAAAAACAGGGAATCCATCATCAGTGATTTCTGAACATTGTGCAACAGACTATACCGTTCCGTCATCATATCAAACATCAGGATTCCTTTTTGTTCCGCCATTGCATAAGCAGTTTTCAACCTTTCGAAGCCAGCTTTATCGATCACCATCGGTTTATCGGAGAACACATTCATCCCTGCCTGAATAGCTTGCTCGATGTAATCTATTTTAATCCGGTTATTTCCGGCGAGTACGACTACATTTCCTCTCTTTTCCTGAACCATTTTATCAAGAAAATCCTTTCCAATGTAAACTACTTCGTTCCACCTGGTTGGATTTTTTTCTCTCGAATTGAATGATTTTATCTGTTCGAAATAGGCTTCCAACTCATTCCTGTCAGGTGCATAAACGTAAACATTTGTATCTATCTGGTTGATTTGCTCGTTTTGAGCTGCAGCTGCGTGGCCGTGAGTCGGATCGAGCTGGATGATTTTCACCTCCCCTTCTTTTCCTGAAAATTTCCAATCTGATTGATGGGCTTGTCTGCAAGAGCTCAACCCAAATATTAAAATCGAAACAATAATGATTGGTGTCTTCATATTAGAAGGTTAAATTAAAGTTTGATAAATATTTTCTTCCGATACAACAAAAAAGCGACAAGGAAACAGGAACTCACGGAGATTAGCGCCCAAATCAATGAGGCATTTTGCACTGTCAAACCAACATCTGTCAAGCCAAAATAGACAATATCATGTATATGTGTGTATTTGTAAATAGTTTCGAAAACATCGGCCATCACATAAATTGCGATTGCGTTGCTGCCAAAGATAATACCGAATCGGGCAATTGTATTGTTTTTAAAGTCCATGAAATCAATCAGCCAAAGCGATAACGCTAAAACGATGGATGCCCAGCCCGAAGTGTAAAGGACAAAAGAGCTCGTCCATATCTTTTTATTGATAGGGAATTGCCAATCCCAAAGTGCTCCGGCAATTACAAATAACGTTCCGGCTGTAAATAACCAAATAACCGTTTTTTCTTCTTCCTTCAGTTTTTGTCTGATAATCAGCTGCCCTGCAAGCATTCCTGTTATTCCGGTTCCGATGGACGTAAAGGTACTAAACAATCCTTCAGAATTCCATCCGTGTTTTCCAAGCATTTCAGCAGAAAAAAACAGGCGGTCGAACCATGCGGCAAAATTCAAACCGGGTTCAAACGTTCCTGCAACAAAATCACTGGTAGGGATGAAGGACATTGTGATCCAGTAAACCAAAAGTATTCCAACAAGGATATAAATTTGTAATTTCCAGTTAGTGAATATAAAAAGCAGGGCACAAACCATATAAACAATTGCAATCCGTTGTAATACACCGAAGAAATCAAAAAAGCTAAAATCAAAGTTAGGCAAATAATGAATGAAGAAGCCAATCGCATAGATTTTAAGTGCGCGGATGATGATTTTCTGCACCATCTCTTTCCATGGTTTTCCGGCTGTCATCTGTTTGGTAAACGATAGCGAAATCGAAACACCGACTATAAAAATGAAAAAGGGGAAAATGAAATCAGCAGGGGCAATTCCGTTCCAGTGTGCGTGTAAAAGAAAGGCATAGGTATTTTCATATGATCCGGGGTAATTCACAAGGATCATTGCGGCAATCGTCAATCCCCTGAATACATCGATGGAAATGATCCGGTTTGAGGTATTCATTATTTTCTTCCCTCAAATCGTTTCGTAATCTCCTTCCAATTGGTTATAACAATGCCTTCATCTTTAAAGAATTGATGAACTACAGGGTCAGCAAATAATTCACCTTCCCATACCCGTTGTTGCCAGGTACCTGTGATCGTTTTTAAATGATCGCTAAGTGCTGCCGGGTGGAAAATAATTTCGGTTAAACCGGCATTTAAGGATTTGACCAGTTTAAAGAAATTAGCGCGTTTCTCTTCGTAAGTCGATCCTTCGGGAACACTTGTGAAATTGTCAAGTTTGGGTAAGCCGTATTCCCCTACGCTTTTGATTACTTCATCGGTAATGGGGTAACCAGCTTTTCTGAACTGTTCTGCTACCAATGGATCAGAAACATCAATAATATTGGCAGGGATGTGATAATCTTCAGCTACTTTTAGAAACACTTTTACGTAATCCGCACATCCATATAAGGTTCCCATGTGGGTATCAATATGGGTTGGCCTGTGTCCTAAAGCGATGGCTTTTTCAATTTGCGCACGGATTTCTGTTTCCACCTCCTTTGCCGAGGCATGCATAACAACTTTAGGAACTTCGTGGTAGAATTTTCCATCAGGATCAACTAAACCAGGCACTTTAGCAGGATTGGAAAGGGGGCCCCACCGGTAATTTTGCCATTCACTTGTTAATGTAAGATGCATTCCGATATCTGCTGAACGATGGTTATTGGTCCAGACAATCATTGATTCAGCATTTGGACATGGCATCATTACTGCAGCAGAACTCAAATAACCCTTTTCGATGTAACTTTCTACAGCGGCATTCGCTTCAGGGCACATCCCTGCATCATCCATGTGAAGAAGTAAAACTTTCTTTCCCTGGGGAAATCCAAGTTTTTCAGACCATGTTTTCTGTGCGTTGAGAATATTTGGGATTGACATCAGTATCATAAAAGTTGCAGGAAAAATCAAATATTGGTTAATTATAGTTTTGAAATACAGTATAATGCAAAACATTTTCGATAAGAATTTTTCTATTGGATGTGTCATGCCGGATTAATTGGTTATTTACTGTGTTATCTTTTTTGGATCAATCACTACATGTTTTATCGATTCCATTTTTTCACCTTTAGAATACGAATAAGAAATATTTAAAAGGCCATCATTGGTCTGAATCACACAGGGATAGGAAAAACTTCCTTTGTGATCAGGCTCGTATTCAATTAATTCCTTCCATTTCCAGGTAGAACCTTCGTCATCCGAGATGTAAAGTGATAGCCGGTAGCGTCCGTCATTAGTATCATTTCCAATAAAAACCCATTTGCCGTCTTTCAAAACACAAAGTTCTACACTGGCTTCATTGGGAATCTCCGTCTTATGTGAAACACTCCACGATTCACCGTGATCAGTTGAAGTGCTTTTATGTACGCGTGTGGGTGAATCTCCGCTGTCGCGCATATAAGCAACGATGTCTCCGTTTTTCTTAATGGCAAGAGCAGGCTGGATAGGGCCACGACCGACTATTGGTAGGCTTGGTCTCCAGGTTGTTCCTTCGTCATCTGAAATTGCAACCATCGAAAAGTTTAAGCCATCGGAGTAAAGTGGCAAAAGAATTCTACCACTTTCTAGCGAAATCGGGTGGATCCGGGTCATCCATCCAAGGCTTCTCTTCAGCAAATCCTTACTTGCTTCTTTAATCATATTGTCATATTGGGGAGCATATCCGGCCCAACCTGCCTGACTTTCTGGCATTTCTTTGAATCTTTTTTCCACTTCTTTTGCAAAATTGTCATCGGGTTTTAAGAAGATATTATCCTGCCATTCCCAAACAGGGGCTTCGTTCCCATTATAATTGGTTGTAGTTTTGAACCTTAAAATGGCATCTTCCCATTTATTGGCAACAACGGCCACCCAAAAAAGAAATAATTTACCTTTTCGATTCAGAAAAAGTACTGGATTACAATCGGGTATTCCTTTGGTATCAGCCAATAAAAACGGTGCAGTCCATGTTTTTAGTCCTTTTTTCAATCTGGCTCCCATGATCCGTACATCATCAGCTGTTCGTTCTCCGCTGCCCTGAAACCATGCTGCCAGCAGGTCTCCATTCGGCAAAAGGACAATGCTGCTCCCATGCGTATGTTCATTCTGGAGCGGGAAAATGATCTCTTCACTTATAATAGCATTGCTGGCATTTCTTGTCTGTGCAATGATGTTAAAGGCAGTAAACAGGAATAAAATTGAAAAAAGTTGTATGACTTTCATAATCTGGCTAATTGATGTTTAAAGATGCTTATTCATCAGGCCATTGGCCGTTTGACATGGGTTTCGTCTTCAGCATCGAAGGATCGATGACTACATGCTTAATTAATTTACGGTTCCAGGTGTAGGTTACATGGATTAAGCCATCTTTCGATTGAATTACGGCCGGATACGAAAATTCAGCATTGGAATCAGGGTCGTTTTCCAGCAATACTGCAGCATTCCATTTGTTGCCATCTTTAGATACTGCGACTGCTAATTCATTCCTTCCTATTATAATTGGATTGAAAACAAGTATTTGTCTGCCATCGGCAAGTGTGACACCATCAATTCCTGAATTGTTATTGGGCAATTGTGTCGGAGTGAGCGCGGACCATGTCTGACCACCATCTTCAGAATGTGATTCATTGATGTTTTTATTCTTGCTCCTGCAAAGTAATTGAATTAAACCATTCTTATAGGTTAAAATTGTAGGCTGGATTGAATTTAATTGATTGTTATCAATAGCTATTTTTTGCCATTCGTTCAAATTTTGGTCTGAAGTTTCGAGGTAGATATTCCATGCTTTAGCAGACTCAAAACTTGTAGGATATAATATTTTCCCGTTTGGCAATTTCACCGGTTTGTTTTTAATCGGACCCAGTAGATTTTCAGGAATTTTGGTTGCAACGGACCATGTTCTCCCGTTATCCTTCGATGTTTTGTAAAGTCCCCACCAACTTTGCGGATTTGGTCCTACCTTATAAAACAGTATGATTTCGCCGTTATCTTTTGTGAACAATACAGGATTCCAGCAAGGATATCTTTTGCCTTCCTGTACACCATCAGCAACCAATACAGGTTTACTCCATTTCCCTTTTAGGTTTGATGAACAATAGATACAAACATTAATGGCTCTTTCTTCCGTTCCTCCGAACCAAGCGGCAATCAATCCTTCAGACGTTTCAGTGATGGTTGAGGCATGACAACTAGGAAACGAAACTTCTTGTGGCTGATAGATGTACTCAGAGTTTGTTATTGCATTTGCTCCTTTAAAAGGATTACCTGCAAAAACAGTATTTGACAGGAATAATATCAGAATGAGAATTTTAAACATTTTCAGATCGTTCATTTCAGTTTATTTGAGATCAATTTTGTTAGTTTTGAACCGACAAGGTAGATATTAAAACTTAGAGTTGACGGATGATCAGTTCATAATTCCATCAAATTCCAAAATATATTGTGCTATTTTTTTCTTATCTTCTCCTTCAAAACTTCGAAGCGGGAAAGCAACGTAATCATTACAAATACCCATTGCCGCAAGCGCACAGTTAATTCCTTTTGTAAAACGGGAACTCGTCTTGCCAACACTGTAAATTGTATTATAAAGTTTCATTACTTTTTCGCGGAGAAAAGTTATCTTTTCAAAATCGCGTGCCAATGATGCCTCGTATAAATCGACAAATAATCTTGGATACATATTGGCTCCTCCACCAATAGCTCCATGCCCGCCTTGCATAATTGTTTCTGGCATAAATAATTCTGTCCCAGTAATAATTGAAAATTCCGGAGAGTCTTTAAATTCTTCAATTAATGTGAATAGATAAAGCATATCTCCTGAACTATCTTTAATTCCGATGGCTCCAAGATCCTTAGCTGCCTTTACAGTTTTTACTGCCAAATGTAATTTTGTGTAGCTTGGAATGTTGTACAGCAACATAGGCAAGGGAAGCTGAGGAATCAGGTTTTCAAGATAATCCATCATTTCGGTCTGCGAAATCGGTATATAATAAGGTGGGGCAACCACTACCGCATCTGCTCCGGAAGATTGAGAATATTCAGCAATTTCGAGTGATCCTTCAAACGACGTATCCGTAATTCCGACCATAACCGGAATCCTGTGATTTACAAGGTCACAAGCACGTTTAATAAACTCTTTTCGGAGTTCAAAACTAAGACTTGTTGCTTCTCCGGTTGTCCCTAAAATAAATAAGCCATGTACTCCCCCTGTAACTAAATGCTCAATCAGATTTTCCAGCCCTTTTACATCAAGCGTATTGTTGTCGATAAGGGGTGTAATAACAGGTGGAATAACTCCTTTTAATGGTAGTTTCATATTTAGCAGCTTTATTATATTCTATTAATTGCCTCTAATTAATATATGATGGTTTAATTTTTTACGGTATTAATTCCTGAGTATAAAGTAACAGGATCAGGTTTTGTTATACTCCAATAATATTGTTCTGTTTGCATTATTTTTTAACAAAAATGCATAACCAATTTTATTAAAAAATGCAATAAATAATTAGTAATCAGAAAAAAAGAAGTGTATAATATCCGGATGGCAATAGCCTTCTCAGGGAAAATTCTGGAAATTTTCCGGCAAACATCCCTTTAATTTTGGTAAGGATGAGTAGTTAATGTTATTTATTTGTTTGACTTGTGTATTTAGGAAATTGCTATCATCATATGTTGCATTTCAACTTCCAATTAATTTAGCCATACCTTCTTATTCGTTTAAATAAGATATGTATAACCTTTGTGTAATCTTTCTGTAACAATTAATACAGAAAGATTACACAAAGATTACAGAAACATTACAGAAACACTGTAGTTGGTAATAGTGAAATATCTTTTAAGCTATGTGAAAATGGGTAAGGAGATGTAAATAAAGTGGCTTTTTATTGCAATCAATCAATTTCGTGGATGGAAATGCGACATCTATTTATTCTCACTAATTATTTTCAAAACACACAATTCAATAAAAGTCTTATTTTTTTCGAATTCAATAGTCTTTCATTTCTGCAATATATTGCTCAATTTTCTGCCTGTCTTCACCTTCAAATTTACGAAGGGGGAACGCGATATACTCGTTGCAAATACCCAACGCAGCTAAAGCACATTTGGTACCTTTTAAATACCTTGATGTTGACTTACCAACACTATAAATGGTATTATAGAGTCTCATCACTTTATCTCGTAAAACTGCAATTTTATCAAAATCTTTTGCTACTGATGCGTCGTACAAGTCGACAAATAGCCTTGGAAACATATTTGCACCTCCGGCAATGGCTCCATGTCCACCTTGCATAATTGTTTCAGGTATAAATAGTTCGGTTCCAGTAATAATGGAAAATTCAGGTGAGTTTTTAAATTCTTCGATCAGCGAAAACAGGTAAAGCATATCGCCGGAACTGTCTTTAATACCGATGGCCCCCAACTCTTTTGCTGCAATTACCGTTTTTATTGTCAAATGAAGTTTTGTATAACTCGGCATGTTGTAGAGCATAAGCGGCAATGGTAATCTCGGGATCAGGTTTTCGAGGTAATCCATCATTTCAGCTTGCGATATCGGAATGTAATAAGGTGGTGCAACTACAACAGCATCGGCACCAACTTTTTGAGAATATTCAGCAATTTCTACAGAACTCTCAAATGATGTATCCGTTATGCCCACCAATACAGGGATCCTGTGATTAACCAGATCGCAAGTCCGTTTAATAAAATCTTCGCGGAGTTTATGGCTTAAGCTTGGCGCTTCGCCGGTAGTTCCTAAAATAAATATTCCATGTACTCCACCCGTAACCAAATGTTCCACAAGATTTTCAAGACCCTGAACGTCAATTGTCGTATTGTTAATGAGCGGCGTAATAACAGGAGGAATAATTCCTTTTACTGGTAACTTCATGATAAGTTTAGTATTTATACTTTGTTAAATATATCCAATGAAATATCTAATTAAATCATACCATGTATGAATTTTAATCTTTAGCACAAAGTAACACGATCGGGCGTTTGAATCCTTCTACAATATTGTTCTGTTTGCATTGTTTTTTAACCGTTGTATAAGAATAATCCATTATATTTGTCTTTTACGGTTAAAAAAAACGAACATGGAAATAATCTACGAAAAGATTTTTGTACCGCATAAGCACTCGTTTATTACACGAAAAATGCAGATGTCTCCAAATTCTCACAAGATCCATTCCCATAAAAATTTTGAACTGAATTATATCATTTCAGGTTCGGGGAAAAGGATCATCGGGAATAGCATTTCGAGTTATACCGAAGGAGATCTCGTGTTGCTGGGTCCCAATATACCTCATTGCTGGGACGTTCTTGAAACAGGAGAGGACAATTCTCCAGGATGTATCGTCACCCATTTTTATGAAAATATTATCAGTTCCGATTTTTTCAATATTCCTGAATTAGAGGAAGTAGTTACGCTGCTGAAAAATGCCGGCAACGGAATATGGTTTAAAGGCAAGAAAACCGAGAAAGTTGGTTTAGCACTTAAACGGCTGGTTACTTTAAAAGGGCTCGAACGTTACATTGAATTACTGAAAGTTTTTAACCTATTGCTTCAGATCGAAGAGCGTGAAAATCTCGCATTACCGTCATCGCTTCCAAATTCCTACGATAAAGACCATGTCCAGATTCATAAAATCTATGAGTATGTTTTCAAAAATATCCAGACAGGTATCAAGCTAAAGGAGGCTTCTTCGCTCGTCTTTATGGAGCCTGGTTCCTTTTGCAGGTATTTTAAAAAGAAGACCAATCAAACTTTTATGGATTATGTCAAAATTGTTCGTATTGGAATTGCTGCAAAGCTATTGGCCGAAACTGACAAACAGATAACCCAGATTTGCTATGAATGTGGCTATAATAACCTGGCTAATTTCAACCATTATTTCAAAGTCATTATGAAGAAAACACCTTCGGAATACCGCAAGGATTTTGAGTAGTTGCAGTCTTTCTAATTGTCTTCTTTCAGTTATTTTTTTCAATTTATCAACACTAAACCTTTCATCTAAAAGCACTTTCCTTAGAGTTAATATTATATAGGATTCAGGCAACAATTGATACAGAAAATACCTTTTTCTGATGTTCCTTTGATTGGACTATTTCTAAAATATTGAATATGAGTGTATATTTCTTATCCAAAGCTAAAATGGTACATTTAAGTATCATTTTGGTATTCGGATGCTGCAATTTATATAGTAATCCGGCATATAGTCATGCTCAATTTAAGTTTGAAAAATTGCTGGTTGAATATGCAGATAATCCAATCAACATCGATGAAATGCACCCCCGGTTTTCGTGGATTATCTCAGATAAAAAAAGGAATCAGGTCCAAACTGCTTATCAGATCATTGTTGCTTCGTCTCCTGCTAAATTGAAAGATCATAAGCCTGATATATGGGATTCGGGCAGAATTGAATCCTCGGAAACTATTCAGCATGAATACGAAAATGGCAACCTTAAATCTAATACAAATTACTATTGGAAGGTGATTTCCTGGGACGGGGATGGGAAAGTACATGAAAGCCCGGTTGCGAAATTTGAAACTTCATTTTTGATGCAAGATGAATGGAAGGCTAATTGGATAGGTAAAGGCCCTATATCAGAGTTATTACCTACGCAAGGTTTTTATAAGGATACTAAGGAACAATTTAATGGAAAAGATTCGATAGTACATGATGGCAATTCATTGTTTTTGAGGAATGAAGTTCAATTAGACAAAAAGATCAAGTCTGCTAAGGCATACATAACAGGACTTGGCTTTTATGAATTTTTTATTAATGGAGAGCGCGTTGGGTATCATGTTCTTGCTCCGGCAAAGACACCCTATCACAAAACAATCCTTTATGACACCTATGATGTTTCGAACTTATTGAGGCAAGGCGCTAATGCATTCGGAATTCATCTTGGCAATGGGTGGTATAATCCCTATAAAAAATGGTGGAACGATTACCGGATGCAATGGTTCGGAAGTAAAAAGGCGATTGCACAAATTCATATAACCTATATGGATGGAACCACCAAAATGATCACAACTGACAAAAATTGGAAATGGGCATTGGGACCGGTAACCTACAATTGTGTTTACGATGGTGAAATATACGATGCGAATCTTGATCATGATGGTTGGACTAAACATGGTTATAATGATTTAGAATGGAAACCGGTTACGATATTTGAAAAGCCTAAAGCACGACTCCTTTCTCACCGGATGCCTGCGATTAAAGTCCACGAAATATTTAAACCTCAGGAAATTAAAGTTTCAAAGGATGGAATGAAGGTTTATGATATGGGCCAGAATTTTTCAGGTTGGATACGATTAAAAGCGAAAGGAGAAAGGAATACAATTCTTAAGATCCGTTTTGCGGAAGATCTCAATAGTGATGGTACAATTGATGTGACAAGCAATGAAAATGCGAATGCAACTGCCGAATACATCATGAAAGGGAAAGGAATTGAAACTTACGAAACCCATTTTTCATATTTCGGATTTAAATATGTTGAAATAACGGCTATACCTGGACCACTCAATATTATTGATATTGAAGGCCGTGCAGTATATTCTGACAATAATCAAACCGGGAGTTTTGAATGTGATAACTTGCTGGTGAATAAAATACACAAGGCTACAGTATGGTCTCAAAAGAGCAACATGCTAGGTTATCCGATGGATTGCCCTCAAAGGGATGAGCGCCTGGGTTGGTTTGGTGATGCCCAGGTTACGGCAGAAGAAGCCATGTTTAACTTCGATATGGCCTTGTTTTATGAGAACTGGTTCGAAGGTATCAAAGATAACCAGGATGAGAAAACGGGTGATATTCCCATTATTTCGCCACGTCCGTATATTAAAGATGAAGGAATTGAGTGGAGTAGTACTTATCTGACAATGATTTGGCAGTTTTGTTCCTATTATGGAGATAAACGGATGCTATCCAGACACTATCCGGCAATGAAACACTATATGACTTTTCTCGATAACATTTCGAAAGATTTGATTCTTCCGATGGGATGGATTGGCGATTGGGGAAGCATGGTAAAAGGTTGGAAAGAAGGTCAACCAGAGTCAGTTCCAACTGCCTTTTATTTTCTGGATGCCAAAATAATGGCTTCTGTTGCGGGAGTTTTGGGAATCGAGGCTGATCAGGAATTTTATCGGCATTTATCAGATTTGATTAAAGCAAAGTATAACAAAACTTACTTAAATATCGAAACTGGCAATTACAACGATGGTAGTCAAATGGCAAATTCGTTTCCGCTTTATCTTGGTATTGTTCCTGATGAGATGAAGCAAAAGGTGTTGGATAACCTTGTAAAAGATATTGTTGTCAGTAATAACCTGCACCTGACAACTGGTGTGCTGGGTACAAAATATATGCCTGAAGTACTAGCCCGGCAAGGAAGGGCAGATGTTGCATGGGGAATTATCAATCAGAGAAATGCCCCAAGCTGGAATGATATGATGAGCAAATACTCTACCATGTGTGAATTCTGGACATTAAAGCAATCGAAAAACCATATCATGATGGGAAGTATTGATGCTTGGTTTTATAAATATATTGCAGGTATTCAGTTGGATGAAGACAAACCAGCCTTCGCTTCATTTATTGTGAAACCGTTATTGCTTAACAATCTCGAATTTGGAAATGCACAAATTGAAACAATAAGGGGAAAGATATCTTCAGAATGGAAAAGACATCAGGGCCTGTTCACTTTAAAGTTGGAAGTTCCATTTAATACGACTGCGATGGTTTTCATACCAGGAGGTGAAAAGAGTGATCTGAAAGAAAGTGGATTGCCGTTAAAAAAAGTTGAAGGAGTGGAATATTTGGGTTTTAAAGAGGGCTATCATCAAGTAAAAGTGTATTCAGGTCGTTATGTATTTACTGCAAATAAAGATTAAATCTGGTATAAAGAGCCTTTGGAATATTATGATTTATCTGAATTCAGTACCGTGGATTAAATTTTCTTCCTGATATTTTTTAGTGAATTTAAAATTGACAAACAGCATCAAATCTAACATTTTATGAGAAATCTGAAATTGAATTTATATCGGGTCCTTCCTTACATTCTTGCAGTAGGGCTTATTTCATGTCAACAAGAAGCAAAGAAAGTAGAAAACCATTCACAACCGGAAATTTATCAGGACGTTCCGTTTGTTCAGGAATTTCATGATGCCTACAAAATCAGTGATAGTCCTGCTGATAACGAAGTCCGGAGTATTGCCATAGATCTTGAATCAAACGTCTGGGTTGCCACCGCTTCCGGAATATTCTGTAAGTGTACAGGATCAAGGGAATGGAAACCTGTCATTTCAGGAGAAGAAAGAGGACCAGCCTTTTCGGTTGTGGTAAATTCAAAAGGTGATGTTTTAATGGGAGTATGGGATGGCATCTACAGATATAGTAATCATCAGTTAAAAAAAGAAGAAGGCACAAAGCCGCCCATCTCGGTAATTTGCAATGACGGAACCGGGAATTATGCACTTGGACCTTATGGAATCTGGCGTTTTACCAATAATAAATGGGAACAACAGGAGTATGCCATTGCACGAACTGTTCGGGATGCAATTACTGATGGAAACGGGAGTTTAATGGTCGCAACCGATGCCGGACTTTATCGGTGCAAAGATGGTAAAACGACATTATATCAGGATGTTTCTGAATTAATCAGTTGTTATGTCAGGGCAATTTCATTCGATCCCTCCGGAAATATCTGGGCGGGGGTAATGGGCGGAGTTTCTGTACGCGAAACTGAACATTTGATAAAAAATTTGACTCCCCAAGAGGGAATTCCCTCAGTTTGGGTAAACTGCATTCGTCAGTCTGCCGATGGTCTCATGTGGGTTGGTACTGATGTCGGAGTAGTTAGGTATGCCAAAGATGGTTCGCACTCGTTGCGTTTCAGTAAACGCTGGTTAACTGATAACAAAGTAAACGGAATAGCATTTGATGCTGAAGGAAATGCCTGGATTGCAACATCCAATGGAGTGAGTGAAATCAAACGAAAGATGATGACACTTGAGGACAAAGAAAAGAATTTTTACGGTCAGTTGATGAGAAAGCATATGCGCGATCCCTGGACTTGTGGTATGCTTCATCTCGAAATACAGGGTGACACGGCTTCCTGGCGTAATTCTGATGATGATAATGACGGAGAATATACAGGCGGATATTTGGCAATGGAAAGTTTCAGGTATGCGGTCACGAAAGACACTGATGCAAAGATCAAATCGCGAAAAGCGTTTGAGTTCCTGAAGTATTTGCAGACAGTAACAGGTACAGATGGTTTTTTTGCCCGGTCGGTCGTCCCGGTTTCGTGGCCAAAAGTGAATGATGCGAACAGAACTTATAACGACAAACAAATTGCCGAAGAGCTCGTTAAGGATCCACGATATAAACCTGTCGAACAAAGGTGGCGTAAATCTATTGATGGCAAATGGTTGTGGAAAGGGGATACAAGCAGTGACGAAATGGATGGACATATGATGGGCTATTTCTTCTACTATGAGTTTGCAGCTGGTGCGGAAGAGAAAATACTTGTCCGAAACCATGTGAAGAAGATCGTAGATTACCTGATGAAAAACAATTATAACTTCATTGACATTGACGGAAAACATACACATTGGGCCGTCTGGTCGCCAGATCAGTTAAATCACGATCCAGACTGGTCTTCGGAGCGAAGCATTAATTCTTTGGAACTTCTTGCATATTTAAAATTTGCGTCTCATATTACAGGAGACGAAAAATATGAAAAGGCATATCTCCGTTTGATCGAAAAGGAAGGTTATCTGGATAATGTCTCACATTTGAATTCCAAAAACCCTGCATGGCAAATTTATTTCGATCGGACAATGGAGGGGTATCTTTTCCCGATTCTGCTCAAATATGAAAAGGATCCTAAACTCCATGCGTTTTATTCCAAACTGATTGAAGATTGGATGACCAATCAGCCTGCTGGTGAAAACCTGATCAATAACCTGTCTTATACGATAGCAACGGGAAAAAAAGTTAATGTAAATCAGACTATTGAATTTCTGAAGGATGCTCCGCTCGATCTGGTTGACTGGCCAATCGATCATACTTTGCGCGAAGATGTTCATATCGTGAGAAGCCCGATTCTGGAAGAAATTCAAATTTCAGAACTTCCACCAGCAAGTATACGTTCTACTGTTAGGTGGGATAAAAATCCATGGGCTGCTGTGCAAGGTGATCCGCATCAGGAAAGGGAGCCAGTTTTCTGGCTTTGGCCTTACTGGATGGCTCGCTATCTCGATATCATACAAGCTCCTAAGCATCAAATTTAAAAACTTGCCTTTATGAAACAGATTCAGAATGTTTTGATTATTGCTTTTCTTATTTGTTTTGCGATCAATGGTGTCGCCCAGGATAATATGCTTTGTCAGGATGCATACTGGACAGAAGATCAGGCAAATATTATCATGAAAAAATGGGCATCAGAATGGACAACAAAGGCTGATTGGGAACAACGTGCTGATATTATCCGGCAGGGTATCATTAAAGGGATGAAGTTCGACCAAATGCCGGTTGTTAGTAATGATTTTAAACCTATCATCAGGAATACCCGTACGATGGATGGTTATATCGTTGAAAATATTGCGATTGAAAGCTTCCCTGGTTTCTATATCACCGGAAATCTGTACCGTCCGCTTAAAGCGGATAAAAAATGTCCGGCGATCTTAACTCCTCATGGACATTGGGTTGACAGGCGAATGAGTCCCGATGTTCAAATTAGGAGTGCCTGCTTTGCACGTATGGGTGCTGTTGTATTTGCTTACGATATGATTGGCTATGGCGATTCAAAACAAGTGAACCACAAAATTCCGATTGCCCTTTTGTTGCAGACATTCAACAGTAAGCGGGTACTCGATTACCTCGTTTCACGTCCGGATGTTGATCCTGATCGGATTGGCATAACCGGTGAATCGGGTGGCGGAACCCAAACAATCATGATCACAGCGATTGATAGTCGTATCAAAGTTTCTGTACCTGTAGTAATGGTGTCGGCTTACTTCTTCGGTGGTTGTACATGCGAAAGCGGGATGGCGGTTCACAGAAGCAAAACCCATCAGACTAACAATGTTGAAATCGCTGCCCTTTGTGCACCGCGACCCATGTTGCTGATTTCGGATGGTGGCGACTGGACTAAGAATACCCCAAGAATAGAATTTCCCTATATTCAGAAAGTGTATGCGCTGTATGATGCCGAAAGCAAGCTGGATAATGCACATTTCCCTGGCGAACGGCACGGCTATGAAGCAACAAAAAGGTATCCGGTTTATAATTTCTTTGATCATTACCTCAATTTGGAAGCGGGTCGGTTGCCTTATAAAAATGCTTTTGATGAGAGTTTTGTGACCATTTTACCTAAAGAGGATTTGATGATTTTTAATGATCTGCATCCAATTCCGGCAAATGCTTTAAAAGGTGATGATGCGGTTATGGCCTATTTAAAATTGCATTAATTACAACATTATAGATTAGACAATCGTTTGAGTAATCAGAAACCAGAAATAATATTGGGTGATTCTTTCGTGATTTTATTTAAGAAATTGAAACGTTGATGTATAAAATTTTGGTATTGAATATTCTGGTCCTGCTTACATTTAATTCTTTTTCGCAGAACTACTGGAAAGTAGAAAATGAATACGGTGATGAGATATTGCTCACTATTCAACTGAATGACGCAAAAAAAACTTTTGAAGCTTACACCCGAAAAGATGCATTAAAGGATCTTGCAGGTATTTTTACTTACACTCTGGCAAAGGCTGCCGGAAAATTAAAATACCCCGAAATTGTTTTTATCGAAGGTAAAACGGAATTTAAAAATGATAGTCTTCAGTTATCTGGTACTTTCAATTACATCGACAAACAGTTCCAGTTTTCGGCTGCTATTTCGGGCAATCGTTTTATAGGTAAATACCTCGACACTAAAAACCGGTCACATCAATTGACTGGTATAAAAGCCCCCAATGACAAACCAATCAAAGATTATACTTCAATTATCAATTCGTCTTTTTTAATAACGGAGAAGAACCTTTTCAATAAAATGTTTCTTCAATCAAGTGTTTGGGTTGGTTTCAAAAAAAAGGTGAATGAACTTAAGTCAACGATAGCTGATGATTATGAACTTATGGCAATCTTTTATTGGCTGGGTAAAGATCTCCCTTTTTCACCGTATGAAATTCGAAGAACAACTTCCCGGAATAATTCGTCAGAGCGGAAAAATGGGGTGACACTTAGAGAAGTTAAGGGCAATATGGCTGTTCTAGATGCCAATAAATTGTCATCCAATCAAAATGAGATAGACAGCATTGCGGTGATCATTGCTAAAAGTGGATATACAAACCTTGTCATTGATCTTCGCGGAAGAACCAATATTAACCCGCGCACGGCAAATGTTTTGATCGATTATCTTTCGGATAAATCCTTTATTGCCGGCGTTTACATTACCCGTAAATGGTTTGAGAGCAATAAATCAATTCCAAATGTGCCGGATTATAATAAAATGTTTAAAAGCTTTTCAGAGCATAGTTATCAGGTTGGAGAGTTATACAAAGAGTCCGGCCGGTTATTTGATATCGTTCCTGTTAAGAAGCCCTTCAAAGGTAAAGTCTATGTTCTTACCGATTCAAAAACATCAAAAGTTGCGGAAGCATTAGTTTATATTTTTAAAAATGAAAAGATTGCAACAATCGTCGGGCAAAAGACTGCAGGTGTTACGATGATAGCGGAGCGCATCATGATTAACAATGAATATGAAATAAACCTGCCTGTTGCCGATTTCTATACACGTGAGGGCAAAAGCTTAAGCAAGGAAGGGATTGAACCCGATATCAAAGTACCGGGCGACGATGCAATGAAGTATGTGCTGAAAACATTTTAAGAAACTGGCATTGGGTTTTGCTTGGGAACCCTTCTTATAAAACAATTCAAATTTTAGTCTTCAAAGCTGATATTTCCTTATTCAGAGGTTCTTTATTCGATCAATAATCGCGGATCTAATACCGGTGTCGCCCCTTTTTGAGTGCAGACAAAGGCAGATATTTCAACCGCTTTACGATGAATCTCTTTCAGCGACAAATTGTTCAGGATTCCCATTACCAAAGCGGCCGTGAATGAATCTCCAGCACCTATTGTATCTTCTACTTCAACGACTGGTGTTTGTATAAATGATATTTCATCCTTATGGAATAGATAGCTTCCCTTATCACCTTTTGTCAATGCCAAATATTTAAGTGAATAGATATCCATGATCAATTGGCAGATTTCAACTTCGTTGCCTTCAATTTCAAACAGATGCTTGAAAATCTCAATTTCATCGTCATTAATCTTAAAAACATTTGCGATAGCCATAGATTCGCTAATAAGTGAAGTGCTATAGAATTTCTGACGTAGATTAATGTCATATACTTTCAGACACTTTTCAGGAACAAGCTTTAAAGCCTCCATTATAGCCTCGTGCGAAACATTATTCCTTTGTGCGAGGGTTCCAAAGCAGATTGCATCGGCCTGTTGAAGTTTACCGATCGATTCCGAAGTTAATTCAATAAAATCCCACGCCACATTTTCGTAAATAGTATAATCGGGAATGCCGTCGATGAGGGTTACACCCACCGTTCCGGTTGGATAGTTATTAACTGATATGCAGTTTACAATTCCTTTACCGTTGACCGATTCCATGATCTCGAGGCCTAATTCGTCATTGCCAACAGAACTGATTGCGACACCAACAGCTCCAAGTTGTGCGGCATGATAAGCAAAATTAACGGGCGCACCCCCTAATATTTTTCCATTAGGCAATAAGTCCCATAAGATTTCTCCAATCCCAACCACTGTAAATTTCTTTTCCATGGTAGTTTAACATTAAGTTCTTATTCAATTTAGATTGCTTGCGTTATAACAGTTGATTGAACTCCAGTCGTTCCTCATTGGGACCAAGAATATTAAAATATTTGCAGCCATTCTCCCAGAAAGGAAGGAACACTGGTTCATCTTCTATAACCTGGAATGATGCCTCCTTTAACAGTTCATAAGCCACATCAATATCTTCTACATCGAATGTAATATGATCGATATGGCCATCTTTCCGTTCGCTGATCTCTTTGAGCTTGTGATCGGGCAATTGGTACAATTCAATGATGACATCTCCATTCTTCATCATCACGCATAAACCCGTTTCACCATCATCCTTAAAGGCAGATGTCATCGCATTGCAAAAGCCAAGTCTTCTGTAAAATGCCTCCGAAACAACGACATCAATAACAGGAATACCCACATGTTGCAGGCGTTTGGTCAGATTCGAAATTGGTTGATCCATGATTGGTTTATTTTAATGTATCGACAATCGTTTGTAATCATTCGGTGAAGTTCGTCTTGATTTCCTGAAAAATCGGGATTCCGCTTTCAAAGTTATTCTAAAATGTTCAAAGAACTTTGAGAGTCTTAAGAGAGGGTCTGGTTACAATTTTGGTTTTGCAACTTAAAGTTGTTCGGTAGTAGTTCTGCCAGGTCTTTGCTGTAATCGTTGTCGTATTTATGGACGTTGTTC
>Ga0118677_10002912_pt1 | contig 33526 bp, 37 predicted proteins | sample AliMusrvi5mmetaG_FD_86154 | JGI IMG/M metagenome (GOLD analysis project Ga0118677, IMG submission 86154) | reverse complement strand
GGACCTTTGGCTTCGGAAACCAACACTCTATCCAGCTGAGCTACGGGCGCTTGTGAAGCAGCATTATAGCAAAGCGCTGGATTTCATGGACTTTTACCTGCGGCTATGAACAGGTATAATACCGAAAACTAAAATTAACCATAGGAATGAACTGTAATGAGCGATAACAATACTGAATATAAAGCTTCTACCTTCGTGCAATTGATGTTGGTGATTCCTGGCGCTATCTTAGCACTCACGTTAATTATTGCCTTAATTGCTAAGTCAGCTAGTCCAGCCGCTACGCCAGCTCCAGCTCCAGTTGTTGCAGATACTTCTGCAGCAGTATTAGAAAATATTAAACCAGTAGCTACAGTGGTGGTTGCCGCTGCAGATGCAGGTCCGCATGTTGATAAAACAGGTGAAGAGGTCGTTAAGGCCGTTTGTTCTATGTGCCATGCTGCCGGTCTGATGAATGCACCTAAGATTGGTGATAAAGATGCATGGAAACCTCGCATTGCACAAGGTCAAGCAACTTTGATCAGTCATGCAACTAATGGTATTCGTAGCATGCCTGCTAAAGGTGGCAATTCAAGCTTGTCTGATAATGAAGTTTCAAATGCAGTTGTTTATATGGCTAATGCTGGAGGAGCCGCTTTTAAATAATCTGTTTTCGGTCATTATAAAAATGCTATTAAGAGAGCCACTTAAAGTTTTGAGTGGCTTTTTTGTTTTGGGAGCTTGTTGATGGCGACTTATGCAGTAGGGGATATTCAGGGTTGTTACCACGCCTTTCAGGCTTTACTGAAGCGTATTAATTTTGACCCTAAACTCGATCAGCTTTGGCTTGTAGGTGATTTAATTAATCGTGGTAGCGGCTCACTTGAGGTGTTGCGTTGGTGCTATCAGCACCAAGAAAGCTTGAAAGTAGTACTGGGCAATCATGACTTGCATGCGCTCGTTGTCGCGAATGGCATAGTACGTGCGCACAGAGGCGATACTTTTGACCCATTGTTTATGGCTGATGACTGTGACCTTCTCCTAAATTGGTTGCGTCACCAACCACTTATTGTCCGGCAGGATCATTACCTTATGGTTCATGCGGGCTTATTACCACAATGGACAGTTACTCAAGCACTGAACTATGCTGCCGAGGTGGAGGCTGCATTGCAGGGGCCAGATTATTTAGATTTTCTTGCCAGTATGTATGGCAATGAGCCCAGTCGTTGGAGTGAGTCTTTAACGGGTGCGGATAGGTTACGTGTCATCACCAATGCGATGACGCGCTTAAGGGTGTGCAGCGCAGAGGGTGAGATGCAATTCACATTCAAAGGCGAGTTGCAAGACGTGCCTGAAGGTTTTATGCCTTGGTTTGATGTGCCGACACGTGCTACTCAGGATGTAGCTGTCATCTTCGGGCACTGGTCAGCGCTAGGCCTACAGCAGCGTGAAAACGTATATGCCTTGGACACAGGTTGCTTATGGGGTGGTCAATTAAGCGCTATGAATTTACAAACCAAAGAGATTAGCCAAGTGCAGTCGCATCCATTAGATCAACCATTAAAACTTCAATTGAATTAAAAATCTATAAGTCCAGTTTTTGTTGAATCTGTTGTTGAATTTGTAAGGTTAATGCGCGTCGATCTTTATTATCTTCGGTCAGCTCTTCAATGTGAATTGGGGAGAAGAAGTGCAACTCTACTAGAGGATTTTTCTGCAGCAATAATTGCTGCATCGATTCGAGCATAGTGGTTTCGCCTGCGTAGGCAATCTCAGTATTGATGCTGCCATTAAGCCCTGGATATCTTATCGCCACTGGTTGTATAGAGGCATTCGCGTCTATAGCCGCTTGCATTAAGCTACTCTTAAACGGTTTTATTTCGCTACCGTTAGTAGTCGTTCCTTCAGGAAAAAAACACAGATTGTCACCGGACATCAAACTTGAAGCAGCGACTTTGACGATGCGACCTGCATCCTGCCTTTTGCCACGTTCAATAAAAAGGGTGTTGGCCCCACGCATTAAAAAACCAAACACGGGCCAGTTTTTAATATCGTCTTTTGCAACAAAGCGCAGTGCCACTAGGCTATTAAGGGCATGAATATCGGTCCAAGAAATATGGTTAGCCACAATCATGGTTTTTTTAAAAGGCGCATGTTTAAGTGGCACTTGCCCCGTACAAAGAACGCGTATGTTAAAGGCGGCAAGTAGCCGCTTACACCACCACTTGATAATAAGTGATTTAATGTTTTTGCTAGAAAGTGGCAATACTAAAGCTACCAGCAACACCCCGGCAAGTGTGTGCGTGGAGATGCGACTAATCCTAAAGTATCGCGTAATTCTATTAGTGCTTTTAATCCCATTCAAAATGGGATTGTGAGGGAGTGTGTTCAAAGTTTTATTGATTGATGCTACAGATTCTAAGAAACTATTTTAGAAAATGTGCAGCATATCTTGGGTTCATTCTAGATAAGGGTAACATTACCAGCATATCTGCAGTATTGAAATAGGGGTCCCAAGCAGGTTCACCGCAAATATAGGCGCCCAAGCGTAAGTAGCCTTTAATTAAAGGCGGGCAAGCTACTTGCATATCTGTACGCAGTGCCTCGATAGGTAGAGGGTTGCGGGCAAATACCCGATATTCAAGGGGTGATAGGTATTCATCTTTTAACTTGTGAAATAAACTTGCTGCAGCATGACCGCCATCGGACATGCTGACACTTCCGCAACCAATCATGTATTCATAATTGTGAATTTTCATATACTTAGCGAGGCCAGCCCAAAGCATAGTAATGGTGCCACCATTACGGTAGTTCTGATGTACGCAGGCGCGACCGATTTCTACGGTACGGTCAAATAAATGGGTTAATCGACTTAAATCAAATTCACCAGCAGAATAATAACCTCCCGCAGCGTTGGCTTTTTCTGGGCTTAAAATTCTGTAGGTGCCGATTACTTGGTGGGTGCCACTGTCGCGTACAATTAGATGGTCGCAAAACTGGTCAAATCCATCAATATCCAAACCGCCTGTGCCTGATAATTGGGCGCCCATTTCTTCGGCAAAAACCTTATAGCGTAAGCGTTGCGCTTCTTCAATTTCAGCTTGTGTGCGTGCTAGGCTGATATAAAGTCTTCTTTGCGTAACTGCTTGCAACTCGGTATTGGTGTAGATAGCCTCTGCTGAATTTTCTAGTACAGTATTTTTTCTCGCCATGACATCACTCCCTTTTTTGATGTTGAGAGTGTAGTGAGCAAAGATTAAGACTATGTGAACAAAATATGACCGTTTATTGACAGTCTTTATCTGAAAAGGATTGCAACGACGCGCAAGTAGCGCATCATTGCAATCTATTATTGAATTATGAAAAAATGAAGCGTTTAGGTGGACTAAGTTTTAGTGTGAAATGCGTGTGTTACCACCACTTTCAATTAAACGTACTTTATCACCAGCTTTGAATTGTTCATCGGCCTCTTGCACTACTGCAGTTAAGCCGCCACCATCGAGCTTCACGGTGATTTCTAAAGCGTCCTTACGTGTCATCATTTCTTCTGCGGCAGAACCGCCTAGACCGCCTACTACAGCTCCGATAACTGCGCCTATAGTGCTGCCTTTGCCTTGACCTATGCTGCTGCCAGCAATGCCGCCAACTGCGGCGCCAGCAACAGTGCCTATTGGAGATTTGGTTCCTTCAAGCTTTACTTGGCGTACGCTTTCTACGATACCGGTTCTAACCGTTTGTGTTTTACGGGCATCATCACGACTGTAGACCGAGCCTGAATTTGAACTGGCGCATGCGCCTAATAATAGGGTTAACAGTGTAGCTACTAATATTTGGATAATTCGCATGTTGGTTCTCCTTTGAAAATAATTAATCCTAACTCAGACTGTTTTCAACCAATGATGGTTCAGTCATTCCAGTTTCATTTACTAATGCTTGTGTATAAATAGCTTCAATATCAGCACGGCTTGGTGAATGATTTTGTCCACCACGGCTAGCAATTTTAATGGCCCCCATGGTTGAAGCTAATCTTCCGCAAGTAAGCCAATCCCAACCTTGAGCAATACCATACACCAAACCAGCGCGGTAAGCATCACCACAGCCAGTAGGGTCTACTATTTGATCAGCCTTAACGCATGGAATGTCAAACCGTTGATCATCAGCATAAATATGTGAGCCTGAACCGCCTAGTGTAACAATTAGTGCTTTTACTTTAAGTGCCAATTGAGCCAGAGACAGCCCAGTTTTGTCTTGAATAATTTGTGACTCATAATCGTTGACCGCGAGATAGTCTGCCATTTCAATAAACTCTAACAGCTCTTCTCCGCTAAACATTGGCAATCCCTGGCCTGGATCAAATAAGAATGGAATTTTTGCTTCATAACATTCACGCGCATGTAAAAACATCCCGTCACGTCCATCTGGAGCAATGATTGCTAGTGAGATATTGGTGGCATTGAGCACGCTGTTTTGATGTGATTCTGTCATTGCGCCAGGATGGAAGGCGGTAATTTGGTTATCATCAATATCAGTCGTAATGAAAGCTTGAGCAGTAAAGCTATTAGGAATGGTTTTGACATGGGTTAGATTGAGCTTGTTCTGCTCTAACCAATGATGGTAGCTAGCAAAATCTTCACCTACGGTAGCCATAATCAGCGGACTGCCTTCTAATAATTGTAGATTGTAGGCAATATTCCCTGCGGTGCCACCAAATTCACGACGCATTTCTGGTACATAAAAAGCTACGCTAAGCGCATGAATTTTGTCTGGCAAAATATGATTTTTGAATTGATCTTGAAACACCATAATAGTGTCAAAAGCGAGTGAGCCGCAGATAAGAGTTTGCATGGGAGTGGCAGTTTATGAATAAGCGACTATTATCGTGGCTAAGCCCTAATGCAAGCAAGCCTAATCCAAGGTTTAATTAATGGGTCGCAGCGCCGTTAATTAAAATTTTAGCGGCTTTTTTTGCATAAGTCATTGCCCCAGAGCCGCGTATCATTTGTTCGGCCTGCACCGCACCTTCAAACAACAAAGAAAGTTGCAGTGCCAATCCTTCTGCATCTTGAATATTAGCTTCATGGGCTAGGCTGCTAATGTATTGCTTAAATTGACGTGATTGCTCGGAAGATAATTGGTGCACAGGGCTATCTTCGCTTGGAAACTCAGCAGAAGCCTTGATAAAGCCCATTCCACGGAAGTTGGGTGAAGTGACCCATTCTTCAATAAAATCAAATAGTTTTTGTAACTTTTCACTCGGTTGACTGGTGTTGCTGTTGAGCTTTTCGCTTAACCAAGCTTGAAAATCTTTATGGCCTTCTTCAAGCACTTCCAGAATTAAATTCTCTTTGCTTCGAAAGTATTTGTACAAAGTCATTTTAGTGGTTCCCGCTGCAGCAACAATAGTGTCTACGCCAGTCGAGTTGATACCTTGAGTTTGGAATAAGTGACTTGCTGTGCTGAGTATTTTTTCGCGTAGCGGTGACATGACCTGATTATACTAACCTGTATAGCCTGATGGCAATCATTTAATGAAATTTTGATACCAAATAAGCAGTTATTTTGAATGCGCCATCAGCATTGGGGTGTAGTTGCAGCGTACTTTTTCTAAGTAAAATTTCGCAATTGCTAAATCTCCGACATCGCTGGGTAGTTTACCTCCCACCACGTTATCCAAATAAATCGCTTTATCTTTGTCTGGAATTTGTAGAGCTTCCGGAAACTGGCAAGTACCATTACGCATCTGTTCATATTTGGCATAGATTGCAGCCGCGTCATCTGCTGTTAATGAGGTTTTTGGTTTGTAGTCTGCCGTCATCGGCTTTGCTAGTTGCGTATGAGTAATTTTAGAAATGTTGAACTGATGTTGATGGTTGTTTATAAGGGTTTGGGAAAGAAGGGTTGTGGCGCCAACGAGTACTATTAAGCTGGCGGCTATTCCATAGTTTCGTGGTTTATTTAACAAACTTAGTGGCGACAAAGTAATCGGTGTCTGCGCCAATATTAGCGCCGCTGCCGCTTTCTTACCGTGCGCTAAACTGCCACAATTCGGATGATGGATGGATTGCTGGGCTGCATTGCGAGCAATTAGCACTAAATGCTCAGCGAGTATGGCTGGATTAGACGCGCCGCAAGCTATTGCCTGTTCAGTCAGGTAGGCAATCAGGAGTGATTTGCCTTCATTATTGGCTAGTAGGTTTTGTTGCGCAATGGCTGAGTTCAACTGAGGTGCGTTTAGCCAGTCTTCTAAAATGTCAAAAAGACTTAGCATGCGCCCTTGTGGTGTGGCGTTTGCTTTAGACAGCATTTTAATTAACCACATGGAATTTAAAATATTCATTACCTTAAAATTGACTCCAGAATCTAACTAGGCGAGCATTAAAATGGTTTCACTTCAACTAAGATCACTATAAAACACAGCACGATAACTGGCAACTCATTAAACCATCGATACCATATATGGCTATGCCGATTTTTGCCTACCTTAAAGTCGCGCACAAGCTTGCCGCAGAACAGGTGATAAGCCACTAACACCAAGACCAAAAGTAATTTGGCGTGTAACCACCCGCCATTAAAACCGTATCCAATCCATAGCCATAAACCAAAGCTAATCGCTAAAATAGCTAAAGGTAACATAAAGCGATACAGCTTATGCTCCATGAGTTTTAGGCGTTCTAAAGTGGCGTCATCACTGACCATGGCATGGTTGACAAATAGCCTTGGCAAATAAAACAAACCAGCAAACCAACTGGTGACAAATATAATATGAAAAGCCTTAATCCAAAGCATTAGGCGCCATCCTTTTTGTAATTAAGCTTATTGTTGAGTAGTTGATGTAAGGCCTTGAAATCTAGTTCACCTATGGTTCGTTGCAACTGATGACCTTGTTGATCAAAGAGAAATGCCGTTGGCGTTTGGCTTACATCACCAAATTGACTGCTGATTTCAGATAAGCCGTCATGCATTACTGGAAATGGCAAATTTTGTTGTTGTGTGTAATTAAGTACCTGCGATGGTGGGTCATCAGGCATAGCCACTGCAATGAGTGCAAACCCTTGTTTGTTAAATTGATTATAAGTACTGATCAATTGTGGCATTTCTTTAATGCAGGCTGTGCAATTAGTGGCCCAAAAGTTGATTAAGACTACTTTTCCTTTAAGGCTATCCATAGAGATTTTAGTGCCATCGATAGTGGTGAAGACTACATTGGGCGCACTTTTTTTATTGTTTAGTTGCAGGCCTAGGAATATAAGTAAGCCTAAAATGATTAGTGGCAATAATGTTTTTTTTAATAAATGATTCATATTGCTAGTGTATCGTTTTCTTCAACTGATAATTAATTTTTTAGCGCGCCTTTGGCGACTAAATTCTGACGCTGGCAATTAGTTTTAATTCAATTTTTTCTATTAATGAAACGGAGTGGTGTGCCAATAACCATGCAACTGTTACGCTTATTTGCGCGTCGGCACCATGATATAATCGCATCTTTAATAGCAAAGCTATTTATCAAAATCTAAATGAACGCACCTTTATCTAGCAATATTCTGCATGCAGAAGCCAAGCCAGCACAGCGCTTGCGCGAAATCCCTTACAACTATACCTCTTTCTCAGACCGTGAAATTGTCATTAGGTTTTTAGGAGAGGAGATTTGGAGTATTTTAAACGAACTACGTGGCGAGCGTAAAACGGGTCGTTCTGCGCGTATGTTGTTTGAAGTATTAGGTGATTTGTGGGTAGTGACACGTAACCCTTATTTGCAAGATGATCTGCTTGAAAATCCTAAACGCCGCAAAGCACTAGTGGATGCCTTGCATCATAGAATTGATGCGATTGATGAGCGTAGTGCCGGAAATGAAAAAGTATTGAAGCTAGTTGTGGCGGCACGCCATGCTGTTACTGAGTTTGAGTTTGGCTTTAAGCAAGTGGCCAGTTTGCGCAAAAAAGCGCTGTCGAAATTGACTAAAATTACACGTAAAGATAATGTGCAATTTGACGGTTTGGCACGCGTGTCACACGTGACTGACGCTACGGACTGGCGTGTTGAATATCCGTTTGTGGTCTTGAACCCCGATACTGAAAAAGAAATTGCCGCCTTGGTGCGTGCCTGTATTGAGTTAGGGCTAACTATTATTCCGCGTGGTGGTGGTACAGGTTATACCGGAGGCGCGATTCCACTAACGGCAATGTCAGCCGTGATTAATACTGAAAAACTAGATCAGCATAGCGGCGTGCAAATGCGCACTTTGGCAGGAGTCTCTCGACAGGTTGCTACGATTGAATGCGGTGCTGGCGTGGTCACGCGTCGCGCGATGGAAGCAGCAAGTGATGCTGGCTTAGAGTTTGCTTGTGATCCGACTTCTGCTGATGCTTCTTGTATTGGCGGCAATGTCGCCATGAATGCGGGCGGTAAAAAAGCTGTGCTGTGGGGTACGGCGTTAGATAATCTAGCCTCATGGCGCATGGTGACGCCAGATGCTGAGTGGCTAGAGGTAGAGCGCTTAGACCATAATCTAGGCAAAATTCATGATATACCACTGGCACGTTTTAAAGTAAGTCGTTATGCCGAAGACATGAAAACCTTACTGTCAGAGCCTACAGTTTTAGAAATTCCTGGGCCTAGTTTCCGTAAAGTAGGTTTGGGTAAAGACGTTACAGATAAATTCTTATCAGGCTTACCAGGTATACAAAAAGAGGGTTGTGATGGATTAATCACTTCAGCCACTTTTATCTTGCATCGTATGCCTAAGCATGTGCGTACTGTGGCCTTGGAGTTTTTCGGCAACGTGTCACATGCAGTGCCGGCGATTGTTGAAATTAAAGATTACCTAGACGCTACCGCAAAAAAAGACCCTGTCGTGCTAATGGCTGGGCTAGAGCATATGGATGAGCGCTATATTAAAGCGGTAGGTTATGCCACTAAAGCAGCACGCCAACAACGTCCTAAAATGGTGTTGATTGCTGATATTGCTTCCGATGATGAAAATGCAGTTGGTGAAGCTGCTTCTCATATTGTGCGTTTATGTAATGCACGTGATGGCGAGGGTTTTATTGCAGTATCTGCAGAAGCACGTAAAAAGTTTTGGTTGGATCGTGCTCGTACCGCGGCCATTGCCAAGCATACCAATGCCTTTAAGATTAATGAAGACGTAGTTATTCCATTGCCGCGTCTAGGTGAATACTCAGACGGTATAGAGCGCATCAATATTGAATTGTCGATTCATAATAAGCTCAAGCTGGTAGATGCCTTGGAAGCCTTTATGCAAGGCGAACTGCCCTTGCAGACAGACGAAGATGGCAATGCTGATGCTGAGATGGTCAAAAGCAAGCAGGGGATGGCGTTGCAGTTGATAGCTGAACTTCGTCAGCGCTGGAGTTTGATTCTTAATAGTTTAGATGCTCCAGTTTCTGTGCTAGGCATCGCTGGAGAATCCCTCAGCCAATACGAAAATATATTCCGTGCGGTGCAGTCCTATGACTTACGCATTTCATGGAAACGTGAATTAAAACGACCTATGGCAGATATTTTTGCCGGACGTGAATATCAAAAGATATTGGATCGATGCGACGAGATTCATAAAAAGGTACTGAAGAGCAGAGTTTTCATTGCTTTACATATGCATGCCGGTGACGGTAATGTACATACCAATATCCCAGTAAATTCTGATGACTATGAAATGATGCAAGCCGCTCATGCTGCGGTGGCGCGTGTGATGGCCTTGGCTACTGGCCTGGATGGCGTTATTTCAGGTGAGCATGGTATTGGCATTACTAAAATGGAGTTCTTGGATCAGTCTGTGATTGATAATTTTACTGCTTACAAAAATAAAGTAGACCCTAATGGGCACTTTAATAAAGGTAAGCTGTTGGCGGGTTCTGGCCTTGAAAATGCTTATACGCCAAGTTTTGGCTTGTTGGAACAAGAGTCTATTATTATGGAGCAGTCTGCGGTAGGCGAAATTGCTGACTCTATTAGTGATTGTTTGCGTTGCGGTAAATGTAAGCCAGTGTGCACGACTCACGTACCACGCGCTAATCTTTTGTATTCTCCCCGTAATAAGATTTTAGCCACTTCACTCTTGATTGAAGCGTTTTTATACGAAGAGCAAACGCGCCGCGGCATTTCACTCAAGCATTTTGATGAATTTAATGATGTCGCTGACCATTGCACGGTCTGTCATAAGTGCTTAAATCCATGCCCCGTCGATATCGATTTTGGTGATGTGTCTATTTCTATGCGTAATTTTTTACGTGAGCAAGGCAAAAAAAGATTTAACCCAGTGACGGCTGCGGGCATGGCATTTTTAAATGCTAAAGACCCAGCGACCATTAAGTTTCTACATTTATTTATGATCACTATTGGTTATCGAGCACAAAGTTTTGCACATAGTTTGGCTAAAAAGTTTGGGTTACTTAGGGATAAAATTAGGCCACCAGCCACTGTGGGTAAGCCAGAAATCAAAGCCCAAGTGGTGCATTTTATTAATCGACCAATGCCCAAAGCAATGCCGACTAAAACTTCACGCGCATTGTTGGGTGTAGAAGATGACAGCATGATTCCGGTGATTCGTAATCCGCAGAAAGTGACCGAAGATTCAGAAGCGGTATTTTACTTTCCTGGATGTGGCTCTGAGAGGTTATTTTCAAATGTTGGTTTAGCCACGCAAGCCATGTTGTACGAGGTGGGTGCTATTACGGTATTACCGCCAGGATATCTATGTTGCGGCTACCCACAAACCGCGAGTGGAAACCATGATAAAGGCCAGCAAATTACAGCAGATAATCGCGTGCTATTTCATCGGGTTGCCAACACGCTGAATTACTTAGATATTAAAACTGTTATAGTTTCTTGCGGCACTTGTATGGATCAATTGCAGAAGTACCAGTTTGAGAAGATATTCCCTGGTTGCCGCCTGCTTGATATTCATGAGTATTTGATGGAGAAAGACGTGCGCTTGCAAGGCGTATCCGGTACGCGTTATATGTACCACGAGCCATGTCATAGCCCGATGAAAACCTACAAGTCTATGGAGGTCACCAATAAGTTGATGGGTACTGAAGTACAGTTAAATGATCGCTGTTGTGGTGAAAGTGGCACGTTTGCTGTTGACCGTCCAGATATTGCCACTCAAGTCAAAATGCGTAAACAGGAAGAGCTGGAAAAAGGCATGACTAAGATGGGTTTAACAGTGGGTGCACCCGAGGAAAAAGTAAAAATCCTCACTTCATGCCCTAGTTGTCTCCAAGGTTTGTCCCGATATGGCGAAGATACAGGGATAGAAGCCGACTATATCGTGGTTGAAATGGCCAAGCATATTTTAGGTGAAAACTGGATGCAGGAATATGTTGAGCGTGTTAATAAAGGTGGTATCGAGAAGGTATTGCTTTAGTTATTATGGTTTTCAAGGATAAGAAAAGGGGGCTTTGGCCCCCTTTTCTTATGAGACGAAATTAAGGTGAGCATAGGGAATTGTCACACTAAACATTTGTTTCACTAAAAAGGCAGGAAGACCGCTGTGGTGAGATTTTGCATCACGCGTGAAATAAAGCGTTGCGACTTTTCAGCCAAAGCCACCGCAAATAAATCTGTACGACCTATGATTTTTCCAAACTCACGTTCAAATGATAAATTACGCTCTGTGGCACTAATCTCATTGCTTAACAAAAATAAATTACCTTGTTCATCTCTAGTGTTTGAGATTTTCCAAGCGGCAATTTCAAAATTTCTGGCAGCGTTATAGATATGTTGCGGATCAATGGTGTCAGTAAAGTAAAAATCTGTTTTTCCATCATGGGCTTTCAGTAACATTGTGTGCAGTCCCACAATAAAAGCAAGCACGCGATCACCTGTATATTCTGGTTTAAAGGCTAAGAAAATAGCTTCAGTCTCCTGCGTATTATTCATCGACTCAAACTTGTAATGATGCTGGGTTTCGCCATTAAACACCCAGTTAACCATTTTCTCAGCGACATCCGAAGTGCTCTTTTGAAGCTCGTGCGGATTGCGCTTATACAGCTTTAACATCAGTAAGCGCAGACTTTCTGTGTTCTCGTGTATTTCTACATCTGCCATCCGATCAAAATCAGATTTAGCCAGCTGATTAATAGTGCTACGATCGCCTTGCACCGGAATAGATTTCTCTGGAGACTTGCTAGAGTTGGCAGTAATTGGCGTATTGGCGCATGCAGCTAAGATTAAAAACAGCGGCGTTATAGCAATAATCGCTAAGGTTCTCATTGCTAAAATAGTATCACTTTTAGAATAAAGCAACTTGTTTTTGGATAATACGTGCTTTGGGAAATACTTCGCTAAAAGTGCTACCTACACCTAGTTCACTATTGATTTCAAGTTTGGCCTGATGGCGAGTTAGGATGTGTTTTACGATGGAAAGGCCTAGTCCAGTGCCGCCAGTTTCGCGACTGCGACTACGGTCAACCCGATAAAAGCGCTCGGTTAGCCTGTCAATATGCTTTTGCTCAATACCAATACCATTGTCGCTGACACTGAATATGGCTTGGTTATTACTTAGCTCCCATTTAACCTTAATTTCACCCCCAGTTGGCGTGTAGCGTATCGCATTGCTAATTAAATTGCTCATGGCGCTTTGGAGTTCACCGGCTGCGCCTAATAAATTTAGATGCGGGTCTATATTGGCTATGATTTGATGTTTACCTTGGCTGAGCGCCTTGGCATCATTGATGACCATATTTAGAAGGGATGGCATGTCTATTTCTATGTTTTCAGGAGCCTGCACGTTACTTTCTATATGGGATAGCGTAAGCAAATCGTCAATCAATAAACGCATGCGCATGGTTTGTTCTTGCATCATATTGAAATAGCCGCGGGTACTTTCTGGCACAGCACCTTCCATGTCCAATAAAGTTTCCACAAATCCACCTACAACAGTGAGTGGGGTGCGCAGTTCATGCGATACGTTGGCTATAAAGTCTCGACGCATCGTTTCAATTTTCTCTAGCTGTGTAACATCCCGACAAATCAGGAGTTTCTGTTTAGTGCCATAAGGGATAAGTTGAATTTCAAGCGTCACGTCTAAGTTGCGCCATGATTTGAGTTTTATAGGTTCAGAATAGTCTTGTTCTTGTAAGTAACTCACAAAGTCGCCATGGCGGACTAAATAGTTGATAGGTTGATTCTCATCTTGCTTCAAATCCAGACCCAATTTAACTTCAGCTGGCGGGTTGCACCATTCAATTTCATTGGCTGCATTGAGAACGACTACGCCATCTGGCAATGCGCTTGCGGCATGACGAAAGCGTCCTAAAGCAGAGCTTAATTGAGTTTGATTGCGCGAGTGGCGGCGGTATTCTTGGTATAGGGCACCGAATACATCTTCCCACACACCTGAGCCGTCTGGGATATGGTTGAGTACTGGTTTTTTAAGCCATAAATTGAGTTGATGTAGCCAGTATAGATGGCCGATAAGATAGGCTGTAATAACTACAGAAAAGACTAAAAGAGCGTTCGTTGCGCTACTGCTGGCCCAAGTGATTAGGCAAATGATAATGAGTGTTAAGCCTAGCCAAAAGGCATTCCAGCGTATATCTTGCACTTGCAAACCTCTCTCAAAAAAGCTGACTTATTATAACTAGGTTTTTGCTGACAGAAGATTTAAGCGGGTATAAATTTGATAATAAATCACAAGTTTAAATAGATTCAACTTAGTCGCGCAGGCTTGCCTGCGCGATTGATGCCATCTCACTGAACTGATAAGCGATAACCAGCACCACGAACAGTTTGAATTAAATCTTCATGGCCTGAAATAGAAAGTGCATTGCGTAAACGCCGTATATGGACATCCACCGTACGGTCTTCAACAAAAACGCGATCGCCCCACACTTTATCTAACAATTGACTTCGAGTATGCACGCGTTCAGCATTAGACATAAAAAAGTGTAGCAATCTAAACTCAGTAGGGCCAAGGTCAATGATTTTATCTTTACCAGTTACCCGGTGCGTGGTCGGGTCTAGGCGCAAGCCACTTACTTCTATGGGGTCGTCTGTCATTTGTGGTGCGCGACGGCGCAACACAGCTTTAATGCGCGCATTTAGTTCACGTGGGCTAAATGGTTTAGTGACATAGTCGTCAGCACCCACTTCAAGTCCACGTACTTTGTCATATTCATCACCACGTGCGGTGAGCATGATAATAGGGATAGATTTGGTTAGCGTGTCCGATTTTAACTTACGAGCAAACTCCAAACCATTCATGCCAGGCAACATCCAGTCCAATAAAATTAAATCTGGCATGGCTTCACGAAGTAACTCTTGTGCATGCTCAGCGCTTAATGCACGCATGGCATTATGGCCAGCTTGGGTAATGTTAAGGGCAAGCAATTCTTGAATTGCAGGCTCATCTTCAACGACTAATATATTGGCTGGCATGTATTTTCCTTATCGCTACTTACATTTAGTTTTACCACTATAAATAGTTTATGACTCTATTGTGACGATTTAATGACAAATTCTTAAGCCACCCAGGATAAATTTCACAAATAAGTCATTTGCCATTTGTTTCATTTTGTAACACCATACATAAATTGCACCATTTCAATGGTGCATCACTAAAACTTCAATTGCAGCATGAGAGGGAAGAAATGGCAGATTTTTTTTCAAAAGAGCATATTACCGCCAACGCTAATTTTAATCGCTGGTTAGTCCCCCCTGCAGCGTTAGCTGTGCATCTATCAATAGGCATGGCTTATGGCTTTAGCGTATTCTGGAAGCCACTGGGTAGCGCCTTAATGGACGGAGATGGTAAGCCACTCTTAGCCTGTGCTGCGGGTGCAACAACTTTTGCAGAAAAATTATCTGGCACTGCCAGAGCGTTGTTTGCCACCGACTGCAACTGGACGCAATTTGATTTGGGCTGGATGTACACCCTATTTTTTGTGTTATTAGGTTGTTCTGCCGCGCTGTGGGGTGGGTGGCTTGAGCGCGCTGGCCCGCGCAAGGCTGGTTTGGTGTCTATGCTCTGTTGGTGCGGCGGCTTATTGATCTCAGCTTATGGTGTGCATAGTCACCAATTATGGATGATGTGGCTAGGCTCTGGCGTAATTGGTGGAATCGGGCTGGGTCTAGGGTATATTTCGCCAGTATCTACGCTAATTAAGTGGTTTCCTGATCGCCGTGGCATGGCTACAGGGATGGCTATTATGGGTTTTGGAGGTGGGGCGATGATAGGTTCACCGCTCGCAACTAAGTTGATGACCTATTTTGCAACGGCTACTAGCGTCGGCGTTTGGCAAACTTTTGTGGCATTAGCGGCAATCTACTTTGTCTTTATGTTAGGTGGATCCTTGGGGTATCGTGTTCCTCCTGTAGGTTGGCTGCCAGCCAATTGGACACCACCACCAGCTAAGAAAAATACCATGATTGCCTCACGACATGTACATTTAAATAATGCGCATAAAACTCCGCAATTCTGGTTGTTATGGTTAGTGCTGTGTATGAATGTATCGGCCGGTATTGGTATTATTGGTGCAGCCGCACCTATGCTACAGGAAACGTTTAGCGGTGCTCTAATCGGACAGGCTAGTGTTGGTTTTGCCGAGATTAAGAAAGACTTGGTTTTAACAGCCGCCGCAGCTTCAGTGGCTGCAGGCTTTGTGGGCTTAATTTCAATTTTTAATATTTTAGGCAGATTTGCTTGGGCGACATCGTCAGATAAACTGGGTCGCCAACGTACCTACTATATTTTCTTTATTTTAGGCGCGGCCATGTATTGCAGTATGACTTATATGGCAGGGCTCAAGTCGCTCGCATTGTTCGTAGCTAGTTTTTGTGTGATTGCTTCCATGTATGGTGGTGGCTTTGCCACCATCCCCGCTTATTTGGCTGATCTATTTGGCACGCAATTTGTAGGCGCTATTCATGGCCGACTGCTTACGGCATGGTCTACTGCTGGGATTCTAGGCCCAGTAATCGTGAACTATATGCATGACACCCGATTAGAAGCTGGGGTTGCTTACGACCAAATCTACGCGCCTATTTTTTTAGTGTTAGCAGGCATGTTGGTGGTTGGCTTTATTGCTAACGCCTTAGTGAAACCTGTGGATGAGAAATACTTTATGACAGATAAAGAGTTGGCTGAAGAGCATAAACTTGCCCATGATAAATCTTTGGTGATGACTAAAGGCCAAGCTGATAGCGCTAATGTAGCCGGCTCAGCAAGCCATCCATTACTTACTAGTGTGGCATGGGCTTTGGTGTTGATTCCAATTGGTTATGGAATTTGGAGCACCATACAGAAAGCCTCAGCTTTATTTCATTGATATATAGGCTAAACAAGCTGGTGATATGCGGTAAAATGCCAGCTTATGCAATTTAAGCAATGAACAAGGGTATACAAACGTGAGAGAAATTGAGAAAAGTCTTAATGGCGCTGACATGCAAGTCGGCATTGTGATGTCAAGATTTAATAGTGATATTGGCGATGGTTTGCTTAGCGCCTGTAAAGAGGAGTTGCTGAAACTGGGCGTGAGTGATCATGCAATTACGGTAGCGACAGTCCCTGGAGCGCTAGAGGTCCCGTTAATTTTGCAACATATGGCATTAAGTGAGAAATTTGACGCCCTCATTGCATTGGGCGCTATTGTGCGTGGCGAGACTTATCATTTTGAAATCGTGGCGAATGAGTCCGCACGTGGTATATCTGAAGTGCAGTTAAATACAGGCGTACCAGTTGCCAATGCCGTTTTGACAACCGAGGATGACGATCAGGCGCTAGCTCGTATGCATGTCAAAGGTACTGAAGCTGCACAAGTGGCGGTGGAAATGTTTAATTTGGTCAGAGCGTTATGATTGAGGTAGAGAAGTCAGAGGCTGAGCATTTGGCGCTGACCACTTTAGTGGCAGATAAAGATGCAGAAAAAATTGCCGGCACTCAAGCAAAATCAGCAAAAAAAAGTTTTGCTAAAAAAAGTTCAGGTCAAAACCGTAGAAAATCACGTGAGCTAGTTCTAAAAGCGGTGTATCGCGGCATGTTAAATCACTCTGAATTAGCACCTATTTTTCGTGATATGGTGGAAGATCCAGACTACAACAAGGCGGATGAGGCTTATTTCAAACAGTTGCTAGAAGCGGTAGTTACGCATGCAGAGGCGCTGGATATTAAACTAGCCGACTTTATTGATCGCCCAGTTGCCGAGTTAAGTCCTGTTGAGCATGCAATCTTACGCATTTCAGGCTGTGAATTGATGTTTGATTTAAGTATTCCTTATCGCGTGGTGATCAACGAAGGTGTTGAGTTAGCTAAGATTTATGGCGGTGTTGATGGTCATAAATACATTAATGGCGTACTTGATAAGCTGGCAGCTGACGTGCGCGTTAATGAGGTTAGAAGCGCTAAAGTTTAAGGGCTTGGCAAGGCCTCGGCCTTGCAACCATTCTGGTCGCAGGCTAAATAGCTCCCTTGTTCATACCAATCACCTAACACCCATCTCGTCACCTGATGACCATCTATTTGCAACTTATGCTGATTAGGTCGGTGGGTGTGGCCATGAATCAATAGTTCTGGGTAATTATAGGCGCTAAATAAAGCGGCTACAGCGTCTTGATTTACGTCCATAATCTGCGCTAATTTTTGCGATTTTTCCTGCTCACTACGTAATCTAATCGCTTCAATTTGTTGCTTGCGGTCGGCTAATGGCTGCATTAGAAAATCTTGTTGCCATTGCGATTCCCTGACTTGGTATCTAAAGTGCTGATAGTCAACATCATCCGTGCACAGAGCGTCTCCATGACTTAAAAGCACGCGTTTACCATGCAGGGTAATTAAAGAGGGATCCGCAAGTAATTCGATGTTGGCAGCGTTACAAAAGCGAGCGCCAATTAAGAAGTCGCGATTGCCATGCATGAAATAAAGCTTTACACCGCAAATTGCTAAAGCTTTAAAAGCAGCAATCAAAACTTGATGCTGCTCCAAGTCATCATCACCAGCCCAATACTCAAATAAATCGCCCAAAATATAGAGTGAGTTAGCGTGTGTGGCGGTTTTGCTTAGAAAATCTAAGAAAGCTTGTGTAATCTCAGGGCGACTTACACATAAATGCAGATCCGAGATAAATAAATCAGGGCGAACTGGGTTTGATCCTGATTTATTCTCATTATTTTGCATAAATCGTGACGATGTTCAGGCTGTCTTTAGAAAGACTTGAGTAGTAATTAGCTGCGTGTTGCAGTTTCAATCACTACATTTTCAACGGGTACGTCTTGATGACCTTTTTTGCTACCAGTCGCTACTTTGCGAATTTTATCCACAACATCCATACCGGCTGTTACTTTGCCGAAAACACAGTAGCCCCACCCGCTGGATGTAGGTCCGCTATGGTTAAGAAACTCGTTATTGCCAACATTGATAAAAAACTGGCTGCTAGCTGAGTGCGGAGCTGAAGTGCGTGCCATAGCTACTGTATAAATATCGTTAGCTAAGCCGTTGTCAGCTTCATTTTTGATTTCAGCCAGTGATTCTTTTTGATTCATATTGATGTCAAAGCCACCACCCTGAATCATAAAGCCATCAATGACACGGTGAAAAATTGTACCGTTAAAAAATCCATTGTCTACATATTGCAGAAAATTAGCCGCAGTAATTGGCGCTTTTTCTGCATTGAGTTCTATTGTAATTTCGCCGAAATTGGTAAGTAATTTAACCACAGTGAATCCTTAAAAAAGAGTGAGAATAATTGGTAATAAGAAAAACGTATCTTTTATTTAATTGGCCTTGCCGACTAGTCTAACTTGTTGGATCACAATTTTTGACTTAGGTACATCAGTATATGGCCCTGCGTTACCAGTAGGAGCAGATGCAATTTCACGTACTACATCCATTCCTTTAAGAACTCGACCAAATACGCAGTAACCGATTAGTTCTGGGTCAGGGCTTTGGTAATTCAAAAATTGGTTATTTTCTAAGTTAATAAAGAATTGCGCCGTAGCAGAGTTAGGATTTGCAGTTCTTGCCATTGCTAAGGTGCCCACATCATTTAGCAAGCCATTACCTGCCTCGTTGATAATAGGTGCACGCGTTTCTTTTTCAACCATGTCTGCAGTAAAGCCGCCACCTTGAATCATAAAACGATTAATTACGCGATGGAATATGGTGTCTTTATAAAAGCCTGCATTAACATAGCTAATAAAGTTGGCAACAGTTTTAGGCGCCTTTTCTGGATACAGCTCAACCACAAAATCACCGCGATTGGTTTCAAATACTAGCTGCGGGTTGGCCGCAAATGCTGTGTTGCTAAATAGTAAAGTGCTACTTAAAAGTAAGCATGTTAAAAAAGCATAAACTTGACGCATATTTTTCCTTAGTTAATTCCAGTTTTAATTAGTTGCTATTTGTATGTGGCGACTTTGTAAACTATTTTCTAGTATCCAATGCTGTCATATTTGCATTATTAGCTGGCGCAATACTGTTAAAATCAAGGCTAGTCTTGTCCGAATGGCAGTGAGCAACGCAATAAAAATTATTCATTGTGCTATACTTTTTGGATTATTGCATCGAATGCGTAATTCTATCAATAGCCTAGGTAACCTCCAACAAATCATTTCGGTTTCAGACTATATATTTCGCGTGAACGCTTAATTACAGGCTTATTTATACTGGCTTGGATATAACCACCACTTCAAAATCAACCATAAATTATATTATGTTAAAAATTTACAATACCCTAGCGCGTGAAAAGCAAGTATTTACACCAATTATTGCTGGCAAAGTCAGTATGTATGTCTGTGGCATGACTGTTTATGACTACTGTCATTTAGGCCATGCAAGGGTAATGGTGGCATTTGATATGGTGAATCGTTGGTTACGTGCATCAGGATATGCAGTGACTTATGTGCGCAATATTACTGATATCGATGACAAAATAATTAAACGCGCGCAAGAAAATAATGAAACCATTGCACAATTAACGCAGCGTTTTATTGATGCCATGGATGAAGATTCTGCAAAATTGGGTGTGGTGCGACCAACACTAGAGCCAAGAGCAACTGAATTTGTTGACGGCATGATTACTATGATTAGCCGTTTAATTGATAAAGGTTTTGCTTATGCCGCAAGTAATGGAGATGTTTTTTATGCGGTGAATAATTTTGCAGATTATGGAAAGTTATCTGGGAAATCCTTAGTGGATTTGCGTGCCGGTGAACGCGTTGAAGTTGATTTACATAAAAAAGATGCTATGGATTTTGTCTTGTGGAAATCAGCAAAGCCAGGTGAGCCAAGCTGGGATTCTCCTTGGGGCAAGGGTCGCCCAGGCTGGCATATAGAATGTTCTGCCATGAGTGCGCACTATTTAGGACAGCATTTTGATATACATGGCGGTGGCCAGGATTTGCAGTTTCCACATCATGAAAACGAAATTGCACAATCTGAGGCGGCGCATAGCCATGATGGTGAGCTATGCCAGATGGTTAACTACTGGATGCATAATGGTTTTGTGCGAGTCGATGATGAAAAAATGTCTAAGTCTTTGGGTAATTTCTTTACGATTCGGACGGTGCTAGAGCAATATGATGCTGAGGTGGTGCGTTTCTTTATATTGCGCGCACATTATCGTAGCCCACTTAACTATTCTGATCAGCATTTAGACGATGCAAAGTTGGCGCTAACTCGGCTATATACGGCTTTACGTGGCGTAGAAACTACCGATGAGGCCGTAGATTGGCAGTTAGCCCCAGCGGCAAGTTTTAAAGCCGCAATGGATGATGATTTTAATACACCGTTAGCATTCGCCGTATTGTTTGATTTAGCCAGTGAGCTAAATAAAACCAAATCTGCAGTCACAGGATCATTACTTAAAAACTTAGCATCAGTCGTTGGATTACTACAACGAGATCCAGACACTTTCTTACAAGGTGAGCTTGAGCAAGTTTGTCAGTCATTGGATGTGGATGCTTTGATTGTTCAACGCAACCTTGCCAAGCAATCCAAAAATTTTACCGAAGCCGATAGCATACGCAAAACCTTGGCTGAAGCCGGTATCGTATTGGAAGACTCCCCGCAGGGAACAACATGGCGACGCGCTTAGCAACCAGCCTAATAAATTTTTGTTTATCTACCAATATTAAAGCCTGTAAAAGGAACTCGCATGCCTGTTAATTTGAATACTCCTGCATCTAGCAGCTTACTGCCCATCAACGGCGTCATGCTCGGTTTTGCCGAAGCGCATATACGAAAAGCTAATCGTAAAGATTTATTGGTGATCTTGCTTGCAGAAGGTAGTCATGTCTCTGGTGTTTTTACGCAAAACCAATTCTGTGCGGCGCCGGTATTACTCTGTCAAGCTCACTTAGCCGGCGAGCAGCCGATACGTGCGCTACTTGTGAATACCGGTTGTGCAAATGCCGGTACTGGTGATGATGGTTTGTACCGTGCGAAATTAACCACAGAGGCTTTAGCTATAGCCTTGAACATTCAGCCGCAACAAGTGTTGCCATTTTCAACTGGGGTGATTTTAGAGACACTGCCAGAAGATAAGCTGATTGCTGGATTACCAGCGGCCATTGATAACTTAAAGCAAGACAATTGGCTTAATGCAGCAGAAGCAATTATGACTACGGATATCGTGGCCAAAGGGACGTCTCGTCGAATTGTCTTGGGTGGTAAGCCGGTAACCATTACTGGTATCAGTAAAGGATCTGGCATGATTCACCCTAATATGGCGACTATGTTGGGCTATATTGCAACCGATGCTGTAATTAGTCCTTCAGCCTTGGAGAGTATTATCCATTTCGCTGTTAACAAGTCATTTAATTGCATTACTGTCGATGGGGACACTTCGACCAATGATAGCTTGATTATGATTGCCAGCAATCAAGCGGGTAATGTTGAAATTACTGAAAATAGTGCAGAATTTACTGTATTACGTGATGCCTTAACTGATGTGGCTATTGAGTTGGCGCAAGCCATCGTTCGTGATGGAGAAGGCGCTACTAAATTTATGACGGTCACTATTGAAGGTGGCCGTGACGAGGCTGAGTGCCGAAAAGTCGCTTATGCCATTGCCCATTCACCTTTAATTAAAACTGCTTTTTTTGCATCAGATCCTAATCTGGGGCGCATTTTAGCGGCCATAGGCTACGCTGGAGTTGAGCAGTTGGACATCAATGCGCTGAAGCTGTATTTAGGCGATGTATTGGTGGCCGAAAAAGGTGGCCGTGCCCTAGCCTATGAAGAGGCGCAGGGCGTTGCCGTGATGCAGCAACCAGAAATTCTAGTTCGCGTAGACCTAGCGCGCGGTAATGCGAGTTGCACAGTTTGGACCTGCGATTTTTCATATGACTACGTCAGAATCAATGCGGACTATCGCTCTTAATCTAAATCTGCATAAGCAGTTTTTTCATCATGATTGCTTTCGTAGGCTCTAGCTCAGTGAACACTTCTAATGTTGTTGTTGATGCTGCAGTCGGCGTCATTCAGGATAAAAATGGCTTGGTGCTATTAGCGGAACGCCCAGCTGGGAAGCCATGGGCTGGATACTGGGAGTTTCCCGGTGGTAAAGTTGAGGTAAATGAAACACCTGAGTTAGCGCTGAAAAGGGAGTTGCAGGAGGAGTTAGGAATCACGGTCACTGTTTGCTATCCGTGGCTAACTCGAACTTTTGACTACCCTGCAAAATATGACGCTAGTGGCAACTTAGAATCTCCAGCTAAAACCGTTAAGCTACATTTTTTTGTAGTGGTGGATTGGCAGGGAGAGCCGAAGGGTTTGGAGCAGCAAGTCTTAAGTTGGCAAAATCCAAAAAAAATAAGCGTTCATCCTGTTTTACCAGCAAATGCACCTATTTTTGGCGGGTTGGGATTAGCACCTCTTTATGCCATTACTAATTTAAGTGAGCTGGGAGAAGCGCTGTTTTTTGAATACTTAGCGCATGCCTTACAAAACGGTTTAATGATGATACAAGTTCGCGAAAAACAACTGTCAGTTGAGGCTTATCAAAAATTTGCACAGCGTGTGATTGCGTTGGCGCTTCCTTACCATACTAAAGTTTTCTTGAACTCACACTGTGTTAAAGCTAATTTAAATTTAGCATCTCAACTTAACGCGAGTGGCGTGCATTTTACTGGTGAAGATTTGATGCAGTTACAACAGAGGCCCGCCAACATGTTATGTGGCGCTTCGTGTCATGGTGCCCCACAGTTGGAACATGCCGCTAAGCTGGGTTTAGATTATGTGATGCTGTCACCAGTGATGGCAACGCGCAGTCATGACGATGTCATGCCCTTAGGATGGGAGGCATTTACTGATCTCATTGAAGGCTATGCTTTGCCGGTATATGCGCTTGGAGGCATGCACACTTCAAATTTACATCAAGCCAGAATCCATGGAGCGCATGGTGTGGCTATGCAGCGTTCAATTTGGGTCTAGGCTGAACTATTACAATGATAGGTTACTGTTAGTGCTCTGTTTCAGCGCGCACTAGGACTTTAATATTTTGCTTGAATTCAGTCTTGTTCTTGGCTTTGAAATAAAGCACAAAATTGACTGATTCACCTACTGTGAGTGCCTTTTTCAAATCAAATAACATGAAATGAAAACCGCCAGGTTCTAGCTTATAAGGTTTCCCCGCAATTAATGGCAGGTTATCAAGCATGCGCATTTTCATCACGCCATTTTGCATCGTCATGCTGTGAATTTCTATACTATTGCTCACATCACTTTCAACACGAACAAGGGTGACATCTTGCGTGCTGGTTAACGTCATGTAAGCGGCACCTACATCCTGACCTGGGTGACTTGGACGTACCCATGCGTCTTTTATGCTGATGGCATTCTGAATAGTGCTGTTGTCTGAATCCAACGCATAAGCATTAGAAAAGTAAGCTGAAGCAATAGTGGTCAGTATGATAAAGCTGAAGCGAGAATTTTGAAGTAAATTGGCCATGTTAATTCCTAGGTGTAAGGGCTAAACGGGAATGTTATGTAAATGCGAATGAGTTTATGGTTTAAAGCTTTCGTCTGAAAATTCGTCGTACATTTCATCCATCTTAATTGCTTCAGGAATAGCATACTGCTCGCTTGCCCATAGTCCTAAATCAATCAGTTTGCAACGTTCGCTACAAAAAGGTCTAAAGGCATTGGTTGGTGAAAACTCTGATAAATTGCCACAATTAGGGCAGGCAACTAAACGCTTTTTAATGGGGGTCATATCCGGGGGTCTTAAACGTAATTCACTAGGGTATTGCTAAACTGTAATGTAAAACTATAGGTTGCATAAAGTTAAACTAAATTTAACATCCATTTCGTATTTTTGTGGTTTTTGCGCACTTTCAAGGGTACTAAAGCGTATGTTAATAGCATATTTATTGGCGCTTACCTCCGGAAAACAGGTGATGTTGTCTGCTAAGACAACACGCAACATCTGCGCTGGTTTGGCACCACCTAGCATTTGTTGATAAGAACCATTACTCGCGATTAAGTGCGTGGTAGCGCCACTGCCTCGCAAGATATGTAAGATAATGCCGATCGCTTTGTGCATCGGCAATAAGGGCTTCAGCCATGAATCAAAATCCTGTCTGCGTCGAGTTTCGCCAAGACCTAGCCAGTAATGATAAGAGGGCAAATCAAACTCACATACGCCCCCCGGAATTCCTGCCCGCTGTTTAATGCTCATTAGCCATTCATTGGATCGCAGGGTTTGACCCAATTTAGTGGTTTCAGCACGCAAGGCATCAGAAGCCATGTCAATGTCGGCCAGAATGGTTTCTAGGGTTTTTGCTGAAATGTCTGGATTGCCGCGAAGAGCGGTCATTGCCGTTCTTTGCCGATCAAGTTCTTGTAATAGGTCAAGTTTGAGTTCGGCTCTATCAATGACATCTAAGATTTGCAATAACGTTAGCAGGGCACAGTGGTGCTGATATTCATTACCTGCTTCTACGTTGTACAAAACTTTGGCGAACAAATCCTCCACGCGTAGTAATGTGCGTATGCGCTCGTTAAAGGGGTAATCGTAGCTAGGCATTATTCATTACATAGTTAACCAAGAAGTACTATTTTAGTAGCAGATTTATACTTGAGAACAATTATTAAATTTATTTGCTAACTATGCAAGTTTTAATGAACTTTTTATGTATTTCAGTAATTTTTTCTTCCAAATCTGCCAGAGTGCCGTTGTTGACAATGACGACATCAGCGCGACTTATTCTATTGATTCTTGGTAGTTGTGCCGCCATCATGGCTCTTACATCAGGTGCGCTTAGTTGACTGCGCTCCATGGCTCGCTCCACCTGTAAATGTTCATCACAATCAATGGCTATACTTTGATTAATAAGCGACTGGTAGCGGTCATTTTCGAATAGTAAAGGCAGTACTAAAATTTGATAAGGCGGGTTTAATTGATCTGCATTTGTATGGAGTTGCTGTAAAGCCAAATCGTATATCAATGGGTGCATCAGTGCTTCAAGTCTTAAGCGCTCTTCTTTACACCCAAAGATGTGGTTGCGGAGCTTGGTGCGGTCTAGTTTGCCTTCGGTTGTGAAAAATTCCGCACCAAAGGTACGGAGAATTTCAGGCAGTAAGGGGCTGTTATCAGCGGTTAAGGCGCGTGAAATTTCATCTGTATCAACTACAGGAACGCCAAGCTTGGCAAATTGTTTGGCCGCTTCACTTTTGCCGGATCCTATGCCGCCGGTTAGTGCAAACACTGGAGTATGTATTAAAGTCATTATAATTGTTCGCACTTAAGCTCAGTAAGAGTGAGCGATTTGCGTGCCGAAAAATAGTGCGGCAATGCCACCGATTGCTAGAAATGGTCCAAATGGCATGGGAGTTTCACGGCCGCGCTTCATTAGAAAAATTAAGCCTACGCCAACGGCTGCACCTAATAATGAAGACAGCAAAATAACAGCTGGCAATAATTGCCAGCCAAACCATGCGCCGATAGCGGCCAGTAACTTGAAATCCCCATAGCCCATACCTTCTTTGCCGGTTACAAATTTAAATAGCCAGTAAATACACCATAGCGCTAAATAGCCCGCCATTGCGCCCACGACTGCTGATTTAATATCAGTAAACCCAGTGTTTAGATTAAACACTAAACCTAACCATAGCAATGGTAAGGTAATGTCATCAGGTAATAGTTGAGTGTCAAAATCAATAAATGTAAGTGCAATAAGTGCGGAAGTAAATATAGCTGCAAATAATGCATTATTGCTGTAGCCAAACTTCCAGCTAATGAAGCCAAAAAGTATTCCAGTGAGTGCCTCAACCAAAAGGTATCGGGGGTTTATAGGCGCTTTGCAGATGCGGCATTGACCCTTTAATATTACATAGCTAATGACCGGTATGTTCTCTAAAGCAGAAATCATATGCCCGCAGTGTGGGCAAGCTGATCTGGGTCTTACGAGGCTGTATTGCTTAATATCACTGATGGGCTGCCCCTGTAGTTCTAGGCAGTTGTTTTGCCATTCGCGTTGCATCATTTTCGGTAGACGGTAAGTTACTACATTTAAGAAACTGCCGATCACTAGACCCAACACGACTGATAGACTAACAAATACGGTATTATTTTCCTGAAGCAATGTTGAGATTTTAATCAGGCTATCTATCATAAACATCCTTGTATTGTGGGCTGGGAATAAGCCCGCTATCAATTAAACGCATCATCGCACCGATAATTGCTTGTAGCAACTGCTAGTTGGGTAAGGGGCAGTGAGTTTTGGAGGCAATTTTTTACTATTTTTATATTAAGGCTCTTGAAATAGTGCATGTACAGCACAAACATAGCGGTAACTATTGAAGATCAATAATATAATGAAGCAATGTGCAACAAGGAGGTAATATGACGCCCGTGACGAGTTCAAAAAATACTATAGAAATTAGCCATCCACAATGGGATGAGCCAATTATCTGCCGAGTTGAGGTTGACCTGCCGCAATGGTTGTCTCAGTTAGCAGGTGGTCGTGAGTGGGAGGTTTATGCCGAAGCAGAAGAAGAGAACTGCGTCAGTTTTGCGATGCGACAAGGCTCTAAGCAAGCTCCAAAGCTTGCTGAAGTTACCTTGTACCATAATGGTTACGCAATAGTTGACGTTGAAGGTCAGTCTTTATTTGACGGTTCGCTTACCGCAGGCACCAGTGATTGTGCGCACCTAACTTATTACCATGCCGACAGCGGTGAGAAGATTATGCTAAATTAAGCATAGCGGCCTACGCAACTCAAGTAACTGCAGGCCGATTGCTATTGTAATTAAGTTGCGTTTTAATTTTTTATATTTAATAAGTACGGTTAACTGAAAATTCAGCCAAGGCAAGTAGTGCAGACTTATAAGCTGAATCGCTAAAGTGGGCAATGGCAGCGCTAGCTAAGGCGCATTCACTTGCAGCAATGCCGCGAACATGATCTAGCGCCCCAGTGCGTTCAACCGCATTAAGTACGCTAGCCAAATCTTCCAACCCACCATGTTCAATTGCGTGCTTAATTGTTGTAGATTCTTCAGCGTTGCCGTTACGCATCGCGTAAAGAAGTGGCAGAGTAGGCTTGCCTTCGCTTAAATCGTCCCCCAGATTTTTACCGATAGCTAGAGCGTTACCGCTTAAATCTAACACATCATCAATGAGTTGAAATGCCGTACCAATATGCATGCCGTACAGGCTTAATGCCACTTCATCTTCAGGACTAGCCTTGCTAATGATAGCCCCTAGGCGGGTTGCCGCCTCAAATAGTTTGGCGGTTTTGTAATGAATCACTTGCAGATAGTCGGCATCGGTGATGTCAGCGTTATGCACATTTAACAGTTGCAAGACTTCGCCTTCGGCAATCACATTGGTGGCGTTACTTAGCACTTCCATTACCCGCATATTTTGTACTGCAACCATCATCTGAAAGGCGCGAGAGTAAACAAAGTCACCAACCAATACGCTGGCGGCATTACCAAATAGTGCATTAGCAGTATTTTGACCACGACGCTTTTCAGATTCGTCCACCACATCATCATGCAACAAGGTAGCCGTATGGATTAACTCAACGACTGCAGCGAGCTGATGGTGCTGAGGGGTGACTTTGCCAAACAGACCCGCGGCAAGTAATACTAAGATAGGGCGCAAACGTTTGCCCCCACTATTAATAATGTAATGCGCCACTTGATTTACTAAAGCAACTTCGGAGTGAAGCGACTCTTCTATAACGACATTTACTGCCTGAATATCGTTGACGATAATGGATTGGATGCTGTCTAATGGCGTAGTGCTTTGCGTCACGATAATAAACCTAAAAAAGTAGCATTTATTTTAACACAACCGACTTTCACTACTTGAATCTAGATGAATATGGGGTGGGAAAAGGTGCGATAATTGCGGCTTAAACAGTGCGCCATGAATTTTTGGAGGTAAGCCGAGATTATGGTTTGCTTTGCACAACAATATGCGTATAATGCGCGATTCTTCTGAAGTATGAGTTAAAGGCATAATCATGTATGCAGTAATCAAAACTGGTGGCAAACAATATCGCGTTATTCCTGGCGAAAGATTAAAAGTTGAAAAATTAGAGGTTGAAGTTGGCGGTACTGTTACGCTTGATCAAATTCTAATGGTTTCTGACGGTACAAAAACAACAATCGGCTCACCTATTATTAAAGGTGCAACTGTTAAAGCAACTGTACTTTCACATGGTCGTGGCGATAAGGTAATGATTTTTAAATTCCGTCGTCGTAAACATTATCGTAAAACACAAGGCCATCGCCAAAGTTTTACTGAAATTAAAATTGAAACAATCGCTGCTAAATAGTTGAAAAGCTAATAGTAGTTAATCAAGTTTAAGGATTAGAGAAAATGGCACACAAAAAAGCAGGTGGTAGTTCACGTAACGGGCGCGATTCACACGCACAACGATTAGGTGTTAAAGCTTTTGGCGAAACAGTAGTTACAGCAGGTAGCATTATCGTGCGTCAGCGCGGTACAAAAATGCACGCTGGTGAAAATGTAGGTATGGGTAAAGACCATACGCTGTATGCTAAAGCAGACGGCAAAGTATTTTTTGCTATTAAAGGTGCTTTAAAGCGTCATACAGTAAGCATTATTGTTGCAGCTTAAGTTAATTTGACTTTATTAAAGCCTCATCGTTTGATGGGGCTTTTTTATTTGGTAAACTCTGAATATGAAATTTATAGACGAAGCAACGATTAAGGTTTATGCGGGCGATGGTGGCAACGGTGTTGCTACGTTTCGTCGCGAAAAGTATGAGCCTATGGGTGGCCCTAGTGGCGGTGACGGCGGTCGTGGCGGTTCTATTACCATCATTGCTGATCGTAATATCAATACGCTAGTAGACTATCGCTATACGCGTACATTCAGAGCGCAGCGTGGCGAGAATGGCCGCAGTGCAGAATGCTATGGTGCCAAGGGTGATGACATGATTTTACGCGTGCCCGTCGGAACGGTAATATCAGATAAAGCCACAGAGCAGATGTTGGTTGACCTGAGTGAGCATGGTCAAAGTGCGCAAATGGCTGCAGGTGGCAAGGGTGGCTTGGGTAATGTGCATTTTAAATCAAGCTTAAATCGTGCGCCACGCCAATGTACCAAGGGCGACCCAGGTGAGGAGTTTGAGCTTTATTTGGAACTTAAAGTGTTGGCCGATGTTGGCTTGCTAGGTATGCCGAATGCTGGAAAATCTACATTTATCCGTTCAGTTTCTGCAGCAAAACCAAAAGTAGCTGACTATCCATTTACCACGCTGCACCCAAACTTGGGTGTAGTGCGTGTTGATACTGAGCGCAGCTTTGTGATCGCTGATATTCCTGGCATTATTGAAGGCGCAGCAGAAGGGGCTGGGCTTGGTCATCAGTTCTTACGCCATCTTCAGCGAACTTCACTTTTGTTGCATTTGGTAGATATTGCGCCATTTGATGAATCGGTTGATCCCGTGCATGAAGCGAAGGCAATCGTGGAGGAGCTTAGAAAGTATGATGAAGCACTCTATGAAAAACCACGCTGGTTAGTACTTAATAAGATCGACATGCTGGCAGATTCAGAGCAGGTGGTAAAACAGTTTGTTAAAGATTATGGCTGGAAAGGTCGTGTATTCGCGATTTCAGCGATTAGTGGGATAGGCTGTAAAGAGCTTACTTACGCTATCATGCAGCATATTGATGAAAATAAACAGTTGATGGAAAATTTTTTAAAGGATAGTGGCTTGATTAATGAAAGCGCTAGCGATAAGCCTTTAAAAAACAACAGTGTTGAACTTCAAGACTCAGCAATTAAAGATGATGACAACTAACCCTGAACAATTTAAATCACTGTTGCTTGAAGCAAAGGTAATTGTGGTTAAGGTGGGATCAAGCCTAGTCACCAATAATGGTAATGGTTTAGATCAAGTTGCCATCGCAGCATGGGCCGGCCAAATTGCAGTTTTAGCTCAACAAGGCAAGCAAGTTGTTTTGGTTTCCAGCGGTGCTGTTGCCGAGGGCATGCAAAGGCTTGGATGGAAAAGGCGTCCGACTGCGGTGAATGAATTGCAGGCCGCGGCGGCGGTGGGGCAGATGGGGTTGGTGCAAATGTATGAAAGTTGCTTTAGTCAGCATCAACTGCACACGGCACAAGTGCTGCTCACACATGATGATTTGGCGGATAGAAAGCGTTATCTCAACGCACGCAGCACCTTGCGCACCTTGTTGGAATTAAACGTAATTCCTATCATTAATGAAAATGACACAGTCGTCACCGACGAAATTCGTTTTGGCGATAATGACACATTGGCTTCGTTAGTGGCTAACTTAATCGAAGCCGATGCTTTGGTAATCTTAACTGACCAGCAAGGTTTATATTCTGCAGATCCACGCAAAGATATTCATGCGAAATTTATACAGCACGCTATCGCCGGGGATGTCGCGTTAGAGCAAATGGCGGGTGGTGCTGGTAGCGATGTAGGTACCGGAGGTATGTTGACCAAGATACTCGCGGCTAAACGCGCTGCGCGTAGCGGTGCGCACACGGTGATTGCTTCAGGCCGTGAAGCTGATGTCCTCATCCGCTTGGCTTCAGGCGAGGTGATTGGCACCCATTTAAAAACCACGGAAATGAAAACAACAGCGCGCAAGCAGTGGTTGGCTGATCATTTGCAGTTGCGTGGCCGTTTGACGTTGGATGCGGGCGCTGTAAAGGTTATTAAAGAAGACGGTAAAAGTTTATTGCCTATTGGGGTTACCGCTATAGATGGTGCATTTGAGCGTGGTGAAGTAGTGTCTTGTTGTGATGCTGCTGGTGTGGAAATTGCACGTGGTCTAGTCAATTACTCTGCGGCCGAGGCATTGCGTATTATGCGTAAACCCAGCACGGAGATTGAAAGAATCTTAGGTTATGTAGAAGCTTCAGAGCTGATACATAGAGATAATTTAGTTTTATTGTAGTTTTTACTTTTAAAGAAAAATACAAGGAATGTTGATGCAAAAACAACCATTAGTAGCCATTATTATGGGGTCTGATAGCGACTGGCCAATTATGAAAGCAGCAGCACAAATGCTTGCAGACTTTGATATTGCCTATAGCGCGCAAGTGGTTTCAGCGCACCGTACGCCAGACTTAATGTTTAGTTTTGCTGAGTCGGCTGCGAGCAAGGGTTACCAAGTAATTATTGCTGGTGCTGGTGGTGCTGCACATCTACCGGGTATGGTCGCTGCTAAAACCACGCTGCCAGTTTTGGGTGTGCCCGTTCCTTCAAAGCATCTACAAGGTCAGGACTCTTTGCTATCTATCGTACAAATGCCTAAAGGTATTCCCGTTGCGACCTTTGCGATTGGTGAGGCGGGTGCTGCAAATGCGGGATTGTTTGCCGCTTCCATATTGGCTAATCATGACGCAGGATTAGCGCAAAAATTAGCCGAATTTAGAGCTAATCAAGCCGATAAAGTGCAGTTAATGGTATTGGGTGATCTGCCTCAATAGTTCTAAGTTCATCATTCAATTAATCACAATAGTAGTTCATATATGAGCCATTCACGCCTAGACCAAAACATCGTTCAACAATCTGTTATTTTGCCACCTGCCATGTTAGGCATGCTCGGTGGTGGTCAGCTCGGCAGATTTTTTGTGATTGCTGCCCATGAAATGGGCTATAAGGTGACGGTGTTGGATCCTGATGCCAATAGCCCTGCTGGTAAAATCGCAGATGTGCACATATGCGCAGCTTTTGATAATCAAATAGCATTGCTGGAATTAGCCAGTACTTGTGCTGCTATCACTACTGAATTTGAGAATGTGCCTGCAGATTCATTATCACTGTTAGCGCAAACTAAACCAGTGCGCCCTAGCGCCTATAGCGTTGCTATAGCGCAGCATAGGGTGAGTGAAAAGAACTTTCTTAAACATGCTGGTTTGCCGCTAGCGCCCTATGCTGTGATTGCTGATGTCGATGACTTACCTGCGGATGACAGTGATATTTACCCTGCGATTTTAAAAGTGGCGCGCTTTGGCTACGATGGTAAAGGCCAAGCTCGCGTTAAAAACCAACTTGAAGCACAAGTTGCTTTTACTCAGTTTGAGCGTGAAGAGTGCGTTTTAGAAAAAATGATGAACCTAGATTACGAAGTTTCAGTTGTTCTTGCGCGCGATGCGCAGGGGAATGTAGCCACTTTCCCTACCGCTGAAAATAGCCATCTAAATGGCATACTTGACGTTTCAATTGTGCCTGCCCGTGGCAGCAACGTGATCAATCACCAAGCACAAAAGCTTGCTATTATGGTGGCAGAGAAACTTGATTACACTGGGGTGCTTGGTGTGGAATTTTTTGTTTGTAATGGGGAGTTGCTGGTCAATGAAATGGCGCCACGTCCTCACAATTCTGGACATTTTACCCTAGATGCCTGTGTAACTAATCAGTTTGAACAGCAAGTGCGTGTGCTAACTGGCTTGCCTTTGGGTAGCGCCAAGCAACATAGCCCGGCAGTCATGGTTAACTTGCTAGGCGATATTTGGCCAGAGGATGCAGGTGTTCAAGCCGAGCCTGATTGGCAGCATGCATTTGCTAACCCGCAACTTAAGATGCATCTATATAGCAAGCAAACCGCACGCGCTGGTCGTAAAATGGGGCATTTCACAGTAATCAATGCCAGTCGTGACGACGCGATTAAGCAGGCCATGCAAGTGCGAGCAGATTTGCATATAGGGGAGTAAGCCCTTGCCATTAAGTTCGATGCACAAGTTATAAATAATAAAAAAGCCGAACATTGTTCGGCTTTTTTAATGAATAAGATTTATTTAAATCTTATGCCATCGCTTTAATCGCAGCATTTAAGCGGCTTTTATGACGTGACGCTTTATTTTTATGAATGATTTGCTTGTCCGCAATGCGGTCAATCACGCTTACATTCTCGCTGTAAGCAGCAGCAGCAGCAGTTTTGTCGCCAGCTTCTACAGCTTTAATAATTTTTTTAATCGCTGTACGCAAAGTAGAGCGCAAACTTGCATTGTGCGCGCGTTGCTTAACTGCTTGACGAGCACGTTTTCTTGCTTGTGCGGTATTTGCCATCTGATTTTCCTAAAAGCTATTCAAAATACGAAGCCGATCATAATATCGATAATGTAAAAACATTG
>Ga0118677_10002910_pt1 | contig 33535 bp, 19 predicted proteins | sample AliMusrvi5mmetaG_FD_86154 | JGI IMG/M metagenome (GOLD analysis project Ga0118677, IMG submission 86154) | reverse complement strand
ACTCGAAACGTCGACCAAACCAGGGGTGGAAGGGATGAGTGACTTTGAAACTCTGTTTTGCACCAGCCTTATCCGGTGCAGTTCGCGATGGACGACAAGTCGTAAGTGGAAGATTGTTTTGGCTATCTTCCTTGTTTTGGTCTTCCTTGGTGTAATCTTGGCCTTGCTGGCCCTCTTCTTTATGCTCGTGGTAATCCAATGACGCTTCCGTGATCGGAGCCAACGCCGCGGTCAACAGGCTAGTCAATCGCGTTAAGCAAGATTTCATTTCCCCGCAAGCAACACTTCTTTTTATGAACAAGAATGAACCTCTACTCGCTCCTGAAGCGCTCAAACGATCCACTCCGAACCTTGGAATGGAGCGCAAATGGAAGATTGTTTCGGCTTTTTCCCTCGGCGTAATCTTCGTCTTCATGACCTTCTTTCTGGCTTGGGTTGGGGCCGCGCTAGTTGGGGGGGGGGAAGCCGGGGATATTGCGAAATGTTTTTGTGTTTCCTTCATCGGCATGGGCATCTGCTTCCTGATCACACAGTATTTCCTTTCACGCGGTAACCGAAAGGCAGTCTGCAAGGACTGGCCATTAATTCTCGCCATGAACTTTGCGCCCTTCTGTTCGGTTATTGTCGCTTTGGCGGCCCTCACCAAATGGGCTGGGCTGGTAATGCTCGTGGTGACCATCATCACGCTGGCGTGTTCCTATGCCGGGGTGGGGCTGGCGGCGCTGACCGCCCGTCGGCGCTCACCCTGATTCCGCCAAACATTTGTTGAACGCTGAAACGTTAAGAAGTCTTCCCCACCCATATGAGCCCTCAGCAACCAGGCCGGCGAGCCGCAGGCGGATGGCGAAGGCCAGTGCTGGCAGCGGTGGTTACGAACCTGCTGACGCTGGGCATCGGCAGCGCGTTGCTCGTGGGCGCAACCTTCGGTTTGGCCAAGGCCTACGCCGTCCTGGGTCTGCTGTGGCTAAGCACTATTGGCCTGCCGACCACATTAGGCGTGGTGGGTGTGGCCACGCTCTGGGGCCGCGTCCCGCTGCTGTCGGGCATGGCCGGTTTCTGCGTGGTCGCTGCGCTGGCGGGACTCGCCCTGCAGGTTCTTGTCTTCATTCTGGCCTGGCGCTGGTTGCGGTCGCCGGAACGAGCAATACCCGCAGCGACTTGGCTACGGGCCGTGGCGGCTGGTGGCGTTCTGGGCTCGCTCGGAGCAGCATGGCTTTGGATCACCCAACCCAGACCCACAGATCCGGCGGTCGTCATTGATGGTCACGCGCACTTGTTTGGCGATGCAGGCTGGCCACCGCGCCACAACCTGAGTTGCGGATTGTCGCCATCGCAAAAGGCCAATGCGAGCTATGTCGTCCTGACTCGACTGCTCGGGCTGCCGGAATCCGGCGACCTGGACGAGGCTTATATCCAGGCCTTGGTCACTCAGGTGCGGGAGACTCGGAAAGTGATCCCCCGTTTCCGCGTGATTCTCTTGGCACAGGATTGCCGCTACACACCGCAGGGCGACCCCGACTGGATCAACTCAACCGCCTACGTGCCCAACGAACACCTGTTCCGGGTCGTCCAGCGATATCCGAACTTGTTCATTCCCTGTCCGTCCATCAATCCCCAGCGGAAAGACTGGGAAGCCGAGCTGACGAACTGCGTGGCGCAAGGAGCGCGTGTGCTCAAGATCCATCCGCCTACCCAGGCGGTTGACCCGAGCGATCCGCGCTTCCGGGCGTTTTACCGGAAGTGCGCACAGAGCGGCGTCCGGATCATGGTCCACACGGGCACGGAGCATTCGGCACCCATCGCGAGCCAGCGGCTGGGAGATCCGCGACTGCTCAACCTGGCGTTGAGCGAAGGCTGCACGGTGGTGGCGGCGCACTCGGCCACGCGAGCGTTCTTTGATCCACCGGCCGAAGACTATTTCCGTTTTCTGGAGGAGATGATGCGGGGCCAGCCACGCCTTTATGGCGATACGGCGGTGCTGGGATCCCTTCCCCGCTGGCGGTGCCTTCCCGACATTCTGAGTAGCTCGGCGGCCAGGCCCAGGACACTGTATGGAAGCGACTGGCCTTTTCCGGCCAACGCCCTGGTGTTCTGGAATCGTCTGCATCCGCTGAAACTCCTGAACCTGATGACGGAGAAGAACCTGTTTCTGCGCGATTTCCGTTTGAAGCAGGCCCTGGGGCTGCCGCCGGAATCGTTCGCCCTCGCCGCAGACGTGCTGGCATTGGACCGTGAGGCTGAGTTCCCGGACCGGCAATGAGAAGGAAACGACCATCCAATCCTGACCCAATTCCGCGTGCGCGCCGGATAGAGGCCATCGCAGCATGTGGCGAGTTCACTTGTCAGGCGCTATCAGTTGCAAAGAGTGAAAACTGGGCGACCACAATACTGGCCCGAGAATCGTGATATGAATCGAACGCTCCAAATTGCCTGGTCATGTGGGTTCGCATTGGTCCTGGCGACCGGTTGTCGCCCGTATCGCACGAGGGAATTCGCGGCGGTTCAGCAACCCATGAAGTTCGAGAATTGGCGAATCTACGTGAACGCCCACGTGGATGCCGCAAATCCGCACCCCACTAACCAGCTCTACGTGGTCAGCGCGGTGGCCTGGACGGCCCCAGGCGACACCATCGGTGGAGACCCCAGCGCCTTCAGGCCCACTGCCTACGATGCCAGCTTGGATTCACTCCGTCTTTTGCGCATCGAAGGCACAAACGTCGTCGAACTGCCGCTGCCGGCATTGGGTCACGGCTCCTCCGATCAGCCCAACCGCCTGGTGCAATTGGGTCACACCAACGGCACCGGAGTCGAGATACCGGCCGGCGTCAGAGAACTGCGGGCAGAAGCCACGTTGACGTTCCGGCACCGCGGCACTGGCAAGACTCAAACCAACGTCTTCACCACCACGATGCTCAAGAGAGAAAGGACCGAGCTTGGACCGCTTGAGTGAGTTATGAAACTCATAATAGTCCGGATCTTCCTGTGGCCTCTCACTAACGCGCTTTCTCGGGTGATAGTGGTCAGCCCAGACAACGTGCCCTGAAGTAAAAATCCCCTGCCGCACTCTCCCAAACCTCAAACAGAGCTGATCGGAATCTCTTACTTGGCCGCTGGGCGGTTTATAGTCGCCGCAAGCGGTAGAACTTTCTTCCAGTGGCGGGAACCATGACGCTGACGGTCAAAGCATTGGTCACGGAGGGCGATGAGACTGTCCCCCAGGCGGCAGGCGACAGCGCCGCGGTTTCTTCCAACAGAAAAGCCGTTGCCGGCAACGGCCAGGAAAGCACCGCGTTGGTTCCCGATCGCACGATGGAGATCTGCGGTCCTACGGGACTTGCCGAAAGGTTGATGCGATAGATCGCCTCGCTGAAATTGGTGAAGGTCACCCGGCAGGCGACGGAATTCGTGGCCAAACTCGGAGAGCGCGCCGCAATTGAAAGAATGGCCTTCCCGTCCAGCGTCATTGTGGAATCGAGCAGCCGCACAGGTGCCTCGCCGAACGCGGGGATGAGATAGAGGCCGGTGATCGTGGGTGCGTTAGTCGTGATAATGTTTTTGGAATCGCCGGTAAAAAGCAGGCGGCCTTGCGCGTAGTCCACGACCTGGAGGCTGATCCAATTATAGTTCACGCTCGGTGCCGGATGGACGCTGAAACGATCCACCCACACGCGCGCGGCGGTCTGCACGCCGATGGACACGATGGAAGAACTCAACCCGTTGGCCGCTACCGTCACGGCGGTCTCGGTGCCGTCGTGCACGATCGCACCAAAGCCGGTGATCGGCTCCGTGGGCGGGCCCGGCAGATACATGGACGTGTCCAGCAGGCGAACCAGTGGGCCGTCGGCTTGCCAGATGTAAGCCCCGTTGCTCTGGAAAAACGCGTTGTTCGCATCCGGGTTGGATTTGCCTGTGGCCGTAAAGGCAACCTGGCTGGTGCTGCGGCTCGCCGGCAGGCCGTAAGTCCGGAAGGTGACTGGATTGTCTCCCGGACCGAGCGCCGTGCCCGGCACGGTGGTGGCCGCGCTGACCAATTCCGACCACGCCCCGTTGCTCCACGCAAAGATTCCGCCCCAGCGCGCCGACGTGGAGTTGGAACTGTAATTCTCCGTCATGAAAACCCGTCCGCCACCGATGGGGCTGCCCCCGCCGAAAAGAAAAGTCGTGGCATAACCCGCCCGAGCAAGCGGCAATGGCGTGGCATTCTGAAACCCGATGGTGGTGACCGTTCCCGCTTGGTATAAGGCGAGCGTGGCCCCGTTATCGGTATAGAACGAAAACCGGCCCGCGTCCAGCCCCAGCGGTTGCGGCACTCCGCTAATCGGCACTCCGCTGTTCGTTGTGCCGGTCGCCAACAAAACCACGCCATCACGCTCGATGTTGTAGGACAAGCTGGCGGTTCGCTGGTTGTAATAAATCCCTGTCGCGTCAACCAGCGGCGGACGAAACTCCGGGTTGTTAGAAAACAAGTCGGCCTGTTCATCTACCTTGTCGTAAGTCAAAATGAGCGCCCGTGAAGCGGGCGCGGATGCGAACAGAGCGAAAATCGCCACCAGGATGTTTGGCGACCAGAACATCAGGCGGCGGCACAAAGACGAGAGAATCTTTTTCACTGAACTCCGAGGAATTTGCTTTTCGCGCGCCCGCTTGGACTGAGCGCTGCGCGGGCCATGGATGCTCAGCTTCCGAGCCATGCTGGGATTCAGCCAGACAGCTCGGACGATGTCAACAAGATATACTATTGCGATTCATTACAATATCATTGACTCCTGCATTAGATCTTTCTCGCCGCTGAATGCTCTACTCGGCCCAGCCGTCCATCGCCGAGGCCAAGGCCGGCCCGCTGTCCAAACCCGGCGAACAACACATACAACTAGCTTGCCGCCCACCCAACTGAGGTATAGAGTCGCTGTAGCTGAACACTACGCAAATAGCAACTCTCTCAACAATCTAAGGACCCGACCATGACCCAGTTCAAAAGCGTCAGAACGCTAGTTTGCGGAGCAGCGCTGCTCACTGCGATCACCGGCACCGCTCAGACACTCGGACCAAGCTTTACCAACAGCTACAGCGTCCGCGATCTTGGCGTTGCCGGCGATGTGCCGCCACCCTATGGCGCGCTGCATTTCAAGACGAACAGCTCGGCCACGCTGCTGTTGGGAGGGAACTCCACGTCTCCGGCCGCCAAAATATATCAGATCCAAGTCACCCGCGACGCGCAGAACCACATCTCGGGTTTCGCCTCGGCTGCCACGTATTTGGCGGATGCTCCAGGCATACCTCCCCAACTACCGCTGGATGTGCAAGGCGGGATTGATGGCGGGCTGGATTACGGTCCCGGTGGAGTCCTCTTCTACACGTCCTCCGACGACGGCGCCATCAGCCAGATCAAGCCTGGCAGCACGGTTCCGAATAAGCAAACGCGGTTAAGAGATCTGGACCTTGACGACCCGCGTGGCGGGCTGGCGTTTGTGCCCGCGGATTTTCCGGGCGCGGGACGCTTAAAAATCGTGAACTGGTCGTCCCATTCCTGGTGCGATACCACGGTCACGTCTGACGGCGCCGGCACTTACGACATTGCGTCGCCAGCCAAGTGGATGGACCTCGTGAGCTACGCGACGAGCCTGGCGTATGTGAAGGCGGACGGTTCGGCTTTCTCCAAGGACAGCGTGCTGGTCACCAGCCAATTAGATCAGCGCGTAGTGGTTTATGAAGTGGATGTCAATGGGGATCCCATTCCTGCGACACTCCGCGAGCTTCTCTCGAACTTCTGGGTGAAAGCTGCCACGGTGGATCCACTCACCGGAGATATCGTTCTGACCCCCGCCGACGCGAACTTTCCGCGCGTCCTGCTGATTGGCCGCCTGGGCACGGCTCAAACCCAAGTGCGGATTAACTCTCCCGCTGAAGGCTCGACCTTTACCTCTCCCGCCTCCTTTCTTATCGATGCCGAGGCCACTCAGTCTGGCGGAGCTATCGTGCGGGTGGATTTTTATGTTGAGTCAACCCTGGTGGGATCATCCACGCATGCGCCCTTCAGTTTGCTCGCCAGCGGTTTGGCCGGGGGTTCATACACGCTCACTGCGGTGGCGATTGACGGTAGCGGCAACGCCACCACGTCCGCGCCGGTTCATATCTCCGTCGTCAACAACGGCCCGCACGTCACACTGGCTTATCCACCCGACAACATGGTGCTCGCGGCGTGCTCGGACCTGAAGTTGATTGCCAACGTCCAGCCCGGCAACAGCGAGATCGCGACGGTGGAATTCTCTCGCGGCGCCAGCAGTTTGAACGTGAGTCATCGGCCTTGGGATTTTGCGCCGTACGTCTGGACCGATCAGGATCTCGACGAGGGGACGCAGATGTACTCGGTAAGTGTCACCGATCAAAATGGTTTTATGGGAGTGGCGGTGGTGACGAACATCCTCGTGCAACCACTGCCCCTGCACAAGCTGGTGATTCACCATTACGAGGCGGACCAACTGCGCTTCTGCTTCAAAGGCGTCGCAAGTTCGAACTATGTGTGGCAAACCACGCCAAGCCTTCTCACGCCCCAATGGTCACCGTGGCTAACCAATACCGCCAGCGCCGGGCGATTGCAGGTGACCAACCCATTCAGCAGCGGCAGCCCGAGCGGCTTCTATCGGACACGGCGCGCGAATTGACTTCCAGGACTAACCACGATACATGAATCGACTCACGAGCCGATACATTCGGTATTTGATGATGGCGAGCGTCCTCGCGTCGGTGGTCTACCTGGCGCTCGGCTACGGCTCACGCTCGTTTGAGGCCTATTGTCCGTTTGGAGGCGTGGAGAGCTTATGGGGGCTGCTGACGGCGGGCGAGTTCTCCTGTGCCCTCGGACCACTGAATCTCTCACTGATGGTGGCCGTGCTCACATTGGCGTTGGTGGCCAAGAAGGCGTTCTGCGGCTGGGTGTGCCCGATCGGTTTCCTCGGCGAATTGGCTGCGCGTCTCGGTGGTCGGGTCTGGAAGCGGCGTCCGCTCGTGCCGTCCAAGGCCGACAGCCGGCTCAAGCTGCTGCGTATGTCGTCCTGACAGTTGCCCTGTTTTTCACCTATCGAGCCGGTGAACTCATGTTGCGCGGTTACGATCCTTTCTACCTGATCTTCTCCGGTCTCGGCCACGGCAGCGCTAGCTGGCTCTCGGCCGTGGTCCTGGGCGCGCTCGCGCTCGGGGCATTCGCAGTGCCCATGCTTTTCTGCCGATATCTCTGCCCGATGGGCGCCGTCTTCGATCCTTTCAGCCGGCTCGGACTGATCCGCGTCCGGCGCGACCCAAGCAAGTGCACTGCCTGCGGCAACTGTGGACGGGCTTGCCCGCAGCGCATCCCGGTGCATCAACTGAACACGGTGCGGCATCGCGACTGCACGAATTGCCTGGAGTGCCTGGATTCTTGTCAGCAGAAGGACGTGCTCCAACTGCGAGTCGGGGGATAGGACGAGCCATGAGACTGCCGCGGATTATTATCCCCATACTGGTGGCCTTGGCGCTCGTGGGCGGGTATAGCCTGAGAACCGCCTTCACGCAGCCGACGCTCACGAAGGTCTTCGCCAACATACCCGGCGAAAAGACCACTTTTGTCGTGGACGGCATCCGGTGCTGGGGCACCGCCCGGCTTTTCACTTCGCTTTATGAAGACACGCCCGGAGTTGTCTCCATTCAGGCGTATGCCAGTGAACGTAAAGCCGTGTTTACCTTCAACCCGGGCGTCATCTCCCGCGACCAAATTCGGGCCATCATGGAAGCGCCTATCCCGTTCACCGACGGCACCACCAGCCAGGTGTTCAAATGCATATCGCTCCAGTGACCCGGCTCAAATCCACCTCGGCGCCGCTCGCCACTTCACCGGTCAATAAATTCCACAGCACTTTCTGGCTGCTGAACTCGATCGAGATGTGGGAACGGCTGGCGTTCTACAACCTGCGGGTGATGGCGCCCATTTACATCATGCAGGCGGACAACCCCGGTGGCCTGCATCTTACCGCCCAGGACAAAGGCATCATTTACGCCTGGTGGGCGATTTTTCAGTCACTGCTGCCCATCGTCACCGGCGGGCTGGCCGATCGTTTCGGCTATAAACGCACGCTCTCGTTTGCCATCGGCACCATGATGGTAGGCTACCTGATGATTGCTTTACTGCGGGACCTGCCTTTCATGAGCAACTACTGGGGGTTCTTCCTCTCGATCCTGACGCTGGCGACCGGCACCGCTTTCTTCAAGCCCAGCATCCAGGGATCGCTGGCCCACAATCTCACCAGGAGTAACTCGTCCGTCGGTTGGGGCATCTTCTACTGGGTGGTCAACGTCGGCGCGTTCGCGGGGCATTTCCTCCCGTCGTTGTTCCTGCTCAAAGGCTGGTTCGGCGCCGCCTCAAATTCTGCGGAAGCCTGGCGCAACCTGTTCCTGGCATCCGCTGCTTTCACCTCCTTCAACCTCGTGCTGCTGATGTTCTACAAGGACGTCCCGAGCGGCGCCTCCAAGACCGAGGGCCTGCTCAGCGTCCTAAAGCGGACAGTCACGAACATCGTCGAGCCACGCCTGCTCACGTTCATGGCGATCATGTCCTGCTTCTGGCTCATGATGTACCAGCTCTGGGACCTCCAGCCCAATTTCATCGCCGATTGGATTGACAGCTCGCGCATGGCCCAATCCCTGGGCTGGCTTCCTGAGTTCTTCCACAAGATGGTGGTTGAGAACACCGTCCGCGGGCCCATGATCCCACAGCAGGTCCTGTTGAGCTTCAACTCTTTCTTCATTATCTGCGGTGTGGTCGGAATGGCCTGGCTGACGCGCCGGATGCGCACACTGGAAGCGATGTTGATCGGCATGATCATGGCCACCATCGGAGTTCTGGTCGCCGGCTGGACGCAAAGCGGCTGGCTGCTGGTCGCGGGCATTCTGTTCTTCTCGCTGGGGGAAATGATGACCGGCCCCAAGAAGAGCGAATACCTTGGCCTGATCGCGCCGCCCGGCAAGAAAGGCCTCTACCTCGGCTACGTCAATATCCCGGTGGGCGTCGGCGTCTTCCTGGGCTCGTGGATCGCGGGAGTAGTCTATGGACATTACGGGGAGAAAGCCGTGCTGGCATTGCGGTATCTCGCCGAGAAGACGCCCTTCGGCCAGGGCAAGAACTGGGATGGCGCGATAGGAACATTGGAAGCCTCCCTCGGGGTGAAACGCACCGAGGCCATGGCCAAACTCCAGGAGGTCACCGGTTTCGATCCCAAGGTGGCGACTCAGATGCTGTGGGACACCTACAATCCACACTACATCTGGATCCCGTTTGCCTGTATCGGCGTGGTCGCGGCGATCAGTCTCTATATCTTCGGCCAGAAAGCAAAGAAATGGAACGACATGAACGCCTGAGTATCTCGTGATCCCCTAAGGCGCAGAACTTGCGCTTATTTTCAGGCCTATGGCTGATTCTGAAGACGATAATAGCGGCTCGTGCCGGTCGCCGCATTGGTCACTACCTGATTGGTCCCAAGCAGCGACGGCGAGTTGGTCACAGCGGTCCACAAGGCATTGGCTCGGAGCTGGGGCGTAGTGGCGAGAGTGAAGTTGGTCGCGCTCGCCGGCCAGCTCAAGACGACGTTGGTGCTAGATGAGGCAATGGTGAGGCGGGGCTGGGAGGGCCGATCCGACAGGCGGGTGTATTTGAGGAAAGTGCCGTTGTTGCCCGAAGCATAAACGGTTCGGGCATCGATCGGAGATACGTTCAGGAGCCAGTTGCGGGTCAGACCGACCGCTTGATAGCCCCAGTTGGCACCACTGTTGGTCGTGTGGAGGATCAAGCCCTTGGCGCCCACCACCCAGCCCTCGGATCGATTGAGAAAACGCACGTCAGTGGGGCCGTTCGTCCCAGGGTCCGGAATGAATTGAACGGCCCAGTTATGCCCGTCTTCGGTGTGGACGACCCAGCCCCCGTCCACCAGCCTGTTATCGTCGGTATAGTAGCTGCCGTCGCCGGTTGCCCAACCGTACTGGTGATCCACCATATGCATCCGATTATAGCTAAGACTCGGATGGGACTGATTATTGTTTTCAACGCCGTCCAGGTAATGGGTGAAGAATTCGGTGGTGCAAATCCAACCCTCCCGAGCATCTAATGGATACTGGATGCTCTTGATCTCAGAAGCCCACCAAACTGGAAACTTGGTAATGGTCGCGCCGTCCATTCGCGCAAGTGAGGCGTTGAAGCCGGGGCTTGCTCCTCCGGCAAAGGCCGTTTCGCCATTGGCAGTCCAAGAGATCACGGTCACCCTTTGGCCGAGCGATCCAATTAATGTCCAATTCGCGCCCCCGTTCGTCGTGCGATAAAGGCGGCCGTTTTCGCCACCGGCATAGCCTTCCAACGCGTCTCGCATCGCTACCGCGTAGAGTCTGTTGGGCAGGCTCTGGACCGAGAAAGTCCGGCCGCCATCCGTCGTATGGTAAATCTCGCCTTTGAAGGCGGAGGCGATCCAGCCATGTTCCCCCACGAAGCACATTGAGAGCAGAGTGGCCACACCCGCGGAGTTGGGGAGGTTTGCGCTCCAGTCCACCCAGCCATATTCCTCAGCCAATTCTCCGGTGAAATCGGGCACCGTGAAATCACTGCCCGTCAGCGGGACGTTCCGCTCCGGAGGCGTGAACGACCAGTAGAGTTTGGAAACGCGCAACCGATAATCTCCCTCGGGGAGAAAGGTGAACGCGAACTGCCCGTTGGCGTCAGTTTCCGTCGTCCCCGCCAACGGCCCGCTCAGTTCAATCCGCGCTCCCGCCAGCGGTAGTACGTTCTGGAGGACGCGCCCGCAAATCGCGTGGCCACTGAGCGGAGTCAGATCCGTTCGAACGGGCCATACAAAGGCGGGGCTGGATTTCGTGGCGCCGACTGAGATTCCAAAGGCGGGGCTGACATACCACGACTTGTTCGTATCCCCCACGCTGGTGGTCGATGTCCAGAAAGAATACCCGATGCCATTAACAAACGGATGATCTGCCGCGAGTGCGGGAGACGCTTGGCCCCAGTCGATCAGGCTTAGCGCCTCCAGACGGTTCGGAAACCGCCAATCGGCATGGCCGAAGTTGGTCCTCACGCCCGTGTTCATATCCGTGATGAACGCGCCGGCTTGAGTCCACGAGACTCCTGGCGATGCCATCGGTCCGCTTTGGATCCAATTGAGCCCGGTGAGGCGGTCCCGCACCGTGCCGTCACCCAGCGTCATGAACCGAGGGGCCGGTGCCGGCACGCCGGTCCGGAGCGCGCCATCGTCGCGGGGCGCGTAACTCCGCATCTGGCCGGTTTGCGGGAGCTGAACGGCACCAACCGATCCGCTGCGCACCAACAGGAAACGGCATTTCACGGCCGGGTTGGTCTCAAACTTGAAGCCGTAGGTATCGATCGCACCCGTCTGGAGGTTGAGACTCCAGCCTAAGCCGAACAAGTCGGGTCGCGTCGTAGCCGTAAAGTACCAGTCCGCCACGTTCGTAAACGGATGGCTTACCAACAAGGCCGGGTTGGCGCGGCCGTGATCCACCAGGCTGAGCATCTCGATCACGTTCGGCATGCGCCAGTCGCTGAACCCCAAGCAGGTTTCGGCATTGAGTTTGTCGATATACTGCAAGGCATGGAACCAAGTCATGACGCCGTCGCCCGCCGTGCCATCCTGATCGAAGGCGGGATCCCGCGACGCCACCAGATTGCCGTCGGTGACCCACATCAGCCCGGTGAGCCGGTCGGTGGCGGTGCCGTTGCCGTGATTGGTGAAACGCGGCCCGGGCCAAGGCACGCCCGCTCGCACCGTCCCGTCATCCTCGGCGTAATAGCTGTTAGTCTGGCCGGTGCGCGGGAGATCAATCAGCCCGGCAGCGACCAGGTCGGAGCCCATAGCGATCAGCGCCACGGCCAGAGCAAAGAGCCTGTTCATTCTCGTAAAACTAAAGTCTTGCATGTCATTGGGATGATTGCAGACGCGAAGGGCTCAAACCCTAGTTTGGGCCGCTTCCTTGCTTGCCGATCGTCTCAACCTATGGCTGACCCTTTTCAAGTTTTCAGGGCCTTCGCGCGCGGTAGAAACGTTGGGGCAATTCGCGGGCAGAAGGATCGGTCAACGGCGCGGAGGTGTTGGTGAGCGCGACGTTCGTCCAGTCGGTCCAGAGGGAGAGATTGGTCGAGGCTTGGAGGGTGTAGCTCTGTCCCGGCTCGCCGGTGAGGGTCAGGCTCTTGTCGGCGGCGATGGCGAGGCGGGGCGATTCCGGAGGCGCCGTCTCGAACAACGGTCCGTAATGGAAGATCTCGTTGCGGGTAATCATCCAGCCGTTGGTGGGGCTGGTGAAGAAGAGGCCAATGACCCAACCCTTCGTGACCCTGGGTTCCCTTTCCCATGTCCGACCGCCGTCGCGAGTCCGAATCAAACTTCCGTCGAAAGCACCCGCCCACCCCTCGATGGTGTTGCCGAAGCAGATTTTGTCGCAGAAGCTATCGGTGGGAGTCTCGGCCTCCACAAATGTCCGCACCGACGGATCGCCCGGATCAGGTCCCCAATAGAAGATGAATCCTCCCCCAATCGCCCAGACATGATCCCGATCCCGCGCAAAAATATCCGTGATGCCGACGGGAGGATCATAATCCGTCAGAGTCCTTCCGCCGTCCGCAGTTTCGGCAAGTCGAGGATCCGAGGTGCCTACCACACCGTTGGTTTCATTGAAGAAGACCAATGCGTTAACACCGCTGACAGACAGCTTTATACCCGCGTCAAACCAGTGCACTCCGCCATCGGTGGTTTTGTGCAGCCGGTTGTCCATGCCACTGGCAAAGCCCAGGTTGGGATCCGGAAACGAGACGCAGGAATAGGAGCTGGTGCCCCCAAGACCCATGCGCGTCCACGCCGTGCCGGTCGCGTTGGTGGAACGGGCGCCCAAGGAGGAATAGCCGACCGCCCAGCCGTAGCGCACGCCATTGGTGACGACAAACGTCAGGGCATTAAAAGCGAACTCGCTCGTGAACAAGGCCCGCATGGGGCTTCGTGGAAAATCCGGGCTGTAGTAGATAGATCCATTGGCAACCAGCCAGACTTCGTTGCCGATGGCGTAAATTGCCCGGTAGGCGGGAGCAGCCGTGTTCACCGCCACCTTTCGCCAGCCAAGGTTGTTCGTCAGGGAACCGCTGAACACCGCCGGGGAGTTTCCCCCTTCCATAAGATTCACAGTCGCCTGTGCCGGAGTGAAGGCGTGCGAACCACTCTCCGGCGTGACGGTGTATGCCCCGGCCGGCAGATGCGTAAAAGCAAAACGGCCATCCCGACTAGTCCGGGACACTCCCGCAAGCGGGCCAGCGAGCGTCAACCGCACGTTGTCCAAGGCGAGTCCGGCCGCACTGACGGTTCCCGTGATCGAACCGGCTGGCAGCGGGTTGGAATCGTTCCTGACAGCGCGGACCGAATCAACACCTCCAACCAAGTTCAATTGCAAATAGCCCCGTTCGAACAGATCAAAGTCGTAGCGAGCACCACCCATGCTGAGAGTTGTTCCGCTATGGCCGGTCAGCGCGGCGCCGGTTGTTCCGGGAATGCTGAAGGTGTTGGTAAAGGGATGTCCCTCGGAAAGGCCATCGCACCCGTGGTCCAGCAAAGAGGCACCTTCCAAGGCGTTCGGCAACCGCCAATCCGGATACCCGAAAGACGGCTCGGCTCCGCTGTTCATGCCGGCGATATAATCGAGCGCGTTGGTCCAGGTTAGGTCCGCCACCTTGTCACGAGTCCACATCAAGCCGGTCAACCGGTCGGTAACCGTGCCGTCGCGGTGATCGGCAAAGCGCGGACACAGCCAGGCCACGCCTTGCTGCAGGTCGCCGTCATCCCCCGGATAGTACCTCTGCGTCTGGCCTGTGCGCGGCAGTTGGATAACGCCGTCCGAACCGCCCCGCACGGGAAGACAGCCAAAGGTTCCGCTGCTTCCCTCTTTGGCGATGCTATGCCCCACGAAACCGTAAAACCAGCCCGCTTGGCCGGACCAAGTCGTGGTGTGGATCTCCCCGCTGAACCCGACGATGAACGTCCACCCACTGGCAATACCATGCGTGGTGGAACTCCAGAAGGCCTGCGTGTTGATGTTCGTAAACGGGTGTCCCGCTGGCAGCGCCAGGTTCATCCGGCCAAAGTCAATCAAGCTCACCAGCTCGATGATGTTCGGCAACCGCCAGTCGGTGTGGCCGAGGTAGTTTTCGCGATTAAGCTTCGCCACGTAATCGAGAGCGTGTTCCCAGGTCACCAAGCCATCTCCCGCCGTGCCATCCTGATCGAAAGCGGGATCACGCGACGATACCAGATTGCCGTCGGTCACCCACATCAGGCCGGTGAGCCGGTCGGTGGTGGTGCCGTCGCCGTGCTGGGTGAATCGCGGTACGGGCCAGGCCACGCCCGCGCGCACGGAGCCGTCATCGCCAGCATAATAAGTGTTGGTCTGGCCGGTGCGCGGCAGTTGGACTAAGCTGGCGGCGGCCATGCCCGGTCCCAAGGCGATCATCGTCATCGCCACAGCAAAGTGCCTTTTCATTCTCGTGAAGCTGAGGTTGCAAATAGTCAAGGTTCGGCTTGCAGACGATAGAAACGGCTCGTGCCGGTTGCGTTGTTGGTCACCACCCGGTTGGTTCCGAGCAGCGACGGCGGGTTGGTCACTACAGTCCAGGCGGCGTTGGTGGCGAGTTGAGGCGTGGTGGTGAGGGTGAAATTCGTCACGCTCGCCGGCCAACTCAGGACGAGGTTGGTGCCAGATGCGGCAATGGCAAGGCGGGGTTGGGCGGGCTGATCCGAGAGGCGCGTGTATTTGAGAAAAGTCCCGTTGTTGCCCGAGGCATAGACGGTTCGGGCATCTACAGGGAACACGTGGAACAGAGCCTGGCGGGTCAATCCGGTCGCCTGCTGTGTCCAGTTTGTGCCTGCGTCAGATGAAGTCATAAGGAGTCCACCGCTCGGACACTTTCCCACCATCCACCCAGTTTGACGGTCAAGAAAGCGAATCGCGTTTGGCGAATTCTGATTGCCATCGGGAATGGCACGCTGGTTCCAATTGATGCCATCCGTGGTAAACACCAGGTGTCCCACATCGTCCAAGCCCGACGTGTCGGTTTTCCCCAATCCTGGAGCCCATCCGTGTTGATTGTCCACGAAGCACACGTTACCCATGCTGACGGGCGGCGAAGCCTGATCCGCCAAAATTACCCCGTCTCGGTAATGCGCGAGAGCACTATACGAGAGTTCTTGGATAAGTAACCATCCCTCGCGATCGTCAAGAGGAAAGGACAATGAAGTGACATCGAGAGTATCAAACCAACAGGGGATACTCGTCACGGACGTGCCATCAATTCGCCAAAAACTGGCTGATGTCCCGCCAGCGAAGCAGGCGCTTCTTTGCGGCGAAAAAGCAAGAGTCAATATTCTGCTGCCTGTCGAGTAGAACCGTTTCCAATTCTTACCGCCATCGCTAGTTTGATAGAGCCCGTCGTCTCCCCCAGCATATCCCTCTTCAGCATTGCGCATCGCAACTGCGAAAATCCGATAGCGTGTCGATTGTATCTCAAAACTCCTTCCACCATCCGGCGTATGGTAAATCTCGCCTTTCCAGCCTGACGTAATCCAGCCCTGCTCCCCCACAAAGCACATCGCGGAGAGGACGGATATGCCTGCGGAGTTGGGGAGGTTGGCGCTTAAATCCACCCAGCCATAGTCCTCGGCCAGTTCACCGGTGAAACCGGGCACCGTGAGATCACTGCCCGCCAGCACTACGTTCCGCTCCGGAGGCGTGAACGACCCGTAGAGTTTGGAGACGCGCAACCGGTAATCGCCATCGGGGAGAAAGGTGAACGCGAACTGCCCGTTCGTGTCGGTTTCCATCGCCCCCGCCAGCGGGCCGCTCAATTCGATCCGTGCTCCCGCGAGCGGTGCTCCGCTCTGGAGCACGCACCCGCGGATCGCGTGGCCGCTGAGCGGGGTCGGATCCGATCGGACGGGCCAAACCAGAGCGGTGCTGGATTTTGGCAGCCCATCCGATGAGATGCCGAATGTGGGTTCGGCGTACCACACCTTGTTGGGATCTCGGGCACTCGTGGTCGAACACCAAATCGTGTTGAGGCTGGCAAAGGGATGATCTGCCGAAATTGCGGGGGAAACCTGGCCCCAGTCGATCAGGCTTAGCGCCTCCAGGCGGTTCGGCAACCGCCAATCGACATGGCCAAAGTTGGTCCGAACGCCCGAGTTCATGTCCGCGACAATGGAAAAGGCGTTGCTCCAGTTCACTCCCGGCGACGCCATCGGTCCGCTTTGGGGCCACATCAGCCCAGTGAGGCGATCCCGCACCGTGCCGTCGCCCGTCGCCATGAAACGGGGGACCGGCGCCCGCACGCCGGAACGGAGCGCGCCGTCATCCCGGGGCGCGTAACTGCGGGTCTGGCCGGTTTGCGGGAGCTGGATGGCGCCACCCGATCCGCCGCGCACCACCAGGAAGCGGCATTTCACGACCGGGTTGGTTTCAAACTTGAAACCCTGGAAATCGATGGCGCCCGACTGGAGGTTGAGGCTCCAGCCAACAATGGACAAGTCCGTCCGTGTCGTGGCGGTAAAATACCAGTCCGCCACGTTCGTGAACGGATGGCTTACGGGCAGGGCCGGGTTGGCGCGGCCGTGATCCACCAGACTGAGCATCTCGATCACGTTCGGCATGCGCCAGTCGCTGAATCCCAGGCAAGATTCGGCATTGAGTTTCTCGATATACTGCAAGGCGTGGAACCAGGTCATCACGCCATCGCCCGCCGTGCCATCCTGATCGAAAGCGGGATCGCGCGACGCCACCAGATTGCCGTCGGTGATCCACATCAGGCCGGTGAGCCGGTCGGTGGTGGTGCCGTCGCCGTGCTGGGTGAATCGCGGTACGGGCCAGGCCACGCCCGCGCGCACGGAGCCGTCATCGCCAGCATAATAAGTGTTGGTCTGGCCGGTGCGCGGCAGTTGGATCAAGCCGGCGGCAGCCAGGCCCGGCCCCAGGGCAATCAGCGCTATGACGGCAATAAGGTGACTTCTTAATTTCATAAGGGTGAGGTTGCACACAGTTATGGTTGCGTCTGCAGTCGATAGAAACGGCTTGTGCCGACCGCGGCGTTGGTCACGACTTGATTGGTGCCGAGCAACGACGGCGGATTCGTCACCGAGGTCCAGGTGGCGTTTGTGCCGAGCTGCGGCGTGGCGGTGAGGGTGAAGCCCGTCGCAGCCGCCGGCCAGCTCAAGACGACGTTGGTGCCGGTTCGGTTGATGGATAGGCGCTTCGACTCGGAAGGCGCTGTCTCGAACAACGGTCCGTAGTGGAAGATCTCGTTGCGGGTGATCGCCCAGCCGTTGGTGGGGTTGGTGAAGAAGAGATCCAAAATCGAGCCTTGAGTAAAGCGGGGCTGGCTGGTCCAGGTTCGGCCGCCATCGCGTGACCGGATCAGGCAGCCTTCGACACCGCCTGCCCATCCTTCGGTAGAATTGGCAAACCAGATTCGGTCACAGTTGAGGTTGAGGGGAGTCTTCGCCTCCACAAATGTGTTGATTGACGGATCGCCCGGATCAGGACCCCAATAGAAGATGAATTGTACGCCTACCGCCCAAGCGTGGTCCTGATCCAGTGCGAAAATGTCAACGATGCCGGTTGGGACATCGAAATCCATCATGGTTTTTCCACCATCCCTGGTTTCCGCAAGCCGGGGATCGGCAGTGCACACCAGACCATTGGTTCTATTAAAAAAAACCAAGTCAAAAACGGTGCTAAATCCCAGTTGTAGGCCCGTGTCTAACCAGTGCGCCCCCCCATCCGTGGTCTTGTGCAGCCGGTGGTCCATGCCACTGGCAAAACCAGTTTGTGGATCCGGAAAAGAGACGCAGGTGTAGGTGCTGCTCCCCCCAAGGCTCATGCGCGTCCAGGCCGTTCCGGCGGCATTGGTGCTCCGGGCTCCCAAGGAGGCATAGCCGACCGCCCAGCCATAGCGCACGCCATTGGTAACGACAAACGTCAGGGCAGTGAGGGCGGTGTTTGGGTCTGTGAACACGGCCTGCATGGGGCTTCGTGGAAAATCCGGACTGTAGTAGATGGAGCCGTTGGCGACCAGCCAGACTTCGTTACTGATGGCGTGAATCGCCCGGAAGGCGGGAGCAGGCGTGTTCATTGCCACCTTCCGCCAGCCAAGGTTGTTTGTCAGGGAACCGTCAAATGTGATCGTGCGGTTTTCACCTTGCACCAGATTTGCACTTGCCTGTGCCGGGGCGAAGGCGTGCGAAACACTCTCCGGCGTAACGGTGTAAGCTCCGGCTGGCAGATGTGTGAAAGCGAAGCGGCCATTTCGATCGGTCCGGGTCACTCCCGAAAGCGGGCCAGTGAGCGTCAACCGCACATTCTCCAAACCGACGCCAGCGGTAGCGACGCTTCCCGTGAGAGAACCACTGGGGAGTGGGCGTGGATCGTTGCGAACCGGGCGGACCGGGTTGCCGCCCGGCGTGCCCAAGTAGTTGCGAATCTCGCCCAATTGCAGGAACCCTCGCAGGAACAGGTCGAAGTCATAACGCGTGTCTCCGCCGAAGACGGTGCCACTCCAGCCAGGCAGGCCGTCGCCGGTCGTTCCGGCAAGGCAGAAAGTGTTGGTGAAGGGATGCCCATCGGACAGGCCGTCGCACCCGTGGTCGAGCAGCGAGGCGCCTTCCAAGGCGTTCGGCAACCGCCAATCCGGATGCCCGAAAGACGGCTGGGCCCCGCTGTTCATGCCAGCGATGTAATCGAGCGCGTTGGTCCAGGTCAGGTCCGCCACCTTGTCTTTAGTCCACATCAAGCCGGTCAACCGGTCGGTCACCGTGCCGTCTCCATGATCGGCAAAGCGCGGGCAGGGCCAGGCCACGCCTTGCTGCAGGTCACCGTCATCCCCCGGAAGGTAACTCTGGGTTTGGCCGGTGCGCGGCAGTTGGATGACGCCACCCGAGCCACCCCGCACCGGAAGACAGCCAAAGGTGCCAGCACTTCCATCCTTTGCGATGCTGTGCCCCACAAAACCGTAAAACCAGCCCGACTGGCCAGCCCAAGTCGTGGTGTGGATCTCTCCGCTAAACCCAGCGATATAGGTCCACCCACCGGCGATGCCATGCGTGGTGGAACTCCAAAACGCCTGCGCGCTGATGTTCGTGAACGGATGGCCCGCCGGGAGCGCCAGGTTCGTCCGGCTGAAATCAATCAGGCTCACCAACTCGACGATGTTCGGCAACCGCCAGTCGGCATGGCCGAGGTAGTTTTCGGCATTGAGCTTCGCCAAGTAGTCCAGAGCGTGTTCCCAGGTCACCAAGCCATCTCCGGCCGTGCCATCCGCATCAAAAGCGGGATCACGCGACGCGACCAGATTGCCGTCGGTGACCCACATCAGCCCGGTGAGCCGGTCGGTGGCGGTGCCGTCGCCGTGCTGGGTGAATCGCGGTACGGGCCAGGCCACGCCCGCGCGCACGGAGCCGTCATCGCCAGCATAATAAGTGTTGGTCTGACCGGTGCGTGGCAGGGCGATGAGCCCAGCGGCCATCAGGTCGGCTCCCATGGGGATCACCGCCATGGCGGCAATGAGGCGTCTCTTAATGTGGGTGAATCTGAGGTTTCGCAGTGCCATGGGAGTGTTTTTAGGCGTCAAAAACGCATTGGTCAAGTCGCAGTTCCTGAGCCTGAGGCTGTGTTTCTGGGGGCTCATGCAGCAAGTTGGAAACGCAGGCCCAAGTGCCCATCCGCAAGCGCTGGGCGATCCACTTCGATGTCATATATCCTCCCGCTGGTCCCCCCGGTTCATGACGTGATACATGGCACCGGGATATTCAATGCGCAGCTTGCGCGACATGGGCAACCGCTACCAACACGCCCCGGAGGTGTCAATAGTAAGCACTGACACCCGCCTGCCCGAAGTTATACTCTGCGCGGCAACAGACTGAGCTTTTTGTCGGGGTGGGGACGGCTCGTCCCCAGTTGCGCAATACCAATGGGGACAAGCCGTCCCCACCCCGATCGCTGGGCCAGCGCAAAGCTCAACTTGAGGCCGCGCCCAGTATAGATTCTCTTTGCCAGCCTTGCGGTCTGGGGTTACGGCGAGCGGATGCGGTAAAAACGCCTCGGATTGTTCATTGCCTGCGGGTCGCTGAACTGGAACTGGCCGGGCGAAGTTTCCGTGACGCCGCCGAGCGGTGTCCAGTTGCTTGAGGGCAATGATACGTTGGTCGTGGCCAGCGCCGTGAAGGTTACGCCTGGAGTGTAGTTGAAGCGGAATTGAAACGCGCCGCTCGGCAGTTTTGTCGGGTTGCTCAAGATGATCGGTGACGCCGTCCCATTTGCCGGATTGTACAGCTCCGCGCTGGCAAGCAGGCCATTGGTGCCGGAACCGCCTGCGATCAGCACTTTTCCATTGGCCAGCAAAGTTGCCGTATGAACGTACCGTGCGGTGTTCAGCACGGCGGTCGTCGTCGTCCACGTCCCGTTGGTCGGATTGTATAGCTGCGCGCTGGAAAAGAAGATGGAGAGACCACCGGAAAAATTACGATAGTTGCCGCCCGCGATCAGCACCTGCCCATCGGCCAGCAACGTCGCCGGACAACCATGGTAATCATCGAATCCGGCACCGGACGAGCCGGTATCTGTCCATGTGCCTGTGGCCGGATTATAAAGCTCGGCGGTGGACGTATATTGAGTTGAGTCGACCTGGCCTCCCATAATCAGCACTTTCCCGTTTTTCAGCAGCATCGCCGTGTGGTAAGCACGCGTGGTGTGCATCAAGTTGTTGTTCGTCGTCCATGTCCCGCTGGCCGCATCGTACAGCTCCGCACTGGAAAGATAAACATTGTAGGGAGAGACAAAACCCTGTCCTCCGGTTACCAGCACCTTCCCACTGGGCAGCAATGTTGCCGTGTGTCCAGAGCGCCCGGTGTGCATCGCGCCGGGCGTCGGCGTCCACGTCCCGGTGGCCGGATCGTACAACTCTGCGCTGGAAAGATAGCTGCCGCCATAGCCGCCCGCGACCAGCACCTTCCCGTTGTCCAACAAGGTCGCCGTGTAATCCGATCGGGCCGTCGTCATCGCGCCGGTATTCGTCCACGTTCCGGTAACCGGATTGTACCGTTCCGCGCTGGAAAGAAGGATGTTGCCGTTGCCGCGACCACCGACGACCAGTATCTGTCCGTTGGTCAGCAAGGTCGAGGTGTGAGTACTGCGTGCAATGTTCATCGCGTTGATCTCCGTCCAAGTTCCGGTGGTCGGATTGTACAGTTCCGTGCTGGAATAGGCGCTGGGATAACCGGGAGAGCCGCCCGCGACCATTACTTGCCCATTGGTCAGCAATGTCGCCGTGTGACCAGAGCGTAGGGTCTTCATCGGATCGGTGATGGCGAAAGAATCGGCCCCCGCCGATTGAATAATAGACGAACTGAGCGCCAGCGCGGTCAGTGCCAGAGCGAGTGGAAGAGTTTTGTTGTTGTTTGGAGTTTTCATAGGATTGGCTTGTTCTGAATTCTCATAGATTGGAGAACCTCCGGAAGCTGCTTTTTGGAGTTGGGTTTGATGATGGCAGTTCGGTTTTCGGTGTGGATGGTTTCATAGCGGCTCCTTCCGTTGGGTTGGCCTGACGTTTGATCTTCCTGGTTGTTTGGATTTCGGTCGTTTCCGGTTTTGATCCTCGCTTTTCAGGCGGCGCGCTGTGGCCGCAGCTTCAACCGCACCATCTGTTCGGAGCGAGCCGGGTTGTAGATCAGATTAATCAAGCCGATGGCCGCCGCATTGCGCCGCCGCCCAATGTAGCGCAGGTAGAACTCTTTTATCGATGACCGCATCCAACCAGCTTAACGGATTGCCCTTCACCTCCAGCCATTGCACGCGCAGTTCCACATCAAAGAATCCCTGCGTCTGCGCTGATGGGTAAGTTTTAATTGTTCGTATCATAAACACCATTCTCTGCTTCGTCCATTGCTTTCTCGGCTATCCGGAACTTTTCACCCAGTTTCCAGGGGTGCCCTTAAGTTTCATCGTCTCATTTTTGTTTACATTGAATTGGTCGAGTAGTGATGCCAGACTCGGGTTGGGGGAGACCCCGGCTGGGGCAAGCTCTGCCTTAAATGAGCGGGCGAGTCGGTGGCGCAAGCTGCCGGCGAGGACTGGTCAGCCGCTCTAGTCAACATGCAGGCCGCAACCTTACGAGAAGACTGCCGCCCCGAAAGCGTTTCCTTCTCTGAAAAATGAGAAAATCACCCACTGCCAATCAGCGAACAAACTCGCCGGCGTGGCTTACCGCAAACCATGGAAACTATCGTGCGCCGAGCGGACTTGCCCGATGGCGATAGTCGGCCTGATTTTTGCGCCTGCGGAGCTTATGGTTTGAACAACCGATAATAGCGATTCCCGTTCGGCGGGTTGACGATGACCTTCTTCGTTGTGCCGTCGTCCTGGATTAGTCCGGGCGCGTTACTCCAATTCACCGTGCCAATGCCATTGGTGTTCACCTGCAAGTCGAAGCCAAGGCTGGGTGATGGCCAAGAAACGGCAATCGCGTTGGTTTCGGTGAAGGCGATCGTCAAGAGCGGCGCCCCGGGCGTTTGCACGGCGTAGAGCGACCAAAAACCGCCGGTGAGCGAGTATTTGCCGCCGCTCATGGGCGCGCCTGCGTCCGGCTGGCCGATGGTGCCGCTCACGGAATAGACGCCCCCCGTGCTCGTGCCACCGCCCCCGTCAATCGTGTGCCAGTCGATGGAGTAAGATTGGGCAACAGATGCCGAGGCAAGTAAACCGGCCAGCCCAAAGACGACAACCTCGAGAACCGGTGTTGTCATTTGTGTTAGTGATTTCATGACGACTAATGTTTTCCTAGCGTGACGGGGCCACCGTAGGCTTCGACGGTCATGCGTTTATTGATCTGAGCGGTTTCGGGCGTGGTGCCACTTTTGATCTTAAGGAATCCGCCATAAGAAACCGCGCCGAGACCTTCCGTGAAGGTGTTGAAAGGTTGGAGGAAAGTGCCGAACTCGGGAAAGAAGATGCCGCCGGGATACGCGAAGTCCACCCAGGTTTCATACTCGGAGAGCCACTCGACTGTGATGCTGGCGGCCTCGATGCTGAAGGGACGGACGTGGATGCGCGTGAGCATTTGCGATCCGTCCAGCCAACGGAGGTAGGGCGTGGTTTCGTCGCTGTGCCACGCGGTGCCGCCTCCGCGGTCGAACGCAGGAGTGCTTTCAGTCCAAACCACGTAGTTCTGTCCCTCCAGCTCGACGGCGTAGTTCCCGCTCGTAGAACTGTCGTGCTGGCCGCCAGCCGGGCAGACGCTTTGCGCCTGGTTTGGGCCGTAGAACAATCCCTGGCATTTCTGACACCAGCGCCAGGCATGTTGTCCGGGCGATGCCGCATCGTTCTGGACGAAACTATAGTCGCTGGCCGTAACGTTGTGGGTGCCGCCCGCCGGACAGCGGCTGTTTGCCTGTCCGGGTCCAAAAAAGATGCCTCTGCATTTGTCGCACCAGTTCCAGCCGTGCTGGCCTGGAGCCGTGGGAATGCTCCGCACTACCTGGTAAGTGGAGCTATTGGTGTCCACATGAACTCCGCCCCCAGGGCACGGACCGTAGTCGGGATTGGTTGTGCTGGAAATGTAGTGAAGTCCCTTGCACTTGTTGCAGAAGCGCCAGAGGTTTTGTGCGGGCAGTGGACCGGCTCCGACACGCGGTGTTAGAGACGGTTCATGATTGGACTCCTGGCGGACGCGCCAGATCACCAGCCCGGAGTCCGCCGCATTGATGTCGTAGTCCAAACCCGATCCTGCCGGGTGGTGCGTAGTGCGGTATTCCAGCAGAAAGAATTCGCTGGTGCCGCGGCTGGGATCGTAAAGCAGGAGAGGCTTGTCCGCTCCGCCGGTGAGTTGCGCGGCCGGGACTGTGGCAATACCACCCGCAGGCAGGGAGAGAATGCGCGGCTGGCTCCAGCCAAGTTGCATTTTGTGCCAGGGATCGAGGTGATAAATTTCCGGATTATCGGGGGATGAAACCGTGCAACTCATCAGCGAGAGGCGGTAGTTCAAACACTCCTGGTTCCAGACGCCGTATAGATCCTTGGTGCCGAGCAGATGAGACACTTCATGGCATAGCGTCGCGAGGCTAACTCGATGCGAGACGAAGCAGACCGAGGTGCGGAACGCCACCGGGGAACCGGGCGGGAGGAAGGCGCCGCCAAGGGCGTTGCTATCCGCCCAGCGCGCCGCGCCGGAATCGCCATCGTAATTGTTTTCCACGATGAGGATGGTGAGTTCGTCCTGGGTGATCGTGCCGTTCCCGTCGGCGTCAAGACTGGCGAAATTGAATCCGGCACGAACGGCCGCAGCGATGCAATAGCCGGCCCTGAGCTGATCGTTAGTGGCGCCTTGTTGGCGTTCGAGGGCGGTGAGCGTGACCGGTCCGACGAGGCCCGCATTGGCGCGTTTGAAGAGAAACAGGCCGCCGGAGTTCTCTAGTATAAAGCCGTTCAGCGACCGGTTGGTAAGCAAATTGAACGCCAGGGTGTCGTAGTAACTGGTCGGATGTGCGAACGAGCCGTTGTTTGCGATGTCCGCGAGGATGACCAGCAAGGGGCGCTGGCCGGTGGCGAGCACACCATTGATGGTCAGGTGTTGGTAGCCGAAGTCCGCCAGCGCCACCGATTGTGCGCTGGCCGCGAAGACGGTGAGAAGCCAGACTGCCACGCCCGCGAGGATGGAGGTGGTTTTCATGCACTTGCGAGTGGATGGCTTCATTGAAGCGTCACGAGCACCAGCACCAGGCCTTTGCCTTCTCTGAGCGAACTCATCGCCTTGCCGAGAATCGCCCCTTGCGCTTTGGCGTGGTCGGTGACTTTCATTGCATGGCCGGGCGTGTGGGAAGTAGTGAGGAGATCTCCGGGCTCCACCCCACTCTCGGTCGCGTCCACATTCACATACACCCGTCCCGTAAGCGCCACATTCGCGCCGCCCTCGATCCTCCCTTCCTGGCGCAAGGAAATGCCGCTGGCGATGCCGTTGGCGCCGCTGACGACCCCGGCCACGCGGGTGTCGTAGGCCTGTGTGCTTAACCTCAACTGGCCGGGATGCTCCCGATCAATCACCACTACTGAGCCCTTTTCAATCCCTTTTTCTGTCATGGTGAACGGCTCGGCCAGATCGGCGCCGCCGCGAATGGTCAGCGTGCCGACGCTCAGATTCCCCACTCCATTCAGCCCCATGTAACCGTTGGGGCTGCTCCCGTTGATATAACCTTCGGTTTCGAAAACCAGTTCCCCGTTGGCGCCCTGGATCCGGCTCCGCGCGTAGCCGGCGCTGCTGTCCTTAAGCGTAAGGAACGGTTGATACCCAATGAGGCTCAAGGCATCCTGGGCCACCACTTCGAGCTTGCTTACGGGTGCCGAACTGCCGAGGCCGACGTTGCCGCTGTTGTCGAGTGTCAGGTAGGCAAACGGGTTCGCTCCACTGATGTAGCTTTCGGTGAACAGGCCCACGCTGCCATTGACTCCCTGGACGCGGGAGCGCGCATTGCCGGCGTTGCTATCCTTAAGTGTCAGGAAGGGTTGGAAGCCTATTAACCCCAAGGCATCCTGGGCTGTGACTTCGAGCTTGCTTGCGGGCGTGGAGGAACCGATGCCCACATTGCCCGCATTGTAATAGGCATTAGTGTCATTGAGCGAAAAAACACCCCCACCGCCCGTCGAGGAAACCGTCAAGGTATTGCCGCTCGGGGTGACGGTCACGTTCGTGCCCGCCGTCAAAGTAACCGCGTCATGAAGGCCATTGAGGCTCTTGACCACCGCGCCGACGGCGATGCCCGTGCCGTTCACTGCGTTCGCCGCCACGCCGTCGGCCGCAGTGGCGGTTTGCGCCCGTATCGCATAGGGAGTGGCGCTGAGAGCCTGACGGGGGCTGAGCGTGGTGTAGGCGTCGCCGCTGTTGGTGCGCACGCCAATCTCCAGCCAGCGGGCCGCGCCATCAAACACACCAGGACCGAAATCCAGCGTCACGGTGAACATGCCGTTACTCACGGCGGTAGGTGTGTTGGTGAGCGTGGCGCCAACCTGGCCCGCGCCACTGGGGACGCTGAATATCGCGAAGGTCAGGTCATAGCTGCCGTTGGCTGCGTTCGTGCCGCTGGTCAGCCGGCCTTGATAGCCGAACGCCGTGCCTTGGGCGTGCAGTGGGTTATTCGCGGTGAACAGATGGCACAGAGCAGCGATCAGCGGAAGCAGGTATTTTGATTTCATAGTTCATTTGGCCAATTGGGTTATCGTCAGCAAACCAAATCGCCAGCATCGGTGGCTCCGGGCCAATGAACCAGAAATACTGGTAACCACCATCTACCACATAAGATTACTATAGCAAGAGCATTAGCGAATAATGTCGTGTATACTCTGCGCGTGAACAGACTGAACTTATTGTCGGGGTGGGGACGGCTCGTCCCCCGTTGCACAAAGCCAATGGGGACGGGCCGTCCCCACCCCGACCAATGGGCCAGTTGAAAGCTCAGAACGTGGCCGCGGCCAGTATAGCGTGTCCGGTGGTCGTTTCCCCTGCCGCCCCTAAACGACCACCGGCTACCGGCTGCCAGCCCTGCCGGGGTGGACTGGTCACCAGGGTGGAATGGGAAAACCTCACGGACGCCCGCGTCAGTGCGCACTAATCCGAGCTTGATGCAGCCCTGCCGCCACCCCTCCGCTAAAAACCCGCACTCGCCAGATTCCCGGGCCCGCCATAGTCTTCCCCCCATGCCGAGCAAGAATGTTGATGCCCTTTCCGAAAGCCTCGCGGCCTTTCAGAAAGAAGACTGCGACCACGTCCAGTGGCTGTCCCCGTGGCAAGTAAACGAACCAGCCCCCACACCGCGCAACTGACATGGCAAAAATCGAAGACTTGGTTGCCCAGATTCCGGACGAGCGGCTGAAGAAGGCCATCGGCGCGGAGGTGCGCGAGTTGAAGAAGAACAAGAAGTTCGGACTGGTGTTTGAGGAGCATCTGCCGGAGACGGTGCGGCTGCCGAAGCTGCCGGTGAAGGAGGGCGAGCTGGTGGCCAAGAAACGCGACAGCGGGAATGACCTCTGGCGCGTGAAGACCATCCGCAAAGGCATCGCCTCGCTGGAAAAAGCCGTCGAGGGCTATCCGCTGCCGTCGGAGATGGGCGTTGAGGTGCCAGTGGCGGAGTTGGTCGTCGTCCGCAGCTTTGGCGATCCCATCTATCCGGCGCTGGTGCCTGTGGACCGGGTGGCGCGGGGCGGGCCGGACAAGCCCTGGCACATGCTCATCAATGCCGACAACTTCCACGCCCTCCAGCTCCTCCTCTATGCCTACGAGGGCAAGGTGGACGTGATCTACATTGATCCGCCTTACAACACCGGCGCGCGCGACTGGAAATACAACAACGATTACGTCGATGACTCCGATTCGTTCCGGCATTCCAAATGGCTTTCGATGATGAAGAAGCGGCTGTTGCTTGCGAAAAGGTTATTGAAGCCAAGGACGGGCGTTCTCGTAGTAACGATAGACGAACATGAGGTTTTCAACCTGGGAGTCCTGGTTCGACAGATCTTCCGAGAATTGACGGTCCAAATGGTGACCATCGTCATCAACAAACGCGGCGTTGCTCAGCGCACATTTGCCCGCGTGGAGGAACACGCCATCTGTGGATTTGGATGCGACGCCTCAGTCAAACCTCATCCGAACGACCTGCTAGAGAAACCCGCCGAGGGGGAAAATGTTGCCGAGCCGCGCTGGGAGCGACTACTACGGGGCGGCCAAGGATCGCGGCGGCAGGATTCGCCCGGTTTGTTCTACCCGGTATATATTGACCCGCAAACGAAAACCATTACGGAAGTCGGTGCCGCCTTTGATCGCAACTCGGACCCAGACCTTCGAAATCTCGCTGACAGACGTGTCGCTTGGCCCATAAAGCGAAATGGAAGCTTGGGCCGGTGGCAGGTTGGCCCAATGAAACTGCGAGAGCTAGTTGCGCAGGGGTTCGTGAAACTCGGCGGCTTCGATGAGAAGCGAAAAACTTGGACAATCCTTTACCTGGCGAGCAAATCGCTCCGCCAACTGGAACGAGGTGTTATCAAGATTGTTGGGCGCGACCCGGTGACCAACGCCGTTGAGATTAAGTTCACCGAGCACGAGGAAAAGATCATCAAGACCGTGTGGTTCCAGCCGAGTCACGAGTCGGGACCCTATGGTTCGACGCTGCTTAGCTCAATCCTTGGGGAAAGGGGCCTGTTTTCATTTCCGAAATCACTCTATTCTGTGACCGACATGCTTCGAGCGGTCTGCCAGACCAAGGAGTCGTTCATATTGGATTTCTTCGCCGGGTCTGGAACGACCTTCCACGCAGCATCATTGCTAAACGCTACCGATGGCGGAACTAGGCGAACGATTCTGGTAACGAACAACGAAGTTTCCGAAGGTCCTGCCAACGAAATGATCAAGAGTGGCCTGACGCCCGGCGACCATGAGTTTGAGCAATCCGGCATTTGTGAGGCAGTTACCTGGCCGCGGTGCAAATCTGTTGTTACGGGTGGTCGAGAAGACGGCGTTGAACTCCCTGGTGAGTACCTCTGTGCGGGGGCGAATGGCGAAGAGATCGCGCTATCAGAAGGGCTTCCAGAAAATGTCGAATACTTCCGCCTCGAATTCCTCGATCCCGACGAAGTCGCGCGAGGCGACGCCTTCAAGGCCATCGTGCCGATTCTGTGGATGGTGGCGGGTTGCCGTGGGGAGCGGGAGGACTCGAAAGGCTCGACGCCGTGGTTCATCCCGATGCACTCGCCTTTTGCCGTGCTGATTCAGGAGAAGCTGTTTCGCGGGTTCCGCGAGAAGCTGGCGGAGCGGAAGGACATCGAATGGGTCTTCCTCATCACGGACAGCGAGGAGAACTTCGGCCAGATGCGGCGGACGCTGGGGCGCAAGTATGAGTGCGTGCAGCTCTACAAGAGCTACCTGGAGAACTTCCGCATCAACACGCAGGACGCGCTGAGCGGATGAAACCATGAAAGAGATTGTATACCTCGAGAATACGAAACGAAGAAGGACTGATGCGGCATGAAGTTTGAACTCAAGGATTTCCAGACCACATCGGCGCGGAGCATTCTCGATGAACTCGACGAGGCGCGCGTGGCGGCGAGCAAGGGCAAGTTGCAAGCGGTGGTGCTCAGCGCCCCCACCGGCTCCGGCAAGACGATCACCGTGGCGGCGGTGATTGACTGGACCTTCGGCGGCGCGGACGGCATTGCGGCGCGGCCCAATACCACCTTCCTCTGGCTCTCCGACTCGCCGGAACTCAACCAGCAAAGCAAGGGCAAGCTGCTGGCCGCGTGCGATCATGTGCCATTTCACCGGCTGGTGACGGTGGACAGTGAAAGCTTCGATGAGGAGCGGCTGGCACCGGGGCATGTGTATTTCATCAATACGCAACTGCTCGGGAAGGACAAGCTACTGACCAAGGGCGGAGACAAGAAGACCTTCACCTTCTGGCAAACTGTGGCGAACACCATCGCGGCCGGGCCGGAGGATTTCGTTTTGCTCATAGACGAGGCGCATCGCGGCGCGGGCGTGAGCGAGAAGGCGCGCAAGCCGATCATGCAGAAGTTTATCACCGGCTCGGAAGGCGATGGCCTGCCCGCCGTGCCGCTGGTGCTCGGCATGAGCGCGACGCCGCAGCGGTTCACGGAGCTGCTCGGCAGCTCGCAGCGCACGCAGCGGCCGGTCCATATCTCGCCGGACATGGTGCGGCAAAGCGGGCTGCTGAAAGACCTCATCATCGTCACAACGAACAAAGCGACGACCATTGAGAGCGACCTGACGCACCTGCAAAATGCGGCGGGGCGCTGGAAACATTTCCGCGAGCGATGGAAGGCTTACTGCACCAAGGAGAAGGAAAAGGAGATCGTGAAACCCGTGCTCGTGGTGCAAGTGCAGGACGGCTCCGGAGACACTCTGACCGCCTCGCCGCTGCATGACGCGGTGGCGGTGATCCAGCGGGAGACCGGTCCACTGGCCGTGAATGAGATCGTCCACTGCTTTCAGGACAAAGAGGAGATCCAATACGGCGGCTGTATTATCCGGCGCATGGATTCCTCCCGCATTCAGGACGCGCCCGATGTCAAAGTGGTTCTTTTCAAAACCGCCCTGACGACGGGCTGGGACTGCCCCCGTGCCGAGGTCATGATGAGCTTCCGCCGTTCCGTGGATGCCACGACTATCGCGCAGCTTGTGGGCCGGATGATCCGCACGCCGCTCGCGCGGCGCATCGAAAGCGATGAGGCGCTGAACGTGGTCGAGCTTTTCCTTCCGCACTACGACACGGATAACCTTGAGACCGTGCTGAACGCGCTTCGCAATCCCGAAGCCCATGAAGGCGTGCCGAGCGACGTCACCACTCAGGCCGTCGAGTATCCGCGCAATCCAGCGTTCACGGATGTCTTCAAACACCTGGCGACGCTGAAGACCTACAGCGTGGGCCGAGCGCCGAAGATGACCGACCTTAAACGGGCGCTGCGTCTGTCCGGTCTGCTCATGCAGGAGGGCATCGCCGAGGACGCCGACGAACAGATGCGCTTGAAGCTCACGGATAAGCTCGCCGAGTTGCGCGAGGCTTACGCCAAGAAGGTGAAGGATTGGGGCAACGTCATCCGCGAAGGCGGCGAGATCGAGGTGGACGTGACTTCGGTTGCCATCGGCCCGATGAGCGTCACCGGACACAAGACAACCCGGATGCTTCTTTCCGAGGAAAACATCGACCAGCTCTATGACGAAGCCGGGCGGATGCTCGCCGCGGGCGAAGGCCTGCACCGCACTTACTGGAAGCGCTTTCAGGACAAGACAAAGCCAAGTGAAACGAAGCTGGAACTGGCCGCCATCTTGCGGCAGGCCGAGACCTTGCCCACACTGGAGAAGCTGGCTGGAACGGAGTTCAAGAAACTATGGGAAGCGCACAAGGGAGCAGTCGCCAAGCTGCCCGCTTCTGAGAGGGCGCGCTTCCAACAGCTCGTGCTCGCGAGCGGCAAGGCCGTGGAACACGAATGGGAACTGCCGGAACGAATCGTAGAGAAGCCGGGCAAGCATGTGTGGAAGGATCATCTGTATGCCACCGATAAGGGCGAGTTCGCCGCTGACCTGAACGGCTGGGAAAAGGCGTTCATGAAGTGGACTCAGGAACAGGGCGACTTTGTGTGCTGGCTGCGAAACCTGCCGCGCCGCGATTGGGCTTTCTGCGTCCCGTACGAGAAGGGCGGAGAGAAACCGTTCTACCCGGACTTCGTTATCGTGCGGAAGAAAGGCAAAGGCTATGTCGCGGACATTCTGGAGCCACACGATGATAGCCGCCTCGATACGTGGGCGAAAGTGAAGGGCTTGGCGAAGTTTGCCGACGAACATGAGGTTTCGTTTGGCAGACTCATGGTAGGCCGGAAGGTCGGCGACAAACTGCAAGTCGTGGACGTCGCCGACCACAAGACGCGCGAAAAGGCACGTAAGATGGGAGCGCCAGCGGATTTGGAGGCCCTGTTCGAGGAGTGCGAGTGAGTGGCGCCTGTCACCCCACAGGCCCCGTGAGGAACTTGGGACGAGGCCACCCAAAGCCACCTTAGAGCCACCCCAAAGCCACCCACATCCTATTAACTCCTGGGATGGTTCCCGGTGAACCTGGCGCTCCTACGAACGCTGCCTTCCCGAGGCTTACGACTGACATTTTGGCGATAAACTGAGGCTCGAAATGCTCACCAGCAGCCTAGGCCGTCGGCCTGCCATTGAGTTTAGCGCCAAACCCGGCGGCGGCACGGCGCTGCCGCCTGTAACAGGCCACCTGCAAGCCAACTGATAGCCAGGGGATAGGGTGTTGATACGGTATCTTAGCGCTAAGATACCGTATCAACACCCTATCCCCTCCCTATCAACGCGCTTGCAACTGGCTTGTGGGTCCGTTGCTCGTCGCTCCGGAACCAGTGGAGACCTTTGGGCCTGGAGCGCCAGGGAGCATCGGAGTTCCTGAGCCAGCGCATGACACCCCGGGCGAGGGTGGGTCGCTTTTGCGGCGCCCTCGGGCTGGCGTGCCGCCGGGTAAACCGGCCAGCGAAGGACGCCGGAGGCCTTGGGCCAGCTCGGCAGGGACGCGGGCGAAGGGGTGGTTCAGGGCGTTGGATATGGGGTTATAGGAGCGGGGCTGTGGCACACTGCGAACTCGGAACACCATCCCATTATGCCGGAAAACCACTGGTTTCAGGGATAGAACTGAACCCATTTTATCGCCAATATCGTTACGAGTTTCCCCGATGCCGAAATCGGAAAAACTCCGATAGGAGGGGCGCACAGCCTCATATAGTATGAACCCGAAACTGGAACCAAATTATGCGCCTTGTTAAGACCATTCTATTCGCCGCGATTCTTATCATCCCAGCGGAATTAAATGCCGCTACTTCCACCATCCTCGGCTGGAACAACCTGGGCATGCACTGCATGGACAGCGATTATTCGGTGTTCACCATCTTGCCGCCTTACAACACGATCGAAGCCCAGCTCATCGTTGGCGGGAAGCTGGTTACCAACGGGGCCGGCTACACCGTCACCTACCAGGCGATCGCCGATCCCTCCGGCTCGATCAACACCACGGCCATAGGCAAAGGTAATTTCTACACGTACACCCCATATCTTTACGGAGCGCTGGGCCCGGACCAGGGTCTGGCTGGCTGGTCCATGCCCGGCCCAGCCAATGTTCCGCAGACCAACATCTTCGAGACCCTCAACCAGCCTGCCGCGGGCGTCCTTACTCCAGTCAACTGGTGGCGGGCCGAGGGCATTCCCCTCTCGCCCTATGACGATGCCCTTCGGAAAAATCCCTATCCGTTGATGCGTATGATTGCCTGGAATAGCGCGAATCAACCCATCGCTACTAACGACGTGGTCCTGCCGGTGTCCGACGAAATGGACTGTCGTGCTTGCCACGCTTCCGGCACGCAAGCCGCCGCACAACCGGTTGCCGGCTGGATTTGGGATGGCCTGCCCGAGCGTGATTACCGGCTGAACATCCTGCGCCTGCATGACGAGCGGCAGTTCGCGCAGCATGCCGTGACTTACGCGGGCGCCCTGGCCACCAATAACTACAACCCCGCAGGGCTCTATCGCCGGGTCGCAGACGAGGGCAAACCGGTTCTCTGCGCCCTCTGTCATGCCTCGGAGGCGCTCGGCACAAGCGGCTACCCCGGCGTGCCGCCGCTGACCACCTCGGTCCACTCGTTCCACAGCAGCGTCATGGACCCCGCGTCAAATAGTCCACTCAACAGCTCTGCCAACCGGGCAGCCTGCTACCGGTGCCATCCCGGTTCGACGACGCGCTGTCTGCGCGGCGCCATGGGCAGCGCGATTGCCCCCGACGGCTCGATGGAGATGCAATGCCAGAGCTGCCACGGCAACATGAGCGCCGTCGGTTCGTCCAGCCGGGTCGGCTGGTTCATGGAGCCGAAC
>Ga0118677_10002909_pt1 | contig 33537 bp, 29 predicted proteins | sample AliMusrvi5mmetaG_FD_86154 | JGI IMG/M metagenome (GOLD analysis project Ga0118677, IMG submission 86154) | reverse complement strand
ATCCGCCAGCACGGTGCCGGCGGACGCGATGATGGTGATCCGCAGGCCTGTGCTCCTTGCCAGTGAGGCCGCGCGCTGGGCGGGGGTGCCGCTGCCCTGCGACAGCGTCAGGGCGCCGACCTTCGCGACCTCTGTGAGACCGGTCCTCTGCTGGTCGGTGGCCCACTGGGTGAGCGGCCCGTAGAGACTCCAGGCCCAGACGCCCGCCAGCAGCACGGCCACCAGCGCATAGCCGAGCACGAGCCTGAGCCGGAAGGAGCCCAGCACGCTGCCGATGCTCCGCGTCACCGTCGCGCCTTGGGCTGAGGATCGAACCGGTAGCCGACGCCGTGAACGGTGCGTATGTAGGTGAACGCCGAGATCTCCTCGACGGCCTGCCGCACACGGCGTATGTGGACGTCGATGGTGCGTGAGGAGGCGAGGTGGTCGTAGCCCCAGACCTCCTGGGCCAGGCGCTGACGGGTCATGAGCCGCCCCGGCTCGCGGGCGAGGGCGACCAGGAGCTGGAACTCCTTGAGACGCAGGCGCACGGGCACATCGCCCACCGTCACCTTCAGCTGCGAGGGTTCGATCCTCAGGTCGCCGTCACTGATGACCTCCTCGCCGCCCAGCACCGCCCGCTCGCGGACCCGGCGCAGGTTCGCGCGGACGCGCGCGAGCAGTTCGTCCATCGAGAACGGTTTGGTGACGTAGTCGTCGGCGCCCGCGTCGAGCCCTCGCACCTTGTCGCGGTCCTCGCCGAGTGCGGTCACCATCACGATGGAGACCTCGGGGTCGCTCACCCGGATGCGCTCCGCGAACTCGAAGCCGTCGATGCCGGGCAGCATGAGGTCGAGCAGGACGAGGTCGGGGTGCTCGGCTTCGGCCAGCGCGAGCGCCTCCTTGCCGTCGCCGCTCGTGAGTGTGTCGAAGCCGGCGCGCCGCAGCGCGTAGTCGACCGTCTGCCTGATGATCGGGTCGTCTTCCACGACCATGATCCGGGCCATGCCTCACCCTTTCCCGACGCCGGGGAACGCTCCTCACGTATCGTGACGGGTTCGGGCCGCGATGCAAAGTACATGAAACAACAATGCAACAACCGCCGCTCCACTTCTCACATCCGTGTAACCGCGCGTAGTCGTCCCTGCGGTCTGATGCCGGTCCGAGTCCGCGACATCCGACGCTGCGCCGCCCGCAGGCCCGGGTCCGCTCCTGGGCCCTCCCGGGGCCGCCGCTCACGCAGTTAGCAAGCCGGTCACAAACGCATAACAAAGAATTCCCAGCCGCGCGACGGCCGATGTGTGACTTCCCCTTGTGCCGGGTCTGGCGCAGGCGCTAGCGTGCGCGCTGTCAGCTCGACTCGACCGTGTCGTGAGGAGTCACACATGCATCGCTCGAACGTGTTGGCCCGCTGGTGGGCGACAGCAGGCGCGGTGGCTTTGGTCGCGGGGTGCGTCATCCTGGCGCCGGCGGCGGCCCTCGCTGCTCCGTCCGAACCGATCATGACTCTCACGGCGCTGCAGTCGCGGCTCTCCGCTTCAGCCGACGGCACGGTGAGCGGGTACCTGAAGACAGTGATGCAGGGCACGACCATCTCGACGATACCCGTGACCGTGGTGGACGTGGCGTCAGCTCAGTCGGCAGGCCTGGACGGGTCGGGCGCCGACTCGTACATCGTGTTCGTGGCGACGGGTCCCGTCATCGCCCGGCTCGGTGCGATCGCCGAGGGCATGAGCGGCAGTCCGATCTACGTGCCCGACGCGGGGCAGGACAAGCTCGTCGGCGCGCTCTCATACGGCGACTACTTCTCGACTGACGGCTCTGGTCTCGCCACTCCCATCGAGTCGATGATGGGGCTGGAGTCCGCCTATCCGCTGTTCTCTCCGCTCTCGGCCTCCACGGTGGCGCTGAAGAGCCCCGTCACCGTCACACTGCATGTCGGCGCCGCGAAGCGGTTGGGGGAGCGGACGTTCACGGGCAAGCCCCTTGACGCTGTCGAGATCGGCGGGCTGCCCTCCACCGCACCTGGTGTGGTCGCGGCTCGGAAGGCGATGCAGGCCAGGGGCGTCGATCTCCTGGTCGGGTCATCGGGGTCAGGCTCCGGTGCCTCCTCGAACGTGGCCACGCTCGAGGCCGGCGCGTCGGTCGCGGCTCTTGCCGCGCGCGGCGACGTCTGGTGGGGCGGCGTCGGGACTGTCACGTACGCCACGACGAGCACCGTCGTCGCCTTCGGCCACCCACTCTTCTGGGGCGGTCGAAGCGACCTCTACATGACCAACGCATGGATCGACTACACCGTGCCGAACGCGTACGTCCCCTACAAGATGGGCGCGCCCACGGCGGTGCGCGGCACGGTCGAGCAGGATCGCGGTGTCGGCATACTCGGAGCGATCGGTCCCGCGCCACACGAGTCGACCATCACCGCGAGTGCCACGGACATGGACAGTTCGCGCACGGCGTCGTCCGCCACCTACATGCCCACGTCCGTTCTGAGTTCGGACGACCAGGAGTACTTCGAGATCCCGTACCTGGCCACGTATGCCGCGGGCTTCAACGTGGAGGACCGGAAGAACGTGACAGGGAGCGCCCTGACGACGACCACGGTGGTCGTGCGTGACGGTGCCCGGACCTTCACCGTCGTCCGACGTGACGTGTGGGACACGGGCGCGGAGGACGCCTCCTACGGCGATGATCTCCCGACGCAACTGCCCGGAGACGTCGACATGATCGTGGGCGACCTGCAGACGCTCTCGGACGACGGCGTCGCGCATCCTCAGATCCTCTCGGTGGACCTGAAGTCGAGCATCAGCAGCTCGAGAGCGTCCGCCCAGATCGCGGATGTCACCCTTCCGTCCGCCCTCAAGGTCGGCGCCAATCGCGTCGAGATCCTTCTCGACGTCTGGGGAGTGCCCGACACGCAGACCGTCGACGCGACTCTGACTCTCCCGCCCGGCACCGCGCTGAACGGACAGATCACGGTCTACGGCGGCGGTGGCGGCTTCGAGAGCACCTCGACCGCCGGCGGGGGGCTCGACATCGGCCCATCCGGTCCGCCCGAGACCACGGCCCAGGGCATCGATGACATCAGCAACACACCTCGCAACTCCGACATCGTGATCGACTACACGCCGATGGCGAGTCTGGTCGCGCCTCTCACCTCCGCGGCCGTCTCCTCTGACATGACCGAGGCCATCGCCCCCACCTCATGGTTCATCAGCGGGCAGACCCAGAAGATGACCGCGACGGTGATCCTGGACCCGTCGCCCTCTTCGCTGCCCTACGGAGGCGGCACGGACATCGCGGGCATCGTCGACGAGTTCGGAGACACGCCGGGTGCGGTGGTCATCTTCGGCCAGGCGGCGGGAAGCTCCGCCGTCACGACCCTTGCGGTCGCGCCCGTCGACGACACGGGCTCGTTCGATGCCGCGATCGATGGCCTCACCAGGAACACGCTCGTGACCGTGCGCTACCTGGGTGACGACTACACCCTGCCGGGACAGACGACCAAGCAGCTGTACGTGAGCGCCGCCGTCGGGCTCAGGGCGTCGTCGAGCAGCGTGAAGCATGGCGCGAAGGCGACGCTCTCCGCCACGGTGCTGCCCTCGGACACCAGCGGCTCCGTCGTCTTCGAGTACCTGAGCGTCAAGACGTGGCGCTCGCTCGGCACGGCGCCGATCTCGGCCGCGAGGGCCGTCCTGTCGTGGAAGGTCCCCAAGGGCAAGTCCACGGTCAGAGCGCGCTACGTCGGCTCCATCAACCACGGAGGGACGTCGAAGTCGATCACTGTGACCGGCAAGTAGCGCAGCCCGCACGCCCGTTTCGGATCGATGAAGCGCGGCTCCCGGCGGAACCTCGCCGGGGGCCGCCGAGCCTGTCCGGTCGAGGCGTCTCGGCGCGCGACAGTCGACACATGTTTCAGCCGCGCAAGATGTATGCAAACTCGTGTGAAATCAGCACAATCCACCGCGGGCTTGCTCTAGTCTCCGGATTGCCGGTCGGAGCCGGTGGCGAGCGGGGAGTCCCGCGTCCCATGCTCGGATGTGAAAAGGGGGCAGGTGTGATGAACGACGACCAGGGCGGCCGCAACCTATTCGCGATCCTCTTGACGGCGGTCCTGCTGTCCCTCGCCCTGACAAGCGCCGTGCTCGCCGTCTCGGGCGACGCGGAGAGTGTTGCGTCCTTCATCGCCCGGGAGTCCGTGGCGCTGTTCCACGTCCGCATCGCCGATGCCAAGCCGAGCGCGTCGAAGTCGCCAGAGCGCGATCCCGGGACGTTCCTCAGCGCGCTGATGAGCCGCCCCGACCCGAGCGACAGCGAGAGCGCCTTTGCCTCGACCGTCCCTTCTGCCCCGGCCGACCCCAGCAGCGACCCGGCGGTAGGTACCGCAGGGGCCGACGGCGCGGATGGAGTAGCAGGAGCTGACGGAGCGGACGGGCTCGCCGGCGCAGACGGAGCCGACGGGGCCGTGGGAGCGACGGGGTCCGTCGGCGCCACGGGGTCCGTGGGCGCCACGGGGCCCGCGGGGATCGGGCTCGCCGTCGAGCAGGACGCCAGCGGCACGCCCTCCGCCTTCTCGATCCTCAGCCCGGACGGCGTCTCGTACCGCTTGCTGGTGACCGACACGGGCATCGTCCTGCAAGGCCCGACGACGACCCAGGTGTGGACCGACACTTCGCACTTCCAGTCCCTGCTCCCGTAAAGGCCGACACATGTCGCGTGTAAGGGTCCTCGCCGCGCTCCTCGCGGTCGTGGTGGTCACGACGCTGGCCGGCTGCGGCAAGCCGCCGACGACCGCGGACAAGCTCCTCGGCTCGTGGTACGAGAGCCGCTCGGGCTCGCAGTACAGGTTCGTGAGCGACGGCGTCCTGGTCGTGCCGGACGCACAGCCGGGAAGCGGCAACGCCGTGAGCTACTCGCTGCTCGGCAGCGACCGGCTCGACGTGAGGGCCTCAGGGTCCCACCGCGTGAGCCTGATCCAGACCCTCACGACTCAGACCCTGATCCTCGCCGACCCCCTTTCCGGCCGCACCGAGCCCTTCTTCCGCGATCCGGGCAAGACGGTGTACGCGTCCCGGCTGTGGAACGACGCCCTGCGGCATGCCAGCACGGTCCCGTCGCTCACTGCCGCGTCCGACGTCGTCTGGGTCGCGAAGAAGCCCGCCACAGCGTGGGCCCGGGACTGGGCGACGGACACGTTCGACATCTACGCCACGGCGTGGGACTGGTCCGGCCTGAAGCGCGCGAAGGCAGTCGTGAAGACCGCCGGCGGCGGCGACACGCTCGCCTTCTCCTTCACGCTGCAGCGGAAGATCCCGTCGGCTTCCGCACTCGCCAGCGCCGCAGCCGATCCGAGCAGCGAACCCACAGCGGGGGAGCGCTACATCGATGTCGGCTACTCGGCCTCGAAGGCGGACTACCCGGCGGGGACGCTCGTATACCTGCAGGGCGGGATGATCTACTCCCTTGGCGACGGCTACGCCATCGCCGTCGGCCTGGACCGCAAAGCCAAGGGCTTCTATCCGATCACCCACCGGTGACCTCCCGGTGCTGATCTTGCGAAGCGATGTCTGAGCCCACGGTCGCCGTCCTGACCGAGGACCGGGTCTCCTACAGCCGGACACGTTTCGAGGAGGAGGCGCCGGCGATCGGCCTGCGCACCCGGTTCCTCCATCCGCAGCACTTCGACCTTCTCGTGGATCCAAGGCTGCCAAAGGCCTACTACCGCAGCCGCCTCCTTGGCCCGCCCGCGGTATTCATGGCCCGGACAGGGAGCGAGACCACGGCCTTCGCGGGCGCGATCATCAAGCAGATGGAGGCGGCGCCCGGGGTCGAGGTGATCAATACGCGCGACGCGATCATGCGGTCGCGCGACAAGCTCCTCGCACATCAGACGCTCGCCCAGGCAGGCGTGCCCTTCCCGCGGACCGTGCTTGCCCGCCAGCCTGCGGACCTGGCGAAGATGGTGCGCATGGTGGGCGGGCCGCCCGTGATCCTGAAGCTGATCAGCGGCACCCACGGCAGGGGCGTGATGCTCGGACGAGACCTGGAGTCGATCGAGGCGACGCTCGAGACGATCTGGGCGCTCAACGAGACCCTGCTGATACAGGAGTACATGTCCGCGCACGCCGGTTCCGACATCCGCGTGATCGTCGTGGGAGGCCGCGCCCTTGCTGCGATGAGACGCACGGCGAAGCTGGGGCGCTTCAGGGCGAACGTGCATCAGGGCGCCGACGTCGAGAAGCTGCAGATGGACGAGCGCATGGAGTGGCTGGCACTACGGGCCACCGAGGCGATGGGACTCGACGTCGCTGGCGTCGACCTGGTCGAGGGCGCGGACGGCTACTCGGTCATCGAGGTGAACTCGGCGCCCGGCTTCGAGGGATTCGAGCACGCGACGGGCGTCAACGTCGCGCGCGAGATGCTGCGATACGCCGCCTTCCGGATCGGTCTCTAAGATCCCCCGTCCTGGTGCCCGGTGGCCCTTCTTCAGCGAACCACGCGATACCCAGCGTGTTAACCGCCGTGTTGCGAACGGGACACCGCGAGTTCACCAAGTCCTTCCACCCTTGCAACCACCTGCCTCCAGTCCGCCCCTAGCATCTGAGCGAGCCTGCGGGCCGGGGTAGTGCACACGCCGGCCTCTCGGGCTGCAACGAACCACCGAGTACTCATCGAGAGGAGTCAGCTATGCGAGGGAGGGTCATGAAAGCCGTCGTGGCGGCCGGGCTTGCGGCGCTCGTGTTCGGAGCCCTTGTGGCGCCGGCGCTGGCCACGGATACGATTGCGCTGACGCCGAGTGCGACGACTGTGCGCTACGGCAACGAGCTCGACCTGCAGCCCAGCGTCACCGCGACGCCTGTCATTCCGGGCGACAAGATCACGCTGCAGATCATGCAGGGTGGCGACTGGGTCACCTACGGCGAGGGACTCCAGGTCGAGGACACCGACACCATCGTCCCGCAGTCCATCTTCGTGAACGAAGAGGTCGCCTGGCCCGCGACGTTCCGCGCGTTGTGGATCCCCAAGTCCGGGGGCGGGTCAGTCGTGGCGACAAGCGACGCTGTGACGGTCTCGATGGCCCGCTACACCAAGACCAAAGTGACCATCGGCGCCCCGAAGACAGTGCGCGCCAAGGGCGCCAGCTTCGCCTTCACCGTCAGTCCCGTCTGTGCGGAGAGCCTCGTGAAGATCTGGGTCGTGAACAGCCACGGCAAGACCGTGACGAGCACCAAGATCCTCACGGACGAGTTCGGTCACGGCTCGCGCACGATCAAGTTCGGCAAGGCCGGCAGGTTCACGGTGCTGGCTCAGTTCCTCGGCAACGTGTGGGGTAAGTCGTCGCCCGTGACGGCCAAGGCCGTCACGGCTCACTAGTCATCCGTCCGTGAGAGGGAGGTCCACCCGCATGTATCGAATGAAGTCTCTGCGTGTCGCCGCCGTCGCCGCGATCGTCGCCGCGATGCTCGTCTCTGCGGTTCCGGCCGCATTCGCCACCACGACGCTCAAGTGCAGCGGATCGACCACGCTGCAGCCGCTCGCGACGGACTGGGCGGCCGCGTATCACAAGCTGCACTCGAGCATTTCCGTCACCGTCGTCGGCGGCGGCTCCGGGGTCGGCATCAACAATGCCGAGGCCGGCAGCGTGGATCTCGGCATGTCGTCGCGAGTCAAGGCGTCGACTGACCCGGCAGACCTGGTCTTCACCGCCGTCGCGCGCGACGCGGTAGCCGTCATCGTGAACCCCAAGAGCAAGCTCTCAAGTATGTCGGCGAGCACCGTGAAGTCGATCTTCACTGGCAAGATCACCAACTGGCACCAGATCTCCTCGACTTTCCCGAACAAGACGATCGTGCTCGACGGCCGCACCGGCGCGTCTGGCACCTACTCCTACTTCAAGCAGGTGTTCCTCGACAACGCCACGCAGTCGAGCAAGACCCACACGTATACCTCCAACGGCATGGTGCGCTCCGCTGTGGCCGGCAACCAGTACGCGATCGGCTACGTCTCGATGTCCTACATCAACAAGAGTGTGAAGGGCGTCAAGATCAAGAACGTCGCGCCGACGCAGGCCAACGCTCTGAGCGGCAAGTACATCTACGTGCGTGACCTGTTCTTCGTCACGAAGAACGCCCCGAAGGGCGACGCGTTGAACTTCATCAACTACTGCAAGACCACAGCCGGCCAGAAGATCGCCACGAAGGATTACTACCTTCCCCTGCACTAGCACCGCAACAGCGTCTTCTCCTCGGATGCCGGCGGGGCGCATGGCTTCCAGCCCCGGAAGTGCGCCCCGCCGGCACCGCGTTCTGTACAGGACTTGTCACCGCGAGCAGAGGTCCGATACCTGATGAGCTCCTCCGAACTGGCTGCCGCACCTGGGGCGGACCGCTCCTTGAAGCGGGTCGATCTTGCCTCGGCCTCGGGCTCGCGCTGGAGCGAGTCCGTGATGCCGCTGCTGCTCGCGTCGGCGGCCATCTTCTCGGGTCTGGTCGTCACACTGGTCGTGTTCTTCGTCGCCTACAACGCGGTCCCCACGTTCCGCGCCGAGGGCCTGAGCTTCATCACCCGTGGCGGCTGGGACACGCAGATCAACAACGCCTTCACGCCGTCGAAGACCGTCTTCTTCGGCGCAGAGCCGCTTCTGATCGGCACACTGCTGAGCACGGTCGGCGCGGTGCTCGTGAGCCTCGTTCTGGGCACGGGGTGCGCGATCTTCCTATCGGAGCTTGCTCCCGCGGCGATCCGTCGCCCCTTCGAGTCCCTGGTCCAGCTGCTAGCCGGCATACCGTCCGTGGTGTTCGGACTGGTGGGGCTCTCCATCGTGGTGCCGTTCATTCAGAACTACGTCGTCCCCGCGAACGCAGCGAACGTCGTCCCCGAGATCCCGATCGAAGGTGCGTCACTGCTCGCCGCCATCACGGTGCTCAGCTTCATGATCCTCCCGTTCTTCGTGACCGTGGCGGTCGACTCGCTGCGGGCGATACCGCGTTCGTACGTCGACGGGGGTCTCGCCCTCGGCATGACGAAGTGGCGCACGATCACTCGGATCCAGGTCCCGGCCGCGGCCCCCGGGCTCGTGGCCGGGCTGGTGCTCGCCGCCGCACGTGCGACCGGAGAGGCGATCGCGGTGTCCATGGTGGCCGGGGCCATAGCCTTCTCCCCGAACCTGAACCACGGGCCGCTCTACATGCTGCTGATGCCGATCCGGACCATCGCGTCCTCCATTGTCGAGACCGGCGGTGACGCGATGTCCATCCCCTCGATCGCGTCAGCGCTCTTCGCGCTTGCCACGCTGCTTCTGCTGTTCAGCCTCATCCTGAGCCTCGGTGCACGCTGGGCGTTCGCTTGGTTCAACAAGCGCATGGGCGTTCGTCAGGCCGGAGGCGTCCAGACATGAGTGTGCAGGAGAAGCTGCGTTCCAAGCCTCAGTGGGGATCGGGTTTCGGGCAGTTCGCCTGCTGGGTCGCCGCGGCCGTAGTGTCCGCGGTGTGTCTCTCCATCATCGGCTACCTCGTCTTCCAGGGCTGGCACTCGCTCAGCTGGAAGTTCTTCACCACAGATCCATCGGAGAGCATGCGCGAGGGCGCCGGCGGAGGCGTGCGGGTGCCGATCGTAGGCACCGCGCTCCTCATCGTACTGGCGGTGCTCGTGATGTTCCCCATCGCCGTGGGGGCCGCGACCTACCTGTCCGAGTACATGGACGAATCCTCGTGGTTCACGCGTGTCGTGCGCACGGGCCTTGAGGTGCTCGCCAGCGTCCCGAGTGTCGTGTTCGGCATGTTCGGACTGGCGCTCTTCTCGATGCCGATCTTCACGTTCCTGTCCAGCTCGGGCGCAGAGGGCGCCAGTCAGGCTTTCGGACGGTCGTTCCTCGTCGCCGCGATCGTCATGGGCGTGCACGTCCTGCCTTTCGTCATCAAGGTCTCTGAGGAGTCGATCCGTGCGGTCCCCGTGTCCTATCGCAGGGGAGCCCACGCGCTCGGCATCACGAAGTGGCGCTCCATCCGCAAGGTCGTCCTTCCCGCGGCGGCGCCGGGGATCGTCACAGCCGTCATCCTCGGCATGGGGTTGATCGCGGGGGACACGGCGATCGTGTGGCTGCTGCTGGGCGGGACGACGACCATGGGAGCGAGCAACTGGTGGGCGCCGAGTCAGTTCCTCCAGGTGTTGAGGGGCACCGGAGCCACGTTGACCACGTACATCTTCTTCAACTCGCCGGCCGGGGATGGCAACTCGCCGCAGCTGGCGTACGCCGCGGCGCTGGTCCTGGTCGTCTTGGTGCTCGCGCTCAACGTCATCGCATCGATCGTCGGCAGACGCCGCAAGAGGCAGGGCTCGTGAGCCCGCGCAGGAAGAGAGGGCCGAGCGAATGAGCGACACCTTCGCGTCCGATTCCGCCGAGAGTCTAGGGATCCTCGAGACCCTTGTGCGTCCCGCCGTCTCTCGCGCGGGCGAGCGGGAAGCCGAGAGCACGTCGGCACCGATGGTCACGGTGAACGGACTCGGAGTGGCCTACGGGTCGAAGACCGCCCTCGAAGGCGTGAGCATGCTGATTCCCGAGCGACGCATCACCGCGTTTATCGGCCCCTCAGGGTGCGGGAAGTCGACCGCCCTGCGCTGCTTCAACCGGATGAACGACGGGATCTCGGGCTTTCGCATCAGCGGAGGTACCGTGCTGCTCGATGGTCAGGACGTCTATGCGCGAGGGGTCAACGTGACCGCGCTCCGGCGCGCGGTTGGCATGGTCTTCCAACAGCCGAACCCGTTCCCGATGTCGATCTACGACAACATCGCGCTCGCGGTGCGCGAGCATGAGCGCGGGATCTCCCGCTCGACACTTGACGGCATCGTCGAGCAGGCCCTGCGGCAGGCCAACCTGTGGGACGAGGTGCGCGACTGCCTCACCCAGTCGGCGCTGTCGCTCTCCGGCGGGCAACAGCAGCGGCTGTGCATCGCGCGGGCGCTTGCCGTGCGACCGACGGTGCTCATGCTCGACGAGCCGTGCGCCTCGCTGGATCCGATCTCCACCGGAAGGATCGAGGAGCTGCTCCTCGAGCTGAGCGCCGATTACACTATCGTGATCGTCACGCACAACCTCGCTCAGGCCCAGCGCATCTCAGACAAGGTGGGCTTCTTCCTGATGGGTCGCCTGGTGGAGTTCGGCGACGCGCTGCAGGTGTTCGAGGCGTCAGCCCGCCCCGAGACCGCCGAGTATGTTCGAGGCGCGTTCGGCTAGGTAGCCTTCGGTCTGGCGGCAACGAGTTCCCCTCCGTGCAAGGTGCGTGTAACAAATATGCAACCGGAAGGGTGCTGTTTCTTACATTCGTGCAACCAATCCCGGCTGCCTCCGGGCCACTATCGTCTCGAGGGGACGGCACGTGCCGCCCTCGCGGCCGTGGGTGCTGGGGGAGTTTCGGTGCCTCGCGACCGTCAACGACGAGGAGAAGCGAGGTCGTTTCGTGAAGCTGAGAAGGTTGCTTGTCGCAGGTGTGGCCGTGGCGCTTGTCGCCGGCGCTCTTGCGCTGGCGGGTTGTTCGTCAGGGAGTTCGAACAACGGAGCCACGACCAAGGCGTTCAACGGTGCCGCTCTTGTCGGCGCCGGCGCGACGTTCCCCGGCCCCGTCTACTCGGCCTGGGCGCAGAGCTTCCAGAAGGTCGAGTCCGGCGCGCAGGTGAACTACCAGGCGATCGGCTCCGGCGGCGGCGTCCAGCAGTTCACCGCCAAGACCGTCGATTTCGGCGCCACAGATGTCTCGCTGCTCGCCTCCGAGACCGCGCAGGTCAAGGGCTCGTTCATCCAGTTCCCGACCTGCCTGGGCGCCGTGACCCTCGCGTACAACGTCCCGGGCCTGAGCGCTCCTCTGAACCTTGACGGCCCGACGATCGCCTCCATCTTCCTGGGCAAGATCAAGAAGTGGAACGACCCGGCCATCGCGGCGCTGAACTCAGGAGTGAAGCTGCCGTCCACGTCGATCCAGATCGTGCACCGCGCCGACGGCTCGGGCACGACCTCCATCTTCACGACATGGCTTTCCGGACAGAGCGCCGATTGGAAGTCGAAGGTCGGCAAGGGCAAGTCCGTGCAGTGGCCGGTGGGCCAGGGCGGCAACGGCAACGCCGGTGTCGCTGCGGCGATCAAGCAGACCGCCGGCGCGATCGGCTACATCGAGCTGCAGTACGCGGCGACCGCGGGTCTCCCGGTCGCGTCGGTGAAGGCCCCCGATGGCACCTTCGTCGTTCCGTCGGTCGACAGCGTCGCGAAGGCCGCGTCCGGGCTCTCGTTCCCGATCACCGAGACCACGAACATCCTGGACTCGTCCGTGGCGGGCGCCTACCCGATCTCCAGCACCACCTACATCCTCATCTACACCGACCAGACCGATCAGGCCAAGGCCCAGACTCTCGTGGACTTCTGGACATGGGCTCTCACCAAGGGTCAGTCCGAGCTCAAGACGCTGAACTACGCGCCGCTGCCCAGCAACGTCGCGCAGTCCTCGCTCGGCGAGCTCGGCAAGATCACGGTTGCCGGAAAGGCCGTCACGCCTTCGCCTGCAGTCAAGTAGCCTCCATTGGAGGAACGCTCCACCACACGCTCCGTCTCTGATGCGGGGGTGCCGGTTCGCCGGCGCCTCCGCATCGGCGACCTCACACTCCGCGGCGGCACCGTTGCCGTGTCGCTCGGCCTCGTCGTGCTGCTGGCCGGGTTGCTGGTCGTGCTGGCCACCGGCGCCGCCCCGGCGCTGAGCCAGCTCGGGCTCAGCTTCTTCACCTCAAGGCAGTGGGACCCGGTGACGAACCATTTCGGCGCCCTGCCCTACATCTACGGGACGCTCGTCACCTCGACGGTCGCGCTGGTGCTGGCGCTTCCGGTCTCGATCGGCCTCGCCCTTCTGCTCAACGAGGTCCGGTCCAAGTGGGTGCGGAACCCGCTCACTGTGCTCGTCGATCTCCTCGCCGCCATCCCCAGCGTCGTCTACGGGCTCTGGGGCCTCTTCGTGCTGGCGCCCGCGCTCAACACGTATCTCGCCCCGTTCCTGGCCCGCACACTGGGCAAGCTCCCGGTGCTCGGTGCGCTGTTCGTTCCGACACCTGCTGTGGGCAACATGCTGAACGCGGGCGTCATCCTCGCGGTGATGATCGTGCCGATCATCACCGCCGTGACCCGTGAAGTGATCGCGACGGTGCCCGCGGACCTGCGCGAGGCCTCTCTCGCTCTGGGCGCCACCAGGTTCGAGTCCATCCGGATGGCGGTGTTGCCGTACGCACGGAGCGGGATCGTCGGCGCCACCATGCTCGGGCTCGGCCGTGCGCTCGGTGAGACCATCGCGGTCTCCATGGTCATCGGCAACGGGCTCGGGATCAGCGCCTCGCTGCTCGCACCCGGCTACACCATCCCCGCCGTCATCGCGAACGAGTTCCGCGAGGCCACGTCCACCGGCCTGCAGCACTCGGCCCTGCTCGCTCTCGCGCTGGTGCTCGTGGTGATCGCGCTCGTGCTCGCCGGCGCGTCGCGCCTGCTCGTGCGCCGCAGCGAGAGGGGCTTCCGGTGACGCCCATGTCCCAGCGCCCGCCGCGCAGGCGTCGCTCGATGACCGCGCGCAAGGCGGCGAGCACCCTGTTCATGGGCGCCCTGTGGGTCGCGGGACTGGTCGCCGTCATCCCGCTCGTACTCATCGTGTACTACGTGCTGCTGAAGGGTCTGCCCGCCGTCCACGTCGGCTTCTTCACCCAGACGGCGCCGCCGCCCGGCGTGCCGGGCGGCGGGATGAGCCAGGCGATGTGGGGGACGGGGCTCATCGTCGGCATGGCCACGCTCATCTCCGTGCCCCTGGGCGTGCTGACGGCTGTGTACCTTTCCGAGTTCGGCAGGGGACGGCTCGCCGTGGGGGTGCGCTTCGTCGCAGAGATACTGCTCTCCACACCTTCGATCGTCGCGGGGGCCTTCATCTGGGCGCTGGTGGTGGTCGCCATGCACTCCTTCTCGGCGCTGGCCGGCGCCATCGCGCTCACCGTCCTGATGTGGCCGATCATCACGCGGGCGACCGAGGAGACACTGCGCCTCGTGCCGGACGAACTGCGCGAGGCGGCGCTTGCCCTGGGAGTCCCGCGCTGGAAGATGGTGCTGCGCATCGTCATCCCGACGGCGGGTTCCGGTATCCTGACTGCCGTCATGCTCGCCGTTGCCCGAGGGTTCGGCGAGACGGCACCGATCCTGCTCACCTCGCTGAGGAACGACTTCCTGAACACGAACCCCCTTCAGCCGACCGACGCTGTCCCGCTGCGGATCTACAACTACGCGCAGAGCGCGTTCCCCGCGTGGCAGACGCTGGCCTGGGGCGGGGCGATCACGCTCCTCGGGGCGGTTCTGGTGCTCTCCATCGGGGCCCGTCTCCTTTCCGACCGGCAGCAGCGGAGGCTCGGATGAGTGACCTGCAGGTGATCGGCCTGAACGCGTGGTTCGGCGCCGACCGCGTCCTGGGCGACATCAACATGAAGGTCGAAGCGGGGCGTGTCACCGCGATCATCGGGCCGTCCGGATGCGGGAAGTCCACTCTCCTCCGATGCCTGAACCGTATGCACGAGGAAGTCCCGAACGCTCGCGTTACCGGCAAGGTCGTCTACGGCGACTGGGACCTCTACGGCCCGGACGTGGACCCCACGGACGTGAGATGCCATATCGGGATGGTGTTCCAGCGCCCCAACCCCTTCCCGACGATGACGGTGCTGGAGAACGTCGTGGCGGGCCTGAGACTGCGCGGCCACTACGACCGCGCCTCGCTGCACGACAACGCCGAGCGCGCGATGCGTCTTGCGGGAGTGTGGGACGAGCTCAAGGACCGACTCAACCGTCCCGGCGGCCGCCTCTCCGGCGGTCAGGCGCAGCGGCTGTGCATCGCCCGAGCGCTCGCGGTGGGTCCCGACATGCTGCTCATGGACGAGCCTGCCTCCGCCCTCGATCCGATCTCCACGCAGCAGATCGAGGACACGATCCAGGAGCTGAAGGAGACGGTCACCATCGTGATCGTCACGCACAACATGCAGCAGGCCGCGCGCATCTCGGACCGCACGGCATTCATGCTGCGCGAGAGTCACGACCGCCCGTCGGCGCTGATCGAGTACGACGAGACCCGCGTGATGTTCACGGCCCCCACCGACAAGCGCACCGAGGCGTACATCACCGGTCGCTTCGGGTAGTTCCCAGGGGGTCGCGCGCCGAAGGCCCCCGCCTCAGAGCCGGACGTCGCGCCAGACCGTGAGATTCTCGGACCCGCCTGCCGCTCCGACGAGGCACATGGTGCGTCCATCGAGGACCGACACTGGCAGCGAGACCCACATGGTGTCGCCCTGCGCGTGCGCGCTCAGGTGGCGTGGCGCGAGACTGTCGTCAGCGACGCGCCCGGCGGTGACCCTGCCCCGGTCGATGGCGAGGTCGATCCGCTGAGGCGCCGCGCCTCCGCCCAGCAGCCGCAGCCCCAGACGGAACCGCCCTCGGGCCGCGGCCGGCGCCGCGCAACGCAGCCCGACCCACAGCGTGCCGGGCCCCCGCATCATCCGCACGGCCGTGACCTCGGTACCGCCGCTGAGCAGGTCGAGTCCCGGGAATCGGAGACCGCGCGGCACCCCGCTCACCGTCCCCGTCTCGCCGGCCGACGGGATGGCGTCGCTCTCCGCAGCGGTCAGTCGCGGCGTCTCGCGGCTGGCGAACAGCTCGTCTTTGCGGACGAATGCGCGCATGAACAGGGCGAGGTCCGGCATCGCGCATTGGCTGCGATAGGTGTCGATCGCGGCTTCCTTGGCGGACTCGTCCGCGGGATCCAGGGCGAGCTCGTGCCACGTCAGACCTATGCCGGCAAGGCCGCCAGGCGTGGTGAGCGTGGACTTCGGCAGGCGCAGAAGGGGGGCCGGGTAGGCCGGGAAGTGGACCACGAACGTGAGGCGCCGGCCCTCGTAGCCGGCCTCGTCAAGCGCGTAGGTGACGAACGCTGCGGTGGCCCAGTGGTCGTGATGCGTCTCGTCAGCGTCCGGACCGATCACAGTGGTGGGACGGAAGTCCTGCACGATCTGGACAAGGTCGGATGAGAGCTTCTCGCCGCATAGAGGCTCTCCCTGCCGGTAGGCCCATGAGTAGGGGACGTGGCGCGCCCCGTTGCGGCCCACGTGAAGGTGCCCCTGGTCCCACGCATGGTTCCACAACGTGTTCGTGGACCCATCGGCGAATCCGAGGCAGATGACGTCCGACGGCGAGAGGCCAAGCTTTGACGCGGCATGGAGCACCTCGTCGTGCCTGACATCGCCGAGGTCGCGATAGACCGCTGCGTCGAGGCGGCCCTTCTTGAGGTGCTGTGCCGCTCGCCGATAGGCGTCACCCGCGGTGACGATCACCACGCGGACATGGACGCCCGATCGGGCCAACGCGTGGATGGTGCCGCCGGCGCCCAGCGTCTCGTCGTCGGGGTGGGGGACGATCACGAGTACCCGGTCCCCAAGCTCGTGCGCCTCGAGCCCGCTCGCGACGCCCACCTTCGGGCGCAATGCGACGAAGCTCCCTGCAGCGACCGCCAGGCCGACGACTGCAACAACAAGGGTCACCGAGATGCTGGGCAGGGCGCGTCTCCTGTTTGTCGTCTTTGACACTCCCTCAAGGGTCGAGCGAACGAGAAGGATTATAGCGGGCCGAGCTGTCATCGGACCGGCTCAGGACAGTGAACGAGCCGCGTTGGGGGGAACGCGGCTCGTTTCTTGAGGTGGGCTTGCATCCGCCGTTGAGGGGGGAAGTAGCGGAGCGCCCTGCCTGCTCAGAAGGTAAGCAACGTGCGTGCCACTCAACGCGTCCTGGGCGATGTTTCTCTCGCCCGGCGGGTCCGTGCGACCGTCGGGCATATGGGGTGCCCGACTCCTTGCGGTGGCAACCCGCGAGGACTATCGTCCGTGTGTCACGGTACAAACACGTTTACCGTGGGGAGAAGACGGTTCGCACCGCGAACGAAGGGATGAGGAGTGCTTATGAGAACACCCAGGGTCGAACGAATGGCGCGATCGAGGCTCGCAGTCGCCGCAGTCGTGCTGGGGCTGGCGGTGATGGGCTGCTTCGCAGTATCCGCGGCGTATGCGGCCGTTGGACCTGTCAGCACTCTGGTCACGTCGCCGAGTCCGGCGGCGAGCGGTTGGGTCACCTCCACCGGTACCGTCACGTTCTCGCTCTCCGCGACCGGCGGGACCGCGCCCGTGTACACGTACTACCAGATCTCGACCGGCACGGTGACGACGTACACGGTGCCCGTCAAGATCAGCACGCAGGGCACGACGACCCTGCACTACTACTCCAATGGCGCCAGCAGCAACCTCGAGACATCGCAGACGGCGCTGATCAAGATCGACAACGTCAAGCCCACGACGACGCTCACCTATGTCGGCCTGAGCACCACCACGAGTGACACGCTCCTCGTCGGGTTCACCCGCAAGGACACCGCGTCCGGCGTGGCGACCGGGTTCTGCGCCGTCGATGGCGGGGCCACCATGACGGTGGGAACGACCGCAACGGTTCCTGTGACGGGCCTCGGCATCGTGCATCAGGTAGCGTACTGGTCCTCGGACAAGGCGGGCAACGTCGAAGCGCCGCACGTGGCCGAGATCACCGTGTTCCCGCAGGTGCTGTCCACTGAGATCACCATTGTGCGCTCCGCCTCGACGGGGAAGGTGGGCCGCAAGTTCACGCTCACCGGGAAGCTCAAGAACGGCATGCTCCTTGATCCGGTGGTCGTGGAAGTCCGCAAGCCCGGTTCTGCGCGGTGGTCGTACTCGTCCGCGCGCCTGGTCTATGCGATGAACGGCGCGGACGGCCTCTGGTACTACGGCTACACGCCGAAGGTCAAAGGCACGTTCACGTTCCGCGCGAGTTTTGCGGGCGACGCCAACCGATTCGGCTGCATCTCGGGGACGACATCGGTGGTCGTCAAGTAGAGCGGCCTGAAGCCGATCGATCGCGCTGAGACGGGAGGGACGGATGCACGGAGAGCAGCACATGAGGGCAACGGGTCGCGCATATGCCGCAGCGGTATTCGTCCTCTGCGCGCTCACGGTCGCGATGGCCGGCTGCGGACGTGTGACGCCGAAGATCCGCCCCACGAGTCCCGCGCCAGCCACGGCGGCACCGACGAGCGTGGTGTTCGCAACGACCGACGCAGTGCGTGACTCGGGCCTGGCTGACACGCTCAAGGTGGCCTTCCAGGAGGCGTACCCGCAGTTCCGCCTCAGCATCGTAGGGGGAAGCGCGAGCAAGGTCCTGGCGCTCGGGAAGTCGGGTCAGGCGGGCGTGCTTCTCGTCGACCTGCCCGCGAACGCGAGGGCCCTCGTTGCGAGCGGTGAGGCGTCGCAGAGCAAGCATGCGATGCTGGGTGACTTCGTGGTCGTAGGTCCGTCCGGTGACCCCGCGTCGGTCCGAAGCGCGGCAACGGCCGCGGCCGCATTCAAGGCGATCGCCGCCGCGAAGGCGACGTTCGTGACGGCCGGCGGTGACGAGGCTCTCAAGGCCGACGAGGCTCTGCTGTGGAAGGCCTCAGGCGCGAGCAGCAAAGGAGCCTGGCATCTGAACGCGAGCGCCGGTGCGGATGCGCTGCAGCTCGCGAGTGAGAAGAACGGCTACACCCTGGTGGAACGCGCCACGTGGCTTGCTGCGAAGTCGGGCCTCGCCGGTTCGGCGGTGGTCCTGCAGGGCGACAAGGCTCTGGCCGACCCCTATGACGTGGTCCTGATGAAGGGCACCGCGAACCCCGCTGAAGCAACGGTCCTCGTGAACTGGATCGGCGGGCCGGCTGGCCAGGAGGTCATCGGCGCGTTCGGGGTCGTCAAGTTCGGTGAGAGGGTATTCAACGCCGACGCCCTCTAGGGGTGCCGGAACGAGAGCGGCCCGGAAACGTGCCGCAACGGAAAGGAGAACATATGCGTAGATTCAACGCTCCGTCGCTCATGCGACGGGCTGCGCTCGCGGCAGTGATCGCCGTCGCGGCCGCGTCGTTCGCGGTCCCGGTCATCGCAACGGCTGCAGCGCCCTATGTCACGATCAAGACGTCGAACACGGTGCTCGCGAATGCGGCGCCGTTCGAGATCAGCGGGACGGCCGGTCCGAGTGCGAAGGGCAAGATCGTCAGCGTCTATGTCCAGAAGCCGGGGACCAGCGCCTTCTCGAAGTCGGGCACCGTCGTGGTGAACAGCAAGGGCAAGTGGTACTTCCCTCTGTACAACCCGAAGGTCAAGGGCAAGTACTACTTCAAGGCGCTCTACAGCACCGCGCATTCGGCGACCATCGTGACCAACGTACTGAATGCACCCATCTACCAGATCATCCTGGCCTCGACGACGTCGACCCAGGACTCCGGCCTCTTCAGCGTGCTGATCCCGGCGTTCCAGAAGGCCTACCCGTGGGAGCACGTGAACGTCGTCGCGGTGGGTTCCGGGGAGGCCCTCACCCTCGGTCAGAACAAGGACGCCGACGTCTGTCTCGTCCATAGCCCTGCAGCGGAACTCACCTTCATGTCCAACGGGTACGGCGTCGACCGTCGCCCGGTCTGCTACAACGACTTCGTGATCGTCGGCCCGACCGCCGATCCCGCGCACATCAACGGCGACACCAGCGCGCTCGACGCGTTCAGTAAGATCGCCACGTCAGCGGCAGGGTTCGTGTCACGCGGCGACGCCTCCGGCACGAACACGAAGGAGCTGGGACTCTGGACCTCCGCCGGCATCACCGCGGTAGGGCAGCCGTGGTACTACTCGAGCGGCCAGGGCATGGGCGCCACGCTCCTGATGGCGGACAACCTCAATGCTTATACGCTCAGTGACCGCGCGACGTGGGTCTCCTACACGTCGACGTTCAACGGCAACGTCGACAAGCTGCCGCACCTCACCCTGCTGGTCCAGGGTGACGGCATCCTGCTCAACCCGTACCATGTGATCCGCATCCCGGGCGCGAACAATATGGATGGCGCCCTCCTGTTCGAGAACTACATCACGGGCACCGTGGGCCAGAAAGTGATCGACACCTACGGCATCCTGCAGTACAACCAGCAGCTGTTCCATGCCGACTTCGGCACCACCTCAACGCCGATCGCGGCGGCGAGGTAGGCTAGGGTAGCGAAGGAATAGGGGAGTGCCGGCCGGTGCCCTCGGGCACCGGCCGGCACTCGTTTCGCCCAGGATGTGATGGAGTCGCCACGTGATCTTCTGGACCTCGTTCTTGGCTGCGATCCGACTGCTGGTCAGCGGCTCGCCGGAAGTGTGGCCGGTCATCTGGCTGTCGTTGCAGGTCTCCGGGATCGCCACGCTCATCGCCACCGTCATAGGGGTTCCCCTCGGCTATCTTCTCGGCGTCAGCAGGTTCGGGGGCCGGGCCGCGCTCATGCTGCTCGTCAACACGGCGATGGGCTTCCCGCCGATCGTGGTGGGCTTGATCGTGTACATCGCCATCTCGCGCAGCGGACCCGTCGGCTACCTCAACCTTCTCTACACGCCGACAGCCATGGTCATCGCACAGGTGATCATCGGGGCGCCTCTTGTGATCGGTGTGACCACCGCGTCCGTCGCCGGGGTCTCGCGCGACATCCGCCTCCAGGTGAGGGCGCTGGGCGCGTCACGAATGCAGGAGACGATGGCGGTCCTCGCGGAGTCGCGGACGGGCGTGATGGCGGCGGTCATCGCCGGGTTCGGCGGCGTCATCTCCGAGGTCGGCGCGGTGATGCTCGTGGGCGGCAACATCGAGGGCCGCACTCGCGTGATGACGACCTCGATCTGGTTCTGGACCCAGTACGGCGACTTCGGGAGGGCGCTCGCGTGGGCGATCATCCTCATCGGCATCGCCCTTGTGGTGAACGCGGTCCTGACCATCTCGCAGAACGCATCGGTGGTCTATGAGACCTGACATGTCCGACCCAAGACCGAACGAGTCGAACGCGATGGGTCACGGGGCGCCGATGGTCCGCGGCTCCGATGTGACCGTTCGCTATCGCGGTCGCACGGTGCTCGACATTCCGAACATCACACTGCCTGCGCGGCGGACCTACGCGCTCCTCGGCCCTTCGGGCGCCGGGAAGTCGACGCTGTTGCGCGTGCTGGGCCTGCTCGAGCGCCCCTCCGCAGGATGCGTCTTCTTCGACGGCGTCGAGATGCGTGCGGGAGATCTCGCCGCCAGGCGGCGGACGTCCGCGGTGTTCCAGAAGCCGTACCTTCTGCGCGGCACCGTTGCCGACAATGTGGGCTACGGGCTCAAGCTGCGCGGGATACATCGCAAGCGCCGTCATGAGGACGTCTCCTGGGCGCTGGAGCGCGTGGGACTCGCCGGCTGGGAGGACCACAGCGCGCTCACGCTCTCGGGAGGTGAGGCGCAGCGCATCGCCCTGGCGCGTGCGCTGGCGGTGCACCCGGAGCTGCTGCTCCTGGACGAGCCGCTCTCCTACATGGACCCGCTGCTGCGCTGGCGACTCACGTTGGAGTTCGCCGACATCCTGAAGAGCGAGCAGGTCACCGCGCTGTACGTCACCCATGACCAGGACGAGGCGGCGGTGGTCGCCGACGTGGTGGGCATCATGCGCGACGGCCGCCTCGTGGCGGAGGGGGACTCCGAGGAGACACTGGGGCTGCCGGCGGACGAGTGGGTCGCGTCGTTCGTGGGCATGGAGCCCGCGATGCGCGGCCGCGTGGTCGCGAGCGCAGGAGGCGTCGTGCAGGTCGACTGCGGCGGCACCGCGATCGAGGCCGCAGCGGACGTCGCCGTGGGCGCCGACGTGAGCCTCGCGGTGCGGCCGGAGGATGTGGCGCTTCGACGCTCAGGGGGAGACGAGGGCGCGCACGGGGCCGAGAACCGGATCGTCGTCACCGTCGCGGAGCTTCATCCCAAGGGCGCGCTCGTGAACGTCGTGTGCGAGGCCCCGGGGGTGCGCTTCGGCGCGTCGCTGTCGCGGGCCGCGGTCCGGGACCTCGGGCTCGCCGAGGGGAGCTCCGCGGTCGCGTTGTTCCGTGCGGGCGCAGTGCGCGTGCGGGAGGTCGGCGCGGGCTGAGAGGCCCCGCGTGTCCTACTGCCCCGGCACGTAGACGAGATTGCCGTTCACGCTGAAGATGGATCCGACCCGCTTGCCGACGCCCGTGACAGAGTTGCTCGTCGGCTTCAGCGTCGTGATGGTGGACCCATTCTTCGTGACGATCCTCTCGTTCTGGGTGCCTGGATTCGTGACCAAGCTGAAGTCCTTCTGCGTGAGCAAGCCTCCCAGACCGTACGAACTGAGCGCCATGATGAACAGCCCGACGGCCAGCAGAAGCATCAGGTCGAAGAGGTTGGCCATCGAGGCCATGGGGTCTTCGTGCTGGGCGCGACTGACCAGACGACGCTTGCGCATGAACCGCATGTCGCAGGCCGGATCCCGTGCCGTGGTGTCGGACATGTCTCACCCCTCCAGTAGTTCGAGTGCGTACTCGATGTCGCTGATGTCCTGCAGGTAGACGCGTTCGCGGATCGTGGAGATCACGAAGGCAGCCGCCGAGATCACGAGGCCGATGACCGTGGTCGAGAAGGCGATGATGAGCTCTGCTGACAGAGTGGCGAGGTCGCCTTTTGCGAGCGCGACGAGGGCCGGGCTGATCGGGATGAGCGTGGTGGCGAGGCCGATCATCGGGCCGAGCCGGATCCAGAGCCGCGTGCTGTCGAGGCGCTTGGTCGCTGTCATCTCGGTCTCGGCGAGGACCTTTGCGAGACGAGCTGTGCTCATGTCGCTGCCGTCACCCAATAGCGACACGAAGTGCGCGACCAGCCAGTTCCCGCTGATCTCGCGCAGGTTCGTGACCGCGTCGCGGCCCTTCCTTGCGGTGATCTCGGCGCGCGAGCGCCGTGCCGCAGCCTCGATCCTGATGAGCGAACGCTTCCTGTCACGGCGCAGCATCTCGATCGTGAAGCGCCCGAACTCGAAGACCACGAAACACAGCGCAGCCACCTCGATGACCAGGATGGGCCACAGGAGGATCGTGGCGACCGGGTACATGAGGGCCGCGGGGTGGGCGATGTAGTAGCCGACGCCTGCGAGGAACGCTTTCATCAGACCTCCGTAGCGGTGGGTTTCAGGTGCGGGAGCGGATTGAGTACGGATACGACGTGCCGGATCTGCGGCCACAGCGTGCCGACGGTGTAGAGCAGGACAAGCAGGATGAAGCCAGGGATGGCCCCGAGAGCGGGATCCTGCGCCGAAGCAGTGGCGGCGCCGGGGCCGGTGTTCGAGTGCCCGCCTGTGAGTGTGCTCTTCGTCGCCTCCAGCTTGAAGCCGGTCACCTTCGTGCCGCTTTGGACATTGGTGCCGGTCCCGCCCTGATTCGACGCTCCCAGGCTGCCGACGCTCGCGCCCTTGCCGTTCTTCGAGGGGTTGTTCTTGGTCGTACCCGCTCGGCCGGCAGAGGCTATCGATGTGTTACCGCCGCCGCTGCCGACACCGGGGCCTGTACCCACGCCGTTGCCGGCGGGACCCGCTCCGCCTCCCGGCGGGACCGTGCTGGTACCGGTGGGGCTGGGCACCGCCTGACCCGGCGGGAGCCAGCCGATCTTGACGTCGTCGAGCACGGGCGCCGAGTCGTGCTGGAGAGAGGTGAGCTTCACCCGATACTCGATGGCCCGCCCGACGGCGTATTGGCCGCTCGCGTTGACCAGGGCGTAGATGGCGGGGCTGGAGGACTGCGGCGGCCCGGCGGACACCCAGCCTCCGCCGTCGATGCGGTATTCGACGGAGGCGGTGCCGTGCGCGGCGTTGTGGAAGTCGAGCTGGATGGACGCCCAGGTCTTGTCCAAGTAGGCGGAGTTCGGGTCGATGGCCGCGGCTGAGACCGCGGTCGCGCCGGGAACGTAGCCGTACTTCAGGACGCGTGATTGCAGCTGGTCAGCGACGAAGGTCCAACCCGCGTAGAGCGAAGGCAGGCCGATGTCCGTGCAGTAGACCGCGCGAGGGTTCAGCACCGTGCCGCCGGTCAAAATCCGGTCGGTGGTGGTCCCGTTCAGGTCCGGGTAGACGTCGATGATATTCTGCGCGCTGTTGATGGTGAGCACACGGTTGTTGTTCTGGTCGGCGATTACGGTATTGCCATTTGGCAGCTGCCAAGCGCCCCCCGGAGCGTTGAGGCCGGCGCTGAAGATCGACTTGATGGTGTGGTCCGGCCTGACTTCGAGGACCCGGCCCTTGTCGAAAGGCAGGCTCGTGCTGTCAGGCCCCTCGTCGTCGATGAGCGTGTCGCCGTTCGGGAGGCGTTGCGCTGTTCGCGGAGCGTCGAGCAGCTGACCCGTGCGCCCGGCGGTCCCGAGAGTCCCGAAGCTCCACACGATCTTCTGCGACGGGTCGAGTTCCACCACGCGGTAGCCCCCGCCGCCCTTCTTCCCGTCGCAGACCAGCGTGCGGTTCGTGCCCGGAACGGGAACGGCGGAGAATGGATCGCGCAGTGCAGCCTTGCCGCTCGAGACATCCGTCGAGTTCTGGACCTCGGGGAATTGCCAGAGAATGGCGCCCTGGCTCGTGGGGTTGGCCGTTCCGACGGGTAGACCGCCGGAAGTCGTGGTCGGTTTGATTTCGAGCACGGCCGCGTAGGTCGGCGGCTGCGCCGATCCGCGCAGAGTGAGGACTATGTCTCCGGCGTTGGGGCCGTCAGTCCGTAGCCAGGCGGACCAAGGCTGCTGAAGACTCGTGTTCTGGTAGACGTACTCGTACTCCCACAGCAACGTGCCGGGGTGACCGTCTACAGGCTCGCTCACACGCAGGACACGGCCGCTAAACCCATCGGCGAAGAGCACCGAGCCGTCCGAGAGCACCTGCATCGAGCGTGGATCCGCGGTGGAGTCGTGGTACACCGTGCTCCAGGTGTACGGCATCACCAGCGACTGGTGGTCGGTCGTCCCTCGGACCACGAGGTCTGTCCCCGCGGTGGCTGCAGCGAGGTGGAAGGGATTGCCCGACGTCCCTTCGAGGATGTAGCTGACGCCGCCGAGCGCGGTCATCGGCGCCGCGAACACGGCGAGCACAGCCGCGAGGGCGAGAGCCGTCAGGAGGCGCCTCACGTGGCGCCTCCTTCCTCGGGTCTGCCGCGCAGCTGCGGGATCTTCGCCCGGATGAGCGCCTTCAGCACGAATGCGGCCAGCAGCCCGCCGAGGATCCCGAAGAGCAGGTGCCCCAGGGTCTCGGTGGCGAGAGTCACGAGTGCGATCTTCGCGGCGTTGGAGTTCGCGCCGGCGAGGAGAAACGATTGCACAAAGTCCACGACGACCTTGGACAGGTGCGCGGCGGCTCCCGCGAGCATTGCCGGCACGGCCTGATCGAACCTTCCGAGAAGCGGATAGAGCCCGTCGAGCACCATGCCCGGCACGATGTACTTGAGAGCCCCGAACAGCGGGCCCGCCTCGCTCGGCTGGAACATGACGACCAGCAGGCCACCGACGACTCCCATGAGAGTGCCGGCCCAGGGGCGGCGAACGATCGCGCGGCCGATCACAAGTGCGGCTATCCACAGCACGCCGCCGTGGCCCGACACGCTGATCGGGATGCGGGTGATGGTCTTGCCCAGGACGATCATGACCGCGACCAGCGCGATGACGGTGATGTCGGCCACGGCGATGCCGCGGGGGGCGGGCTTGCTGACGCGATCCGTCATCTCACCACGAGCCTGATCACGTCGCGGATGCGCTGGTCCTGCGGGATGTCCGGGCCGGCGATCTTGACCGTGCCGCGCTGAGCTACGGCGAGCACCACGTCGGGCACGACCTGCGCCCTTGTGAGGGTCATCTTGCCGCTGTCGCGCACGCCCTCGCCGACAACGTCCACCGCCGTGAAGTGCTTCACCCCGGCCTTGGCCAGCACTGAGAGCAGCGTGGGGCCGTCCTGCGGCTGTCCCTGCACCACCACGTGCTTGACCCCGATCGCTTCGAGGCCCGCCAGCGTGTACGAGGCACGCGTGCGGCCGTTCTCGACGACCGTGACCTTGTATCCCGGCGGCGATGTGATGCCCGCCAGCCTGTTGCCCTGCGCGGCCAGGCCGCCCGGCGAGTTCATGGTCGATTGCAGGTACCAGGCCACGCCGGCCACCGCAAGGAGCACCACCGCGAGGACTATGTAGGTGACACGGCGGCGCATCTGCGCGGGTTCCTCCTCGCGGGCACAACGATGGCCGGGAGCACCCCGGCCACTCGACGCTCGATGGATCGCGTCCGTCACTCAGCCGGCTCGCCGATCCCTGTCTTTGGAACGGTCTCGCTCTCTGTGTTTGTTTCCTAAGTGACGCCTTAGCGTACAAACAGCCAGTCTAACTTGGCGGGGCCGTCCTCTCAAGGGATGTCGGGCGAGCGGACGGCGCGGCCGCCATCTGCGTGGCCTCCGGTCAGTATGCCCGATGAATCCCGGCGCGCATCGCCACACAGACACCTTGGCGAGAGCCAAGTAAGGAAGCGGCATGCTCGGGGCGCTCACACAGATCGCCTTCCACCGGGAGCGGATGGAAGGCGATCTGTGTGAGCGGCTGTCGAGGCGCGCGCTCCAAGCGGCCCTACTTGATGGTGAGGTAGGCCCAGCCGGACTGCCTGGCCGGGAAGTCCATGTTCCCCGGGGCCAACGCCTGGACTCTCCAGGAGCCCGTCATCGCCAGGCCGGCGGTCGCGACGTAGGAGGAGTGGCTGGCGGTCGCGTCCACATCGGTCGCGAAGAACGTCGCCTTCTTCACCCACTTGCCGTTCTCGAGATGCTGGCAGATCAGCTGGATGTTCTTGGAGCCCGCGGGACGCTTCGGGCTGAGGAGCCCGCGTCCGTAGAACGACGACTTGGGGGCCGACGTCGCCGGTACCGAGGGCGTGGTCAGACTCGAGGGGGGCGCGATCCACGGGGTGTGGTTCAGCAGGAAGCCCGCCGGATCGGTGAAGCCGTACGTCTCGGGCACGATCTTGCCGCTCGCCGTCTTGGTGGTGTCGTACGTGTGGCCCATGAGCATGCTCACCGTGCTCACGAACTTGGGCTTGGTCCACGGAAGGGGCTTGGGGTTGCCGGTGCCGAGGTGGATCCCGAAGTGCAGGTGCGGCGGGCTGTACTTGTTGAGCGTGCACAGCTGCTCGCCGGGCGTCACCTTGGTGCCCACCTTGAACTTCTTGAGATCGATGACGACGTGACCGTACAGCGCGTTGAAGTAGGTGCCGTCGGAGGTGTCGTACCTGACGACCATCGCTCCGCCCTTGCCGCCACCCGGTCCGTAGCCGCTCACGTCCATGCGCGAGAGCACGACGACGCCCCAATCGAGGGCATAGCACGGGTCTCCGGCCTTGTGGCTGGCGACATCGTCCCAGGCCACATGCCATGCGGGACCGAGCTTGTACTGCGTCGGCCTGGACTGAAGCCACCCGGGTGCCGGTGCGGCGATGACCTTGCCGGTGGGCCAGTACCACCCGTTCGGCGCGGCCGACACCGCGCGAGCCCTCTGTCCGCCGGCGCCGATGGCCAGCAGCAACGCGAACGAGATGGCGAGAACGATCACGCGTCGTGTCCGTGCCACGGTCTCTCTCCCCTGGGATCCGTCCACTCGTCGCCGCGCGTCTTCGGATGACGGCAGCGATTCTTGTATCGGACTCAGAGGTGAGCTACTGGAGGGGCTTTCCGACGAAATGCATGCTCAGAGGCGGTTCAGCCCTGTTCGAGCCAGGCCGTGACCGCTGTCTCGACGCCTTCGCGGCCCGGGTCCACGACGTCTTCGAAGCGCACCGGCTGCTCTCCGAGGGTCGCGAGGTTGCGGGGGATCGGAGCCGCGCCCGGAGCAAGACGGGCGACACACTCGACCAGATCGACGCCCGACATGCCGCGAGCCTCTGCCGGAAGCGGGTCGGCGTAGTCGAGGTTGTTGAGCGCCTTGTAGGCGTCCTCGCCGAACTTGGCCCAGTGCGCGGTGGAGACGACGAGCATCGGATCGTCCGTGGCGAGCCGCTCGGCCACCTCCCACGCGACCGCGGTGTGCGGGTCGAGCAGGTAGCCGTGGTCCTCCCAGACCCGGCGGATGACCGCGAGCGACTCGTCGTTGGTCACCCAGTCGCCGGCGAAGTGCTCGCGCATCCCCTCGAACGTGTGCCGGTCGACGAGGAAGCGACCGCCCGCCGTGAGCGCCTCCTGCCAGTGGCGCACGTCTTCCGGCCGGCCGGAGAGCTCGAAGAGCAGGCGCTCCAGGTTCGACGAGACGAGGATGTCCATCGAGGGCGACGGAGTGGTCACGAACCGCCGGTGCGAGATGTCGTAGGCTCCCGTGCCCAGGAAGTCGGTGAGCACGTGGTTCTCGTTGCTCGCGCACAGCAGCCGCCCGATGGGCACGCCCATGCGCTTCGCGTAGTAGCCCGCGAGGATGTTGCCGAAGTTGCCCGTCGGCACGCAGACGTCGATGGGCTCGCCGGGCCTCACGGCGCCGACGGCGATCATGTCGGCGTAGGCGGAGATGTAGTAGACGATCTGGGGCATCAGACGGCCCCAGTTGATCGAGTTCGCGCTCGACATCGTGAGGCCGTGACGCTCGTGCAGCGTGCGCGCGAACTCAGGATCGGTGAACGCCTGCTTCACCGCTGTCTGGCAGTCGTCGAAGTTGCCGCGCACACCGAAGACGGCCACGTTGCCGCCGTGCTGCGTGACCATCTGGCGGCGCTGGATGTCGCTCACGCCGTCGACCGGATAGAACACGACCACGCGTGTGTGGTCCCGGTCGGCGAAGCCCTCGAGCGCCGCCTTGCCCGTGTCACCGGAGGTCGCGACGAGGACCAGGTAGTCGTCGAGCTTCCGGCCGGCGGCGAGGCGCATGGAGATGGCCTCGGAGAAGAAGAGCGGCATGCACTGCAGCGCCATGTCCTTGAAGGCGCTGGTCGGGCCGTGCCAGAGTTCGAGCACGTGAGTCCCGCTGTCCACTTCGACCACCGGCGCGACGCTGGTCGTGTCGAAGGCGGCACCGTAGGCCAGCTCCATGAGCTCCGCGACCCGTTCGTCGGGCACGTCGATGCCGAATCTGAGGAAGATGTCAGTCGCTCGCTGGGCGTAGGTGAGGTCCGCGGATCCGGCGATCTGTGCCAGCGTGAGCTCGGGCACGCGCTCGGGGACGTAGAGCCCGCCGCCTTCCGCGATGCCGGCGATCACCGCTTCGGTGAACGTCCGCGGCTTCGGGTCCAGACCGCGCGTATCGCGATAGAGGATGGGCTCCATGACGCGCATGGTAGCAGTGCCCGACCGGGCGCGGCGACGCTGCTGCGCGACGCACGGCGCTTCGCTCTCCCGCCGCCCTCCTACCGAAGAGCGCAGAAGCGTTGCGCTTTTCTTACATGCAAGGACATCATGAGGAGAACCGTGGACCGCGTCCACGCGGCCCGACGGCGTCCAGGGGGTTGGATTGAAGCACTGCATCGTCATCCTCGATGGGGCATCCGGCTGGCCTCTGAAGAGCCTCGGCGGTCGGACCACGCTCCAAGCCGCGTCGACGCCCCACCTCGACGCGCTCGCCCGAGAGGGAACAGTGGGGCTCGCGCGCACGGTCCCGCCGGGCGTCGAACCCTCCTCGGCAGCGGCGTGCACCTCCATCCTCGGCTACGACCCGGTGGCGGACGCCGTGGGTCGCGGAGCCATCGAGGCCGCGAGCATGGGCATCCACCTTGCCGACGATGAGATCGCTCTTCGCATGAACCTCGTCCACATCGAGAACGGGACGATGGCAAGCTACTCGTGCGGCCATATCGACACCGACGAGGCCCGCGAGATCGTGGGCGACCTCTCTCAGGCGCTGGGCGGCGGCGTCTTCCGCTTCCATCCCGGCGTCGCCTATCGCCACATTCTCGTGGTGGGCGGTCACCCCGAGCTTCTGCGCTCCCGCTACACACCTCCTCACGACATCTCCGGCAAGCCGATCGCCGCCCATCTGCCCTCCGGTCAGGGCTCGGAGATCCTCGCGGGCCTCATGGGCCGCGCTCATGAGGTGCTCGCGGCGTCGCCCGCGTCCCGCCGCCGTCGTGCGAGCGGCGCGGCGCCGGCCACCGACATCTGGCCCTTCTGGCCGGGCACGGCACCGAAGGGGATCGTTCCGTTCGCGGACCGGCGCGGCATGAAGGCCGCGCTCACCTCCGGTGTGGACCTGCTCAACGGACTCGCGACGCTGACCGGGATCGACCGTCTCGACATCAAGGGCGTGACCGACGGGCCCGACAACGACTACGCCGGTCAGGCGAAGGGCGCCGTCGCCGCCCTCAAGGATCACGACGTTGTCGTGATCCACGTGGAGACTCCGGACGAGGCGGGGCATGCGGGGGACATCGCGGGCAAGATCGCAGGGATCGAGGCGATCGATCGCGAGGTCGTCGGCCGGCTTCGCGGCCTGAAGGACACGCGTGTCCTGTGCATGCCGGACCATCCCACACCCATCGAGCTGCTGACCCACGTCGGCGAGCCCGTTCCGTTCGTTCTCCACGGGCCGGGTATCAGACACAACGGTGCCTCGTCCTTCGACGAGAGTGCCGCCCTGGCGACCGGTCTCATGGCCGATCCCGGCTACCAGGTGATGGACAGCCTGCTGGCCGTCTGAGCCGCCGGTCCTGCTTCGCCGAGACGAACAGGAGGCCGCGCAGGCTGCGCGGCCTTCGTGCGTCTTCGCCCAGGAAAGGGGAAGCGGCGGGACCCGGGGCAGGTCCCGCCGCTTTCTGGTCCCGCCGGGAGGGGCGTCCCGGGTCAGGACCTGCAGGGAGGGGAGGAGATGTGAATATGGAAGTCGTGTGAGGGTGCTACGACGGGCGCGTGAGGCCCGTCACGATCCGGTTGTACTCGGCGGCGTCGATCTCACCGTGAGCGAAACGCCGCCTCACGATCTCGACCGCCTCATCGATGCGGGACGAACTGACCTGGGCGAGCCGCGACTTCGACCCGGAGAGCATCGACCACGCGATCATGGCGGCCGCGACGACCGGCACGATGATCATGCCTCCCGCCACGCTCACGATCCGCAGGCCCATGAGCGGCGCCAGCAACATCGGATGGAACATCATCGTCGCGACACCTCCTCTCCGAGTCCGCTTCCCGCTGTCTCGCGGGGCTGGCCGTCCCTCCGGCCGCAACCATATGATGCGCGGGCCGGATGGTGGCGACGTGTCTCGGATGTGGAGAAGGTGTGGAGGCCGGCGGCATCTATATACTGGAGCTCGAGAACGGCCGCCGCGTGAGCGACGGCCTTGGACGTGAGGCGGTGCGGTGCCCGACATCCTGAGACGGCTCGCTGGCGAGGTGCTCATCGTGGACGGTGCGATGGGGACGATGCTCCAGCGCGCGGGCATGCCGCCGGAGCAGTGCCCTGAGGAACTCAACGTCACGAATCCCGAGATGGTGCTGGGGGTCCACACGTCGTATGTGACGGTCGGGGCCGAGTGCATCTCCTCCAACACATTCGGCGGCTCCAGACCCAAGCTCGACGAGTACGGGCTCGGGGACCGCGTGGCGGAGCTCAACCGGGCCGGCGTCCGGCTGGCCCGCGCGTCGGGCGCGCAGCACATCCTCGCCGACGTGGGACCTACCGGACTCGTCATGGAACCGCTGGGTCCGGCGACCTTCGACGAGATGTTCGCCGTCTTCGTCGAGCAGATCTCGGCGCTTGTCGCCGAGGGGCCCGACGCCATCGCGCTGGAGACCTTCTCCGACCTCGCGGAGATCCGATGCGCCCTTCTCGCGGCGCGCTCGGTGACCGATCTGCCGGTGATCGCCTCGATGACCTTCGGCGCCGCGGGGCGCAGCGAGCTCTCCGCGACGGACCCGGAGACCGCGGCGGTGGTGCTGGGGGCGTGCGGCGCATCGGTGGTCGGCATGAACTGCGGCCTCGGGCCCGGGCAGATGCTGCCGCTGGTGGAGAAGATGGCGGCCGCGACCGACCTTCCGCTCGTCGTGCAGCCGAACGCCGGGATCCCGGGCATCGTCGACGGCGTCACCATCTTCCCCGGCACGGCCGAGGAGATGGGCCTGTTCGCCGGCCGCTTCGTGGACGCGGGAGCGTCTCTCGTAGGGTCGTGCTGCGGTTCGTCGCCCGTGTTCACCGGCGCGATCCTCGACGAGGCGAAGTGGCGCCCCGTGAAGAAGCGGTCGCGGCCCACGGGCGTCGCGCTCGCGAGCGCGCGGGCGACCGTGCGCATCGGGGCCGGCAGGCCGCTCGCGGTGGCCGGAGAGCGTATCAATCCCACGGGGCGCAAGGCGCTGGCCGCCTCGCTGCGCGAGGGCTCCATGGAGGTCGTGCGTCAGCTCGCCTCGGCGCAGGAGGCGGCGGGCGCGGACGTGCTCGACGTGAACGTCGGCGCCGCCGGCGTGCAAGCCGCTGAGGTGCTGCCACGCGCGGTGCTCGCCCTGGCCGGCCTCACCGGTCTGCCGCTCGTGATCGACACGACGGACAGGGCGGCGCTGGAGCTCGCGTTGAAGGCGTATCCCGGTCGCGCGCTGATCAACTCCGTGAGTGGCGAGAAGGACTCGATGGCGGCGGTGCTGCCGCTCGCGAAGCGCTTCGGCGCGGCCGTGGTCGTCCTCGCGCTGGACGACGAGGGGATCCCGAAGACCGCCGCCGGTCGCGTCGGCGTCGTGGAGCGGGTGCGGAGCGCGGCGCGCGACATCGGGCTGCGCGACGACGATCTGATCGCCGACTGCCTCGTGCTGACCGCGGCGACGGACAGAGGCGCCGCGGCGGTGACCCTTGAGGCCGTGGCGTCAGTGCACGCGAGCGGGCTCGCCACCGTGCTCGGCGTGAGCAACGTGAGCCACGGGCTTCCCGGGCGCCCCGAGTTGAACGCCGCGATGCTGGCACTGGCCCGAGAGGCCGGGTTGGATCTGGCGATCGCGAATCCTGAGGCCGCCGAGCCCGTGCGCTCCGCCGATGCCGAGGACGTGCTGCTCGGCCGAGACGTGCAGGCGGCCCGCTGGATCGCCCGGCACACGGACGGCTCGGGAACGCCGGCCGAGCCCGCAGCCCCCGGGAGCGGGACGCCGTCGCAGGCGCTCGCGGACGCGGTGCTGCGCGGGGATGCAGACGGAGCGCCAAGGCTCGTGGACGAGGTGATCGCCTCCGGCGTCGAGGCGCGGGAGGTGATCGCGCAGGTCCTGACGCCGGCGATCCAGCGTCTGGGCGATGCGTTCGGGCGGGGCGAGGTGTTCCTGCCGCAGCTGATGGTGGCCGCTGAGGCGATGAAGGCCGCGGTCACGCGTGCGAAGAGTCACCTGCCCGAGGGCGAGGACGAGGATGCCGGGAGGGTCGTGTTCGCCACCGTCCACGGTGACGTCCACTCGATCGGCAAGGACGTGTGCGTCTCGATGCTGCAGTCGCGCGGGTTCGCCGTGAACGACCTTGGCGTGGACGTGGATCCTGGCGTGGTGGCCGGCGCCGCTCACGACGCCGAGGTGGTCTGTCTCTCGGCGCTCATGACGACGACGCTGCCGGCCATGGAGCGCACTCTCGCGCTCGTGCGCAGCGAGGCGCCCGGGCGGCCCGTGCTCGTGGGCGGCGCCGTGGTGACGGCCGAGTATGCACGGCAGA
>Ga0118677_10002908_pt1 | contig 33540 bp, 13 predicted proteins | sample AliMusrvi5mmetaG_FD_86154 | JGI IMG/M metagenome (GOLD analysis project Ga0118677, IMG submission 86154) | reverse complement strand
CACCAAGACCATCGTGGTACCCATCCTGGAGGACCCCAACATCACGGCGAATACCGTCTTCTCGGTGGTACTGACCAACGCAACCGGTGGGGCGGCCCTGACCGGACCAACGACAGTGCCGGTGACCATTCTGGATGACAAGGTGGGCCTCAGTTTCTCGACGCCGATTTATGCCGTGACTGAGACCGCCGGCACGGTGTCGCTGTCCGTCGTTCGGCAGAACGGCACCAACTTGACCACGACGGTCCATTATTCCACGGCAAACCTGACCGCCAGTGTCGGCATAAATTATGTTGGCGTCACCAATGCTACGCTCACTTTCAACCCAGGCGAGACGACCAAGAACTTCAGTTTGCAGGTGTTGCACGACCCCAGGATCACTGGCGACCTCCAGTTCTCGGTTAACCTGTTTAACCCATCGGCCCCTGCCCGGCTGTTCAATTATCCTTCGGCGGTGGTAAACGTGCTCGACACCGACACCGGCTTCAGCTTCGGCACTAATAACCGCCTGGTGATTACCAACGCCGACCTCTCCACGGTTACCAACGCCAGCTACAGCGTGCTCAAGAGCGGCACCAACGTCTTTGTCACAATCCTTCGCACCAACGGCAACACCGGCACGGTATCCGTCAGTTACACTACTGCCACCAACGCCAACGACACCGCGGTTGCCGGCTTGGATTATGGCGCTGTCAGCGGTAAATTGATCTTCAGCAACCTCGTCTCAAGCCAGTCCTTCACCGTGCCTATCTACAACATTCGCCAGATCGAAGGCGACCGGACCTTCAGCATAGTCCTTTTCAACCCCACGGGCGGCGCCCAACTGGTCCCTCCCAGCACTGCCACGGTTACCATCATTGACGATATCTCGGGCATCAGCTTTTCCAGCTCCGACTACCGGGTGAACGAGAATGGCGGCGCCGCCACCATCACCATCTTGCGCAGCAATTTTACTAACAGCATTGTCTCGGTGGACTACGCGACTGCGAATACACCCCAGGCCGGCATTAATTATTCCAATGTCAGCGGCACGTTGACGTTTAATCCTGGCGAGACGGTGAAGACGTTCTCGGTCCCGGTCATCGATGACGGTGTGCTGAACGGCGACGTTACCCTTCCGCTGAGCCTCGGTAACCTGGTCGGGAATGCCATCTTCGTCAATCCCAGCGCCGCCAACCTGACGATTGTAGAAACGGATGGCAGCCTGATCATTCCCGCCGGCTCGGCTCTTACGTCTGAAAGCGGCCCGGTCAACGGGGTGATTAACCCTGGCGAGACAGTCTCATTGCTCTTTGCGCTGCGGGACAGCACCGGCACCAACACCGTCAACCTGGTCGCCACGCTGCTGGCCACCAACGGTATCACCAAACCGAGCGGTCCACAGAATTACGGGGCGCTGGCCGTCCACGGGCCCTCGGTATCGCGACCATTCACTTTCACAGCCAGCGGCGTTGACGGCCAGACAATCAGCGCCACCTTCCAGCTTCAGGACGGCGCCATTAATCGCGGGCTGGCGGTGTTCAGTTTCACGCTCGGCCAGAGTGTGGCCAGCTTCGCCAACAACTCGGCGATCGTTATCAACGACAGCACTGCCTCGGGTGTAGCGGGCCTCGCCACACCCTATCCCTCGGTAATTAACATTAGTGGCCTGGCGGGACTGGTAAGCAAAGCCACGGTGACCTTGACGAATCTGAATCACACCTGGCCCAGCGACATTGACGCCCTGCTCGTGTCGCCCACCGGTCAGAAGTCCTTCCTGATGGCCAAGGCCGGCGACAGTTTCGGAGTTGATAATGTTACCCTGACGTTCGACGACGCCGCCGGCAGCAGCCTGCCGCACTTCAGCCAGATTGTCTCCGGCACCTACCGTCCGACTTCCTACGCGGTCGCCGCGCCGCCCTTCCCGCCGGGTCAAACGCCGCCACAGCCTTATGGCACGAACCTGTCGGTATTCAATGGCAACAACCCTAACGGTGCCTGGTCGCTTTACGTGATCGATGATACCCCAGGGAATTTCGGCGCCATCTCTGGGGGGTGGTCCCTGAGCCTGGGCTTCGCCGGCGTAATATTGCCCACCGCTGACCTCGGCCTGGCCATGACTGCGGCTCCCGCTAGCGTTGTGGCGACGAGCAATCTGGTTTATACGCTTAAGCTGACCAATTACGGCCCTTCGACTGCCACCAATATTGTCGTGACCAACGTTCTGCCCACCGGGATGGTCTACGTCAGCAGCTCACCGTCAACGGGCAACGTGAGCGCCAACGCGGGCATGGTTTCCTGGACCCTCAGCTCGCTGGCCAAGGACGCTACCGCGTCGCTCGCGCTCATCCTCCGGGCGAACCGGACGGGCGTGATCACCAATACAGCCGGTGTGACTGCCGCCACCTCCGACCTGAATCCGGATGATGACCGGGCCTCGGCGGTGATTAGGGTCGTCAGCCCGACTGCGGATCTGGCCCTCGACCTTTCCGATGCGCCGGATCCAGTGCTGGTGGGGAGTAATCTGACTTACACGATTAGCTTCCAAAACCTCGGCCCAGCGACTGCAACGGGCGTGGTTGCTTATGACATCCTACCGCCGACGGTGAACTTCATCTCCGCGTCCCCGGCCAACAGCTACGCGGTCGCGGGCCAGGTTGTTACTTTCACTAACCTCGGCAATTTGGCCAGTGGCGCGCAAACCACCCTCACAATTGTCGTCCAGCCGTTCATTGCGGGCACCATTACTAACTCCGCTTACTCCTACTCAGGCGTCGTCGATCCCTTGAAGGGGAACAATTCGGCGTCGGTCAAGACCATCGTTCAGTCGGGCATTGTCCCGACGTTGACGCTGAGCATCTCCCTCGCGGGATCGAATGTGATCATCGCCTGGCCGGTAAACTCGGGGAATTTCGTCCTGGAAAGCGCGCCCAACCTCAGTCCACCGGTGGTCTGGTCTGCCGTTACCGATCCGCCGCCGGTAGTGGTTGGCGGGCAAAATACGGTCACCTTGCCTGTCGGCGGCTCGGGCCAGTTCTTCCGATTGCAAGGAACTCCCTGAGCGGCCGGTGCCGGGTTCCTTTGAATTGAATATGCTCCACCGAAATCGCCAAAGCGGGGCCGTCCGTAGAGTGGAAAGCTCCCGCGCCGTGCCTTTCCACCCCCTGTTACTGCGTCAGCCTGTTTCACTATGAAAGCCTCTATTCTCTCCTTGAGACCTGGGAATGTCCTTCGCTCGGTCGCGCTGGTTGCCGCCTGTCTGGCGTATTCCAGCGCACCTGCCCTAGCCCAATTCCGAGCAACCGAGCCCTCGGCGTGGCCTGACTTCGATAACCGCGCTCCCGCAGCGCCCAAGGCCCAGCGCTCTTCCGAGCGTCAAGTCGGCCAGTCCCGCCTCGCGGGCCAGTTGCCGTGGGCGATCGTCGATTTTGATCCGTTGCTTGATGCCCCGTCGTTCATTCGCTCCCGAGACGGGTTCCTCACCGGCCCTAACGGTCAGGGTCGCGCCGTCTCCTCCTTGACAGCCAAGGCAATCCCTGCTGGCGAGCCCTACCAGCCCATCAAGGCATTCCTCAATGAACACTCCTCCCTGTTCGGCGACGGCGCGGGAATCCTCGATACTGCTCGCATAAAGCGTGATTACGTGGACGCCCATAATGGCCTTCGCACGGTCGTCTGGGAGCAGCAGTTCGAGGGCATCCCGGTTTTTCAATCTGTTTTGGTCGGTCACATTACCAAGAAGGGTGAGTTGACCAGCCTATCGAGTCGCTTCCTGCCTGACTTGGCGGCCGCTGCGGACTACGGTACCCCGGCGCGGGTCGGCATCCAATCGGCTCCCCCTATTTCAGCCTCGCAGGCACTCCTGCTGGCCGGTCAGAATATTGGGGCCGGGCTGTCGCCTGATCGCGTCGTCGCGGCCGGGGGACCGGTTGAGGGCTATCTTCTTTACAGGACCCCGGAGCAGGCCTCAGTGCGCCTGGTTTGGCTCCCCCTGCACCGCTCCGCGTTGCGCCTCGCTTGGGAGGTGCTGGTTACCAAACCCGCCAATCAAGAGTCCTTCCAACTCGTCATTGACGCACAAACCGGTCAAGTCCACTTGCGGCAGAATCTTACCTGCCACATCAGCGACGCCACCTACAGCGTTTACGATAGCTATAGTCCTTCGCCTTTCGGCCCCAGCCTTCAGATCCCAGGCAATTTCCAACCCCCGATCAGCAACAGGGTTACCATTGTGACTTCCGCCCTCGACCCCATCGCCTCTCCGGCCGGTTGGATTCCCGACGGCACCAATATCACCATCGGCAACAACATGGACGCCTTTGTGGACCGGAATTTTGATGGGCAACCCGACCAGCCCCGCCCGCAAGGCACTAACCGGGTCTTCACCTTCCCGCTCGATCTGACCCTTGACCCGACCAACTATATTGATGCCTCGACGGTCCAGTTGTTCTGGCGGGGAAACTGGTATCATGACCGCCTTTACCAGTTGGGCTTTACCGAGGCGGCCGGCAATTACCAGGACAACAACTTCGGCCGCGGCGGCGTGGGCAACGATCGTATCATTGGTTATGTGCAGGCCGGTGCCGACCTGGGCGTCGCCAACAACTCGATGTTCGCGCCGGCCCCCGACGGTCAGAATGGCAGGTGTTACATGTTCATCTTTAACTTTCCTTCCCCGTACCGGGACGGCTCCCTCGACCAGGAGGTGGTTATCCACGAGTTCACCCACGGCACCAGTTGGCGCCTGGTGGGTGGCGGCATGGCCCTCGGCTCGCTGCAAGGCAACGGGATGGGTGAGGGTTGGTCCGATTTCTACTCCGAGGCATTGCTTAATCCGACCAACGCCAGTCCCGACGCCGCTTATGCCAGCGGTGGATATGTCACGTACCTCTTTTACGGACTAGACCAGAACTACTATTACGGCATCCGTCGCTATCCCTACTCCACGGATGTTTCGAAAAACCCGCTCACCTTCAAGGACATTGATCCAACCCAGGCGCTCGCCCACAAGGGGGTTCCCTTGAGCCCACTGTTTTCTCCCTTTGATCCCAGAAGCGCTGACGAGGTGCATAATCAGGGCGAAGTGTGGTGCGTCACGCTCTGGGAAATGCACGCTAATCTGGTGCACAAGTACGGTTGGGCGATTGGCAACGAATTAACCCTGCAATTGGCTACCGACGGCATGAAGCTCACGCCCGGCCTCCCGAACTTCCTCCAGGCACGCGATGCTATCCTCCTGGCGGACGCGATTGACAATGGGGGGGCCAACGCGAATGAAATCTGGAACGCCTTTGCCAAGCGCGGCATGGGTTACAGCGCCACGTCTCCCGATGGCTCTACTACAGTGGGCCTACACGAGGCCTATGACGTCCCGGTCGTCAGCTCGGTGAAAGTGCTACTAGCCAATTACCAGATCTCCGGCGGCAACGGCAATGGTGTCATTGACTTCAACGAGTGCAACAACCTGAACCTGGTTCTGACCAATTTTGGAAAAACCAGTCTCACAGGTGTCAAGGCAACACTGTCCACCACTACCCCGAACGCGGCCGTTGCTCAAGCGGTCGTCTCCTATCCCGACCTGCCCGCCGGCGCCACCGGCATGAACTCCGTACCGTTCAAAATCAGCACGTCGCCCGCGTTCGTCTGTGGCACCCCTATTGAGTTCACGCTGGTGATCAACTGCGACCAGGGGCTGGGGGCCGTGCAGTTCGCCCTTCCCACGGGCGTGCCGGGAGCACCGTTGCAGTTCAATAATGACTTTCTGGTCCCGATTCCTTCCCCTGGCTCCAACAGTTCGGCGGTGGTCGTCTCGGGTGTCAATTCTGCCGTCAACAAGGTCACCGTCTCGATGTTCGTCGAGGAGACCTACGACTACTACCTCACACTCGAGCTCATCGCGCCGGACGGGACCACCAATCTCCTCTCCGCCAACAACGGGTCCTTGACTTCAAATTACGGGCTGGGTTGCAACCCTGAATCGCAGCGGACCACGTTCGACGATGCGGCGTCGGAGTCCGTCACTACGGGCGTCCCTCCCTTCGCCGGCTCCTTCAAACCCCAGCAACCACTGTTGGTCTTCTCCGGCAAGTCCGGCGCCCAGGTCAATGGCATTTGGCAGCTCCGCGCTACCGATCAAGGTCAGTTCAACGTAGGCGCCATTCATTGCTGGTCGCTGTTCATCACGCCCGCCATTTGCACCGACGGGGGGGGCCAATGCCCTGGCGCCGATATGGCCCTGGGCATGTCCGCCTTGCCCAATCCCATGATCGCGGGAAACAACCTGAATTACAGTATCGTGGTGACCAACCTCGGCCCCAGTATCGCCACGAACGTCATCGTCACCCACTTGCTCCCGGCTAATGTGACCCTGGTTTCTGCCTCCTCGTCCCAAGGAACCTTCTCCCAGCAGGGCAGTGTAGTCAGTTTCAGCCTCGGCTCGATGGTGCCTCGGGGCACGGCTACGATGACAGTTGTGGTCTTGCCTACTGCTGAGGGCATAGTGTACTCGACCGCCACCGTAAGTTCCGAACAGCCCGATTTCGTGCCGGACAACAACTCGGTCACAGTGGCTACGCCGGTCCGTCCGGCCACTTCGGATCTCGTGATGGGAATTACCGCCGTGCCCAACCCGGTTTTGAATGGTGGCACCCTCACTTACACCGTCTCGTTGGCCAATAACGGACCCAGTCCCGCTACGGCCGTGACCGTGACCAACGCCCTGCCATTCAGCGCTCCGATCAAGTCGGTGACGGTGTCCCAGGGCACCACTGCCATCTTCGGTAGTGTTGTCCTTTGGAGTGTGGACAGACTGGCTATGGGGTCGGCCGCCACCGCCACTATCACGGTCACTCCCTCCACGGAGGGACTAATTACCGCTACCGCCACGGCGTCCGGCAAGGAATTCGATCCTGTCACCGCCAACAACACGGCCAAAATTACCACTACGGTCGGTCCTGCCGCCGACCTCGTGCTCAGCCTCACTGGATTCCCGGACGCGGTCGTTACTGGCAGTAACGTCACTTACACGGTCATTGTGACCAACCAGGGTCCCAGCACTGCAACGGGGGTCAATGTCAACGACCAGCTCCCGGCCTCTTTGACGGTGCTTTCCACCCTCACGACCCAAGGAACTATTTCAATCTCCAACCACATCGTCTCCTGCGCCCTTGGCGCGCTGACCAACGGCGCCCGCGCGACGATCACAATTGTCGCCGCCGCCACTACCAACGGCACCTTTACGTCCACTGCCAGCGTCACCGCCGCCCAACCTGACGCCAACCCGGCCAACAACAATGCGACCGCTACGACCACGGTTTCCGCACCATTTGTTAATATCCTGCCAGCGGGTGCCATCTTGACCTATGAAAGCGGGCCGATCAACGGCGCGATCGACATCGGTGAAACTGTCACGGTGACCCTGCGCCTGCGCAACTCTGGCAACAGCAGCACCCGGAATCTGATGGCGACTTTGTTGGCCGGCAATGGTGTGGCGCCGGTTCCACCCAATACCCCTAAGGCCTACGGCGTTCTGGATCCTAGCGGCCAAGTGGGCACAAATTCGTTCACTTTCACTGCCTCTGGAACCAATGGCGCTACCATCAACGCTACGCTCCAACTTCAGGATGGGACCAGTACTTACCCAGTCGTCAGTTTTCCTTTCACGCTGCCGACCAGCAAGGTGTTCGGTTCCACCCACACCATCGTCATCCCGAATCCGACGGCGCCCAATCCGCCGTGGCCGCAGGAGTCCGGAGCTGCCGATCCGTATCCGTCGGTCATCAACGTCTCCAACTTCGTTGGTTTGCTCGGCAAGGTGACCGTCACGTTCTCGAACCTGAGCCACAGCTTTCCGGGAGACATAAACGCGCTGCTCGTCGCGCCCGGAGGCGCCAAGACGCTCCTCATGTCCCACGCCGGCGATAAGCCCGTGGTGGGCGTGGACCTGATTTTTGATGACTCCGCATCGGGCCCGTTACCAGCCACCGGTGTGCTCTCCCCGGGCACTTGGCGGCCGACAGCCTACAGCCCCGATCCCCAATTGGGCGGTTTTCCTCCCAACGCCCCGGCTGGACCTTACCCGGCACAGCTCGCCGCCTTCAACGGCATCAATCCCAATGGCGCATGGTCGTTATATGTATTCGATGACCACTCCGGGGATGCCGGTGGGATTACCAACGGCTGGAGCCTCGCGCTGACGGCGATCAGCCCCGTCAACCAGGTCGCCGACCTCGGTCTGACTGCCGTCGCCAAGCCGAATTCCGCCTTGGCTGGCGCAACGGTGACTTATGTCTTCACTGTTACCAACGCCGGGCCGAACACCGCCAATTCCGTCTCGTTTACCAATTTCCTGCCCGCAGGCGTGACGCTGGTCTCCTCCAGCCCGTCGCAAGGAACAGTGCTCACCACTCCCACCAGTGTCATCGCCAGCCTCGGGACTTTGAGCTTTGGCGGCATCGCCACCGTGACCAACGTAGTGGCGCTCACTGCGGCTCCCATTCCGCCGGGGTCAGTCACCGCCACGCTCACAAATACTGCTAATGTCGCAGCCGACGAAGGCGATCTGAATCCGGTCAACAATGTCGTGGTTGCTGTGATTACGATCGGTCGCCCGGTGGCCGAATTGAGCCTGGCCCAGGCGGTGGCGCCCGACCCGGTCGCCGTCGGTTTCAGCTTGACCAATACCGTCACCATCCTGAACCATGGCCCGGGTGCCGCTGTCAACGCCATCCTCACTCAACCGCTGCCGCTCGGCGTCGGTTTCGTCGCCGGCAGTTCAACCACCACGGCAGGCACTATTACCCACACTGCCAGCTCCATCACCTGCCTCCTGGGCAACCTGGAGTCCAACGCCACCGCTACAGTCACCATAGTCCTGACCAACTCAGCCCCCGGGCTCATGACCAATACGGTTACCCTTGGTTCCGATTCGATTGATCCCAATCCCACCAACAATAGCGCAACCTACGTCGCCACCGTCATCAGCCAGTCGCCCCAGATCGTTGACGCCGGGGCGGTGCTGACCTACGAGAGTGGCCCTATCAACGGTGCAATTGACCCGGGTGAAACGGTGACCCTCTCTCTTGCCTTGGCTAACATCGGCTCGCTCGACACCGTCAACTTGCAGGCCACCTTGCTGCCATCGGGTGGTGTCACCTCCCCGAGTGGACCCCAAGTCTATGGCGCCTTGGTTCACGGCGGGCCCGCCGCGGCCCGGAGTTTCACCTTCACCAGCGCAGCGGTTCCGGGCGCAGCAACCGTCGCCACCTTGCAGCTTCAAGACGGCACTAGTACTTACCCGCCCGTCACCTTTACCTTCCCATCGCTTGCGACCACTCGCGTCTCGAGCTCGACGGCCGTTGCCATCCCAAGTCAGGGCACCGCGATGCCTTACCCCGCGACAATCAACGTCACGGGTTTGACTGGCCGGGTCAGCAAAGCCACGGTCACCCTGAAGGGGTTGGCCCATTCTTTCCCGCACGATATCGACATGCTGCTGGTCAGCCCTTCCGGTGCCAGTGTGCTGGTCATGTCCCACACCGGCGGCGGTCATGCGGTGACCAATGTCAACTTGACCTTTGACGACGATGCCACCGCGACTTTGCCGAACTACGATTCGATCACCTCGGGCACCTACAAGCCTAGCAATTATGAAGGGCCGGTGACATTACCTGGCACTGCCCCGTCGAAATCCTATCAGTTTGCTCTCTCCGCTTTCAACTGGAGCAACCCGAATGGCACCTGGTCCCTCTACGTGTTTGATGACACTACCGCCGACGGAGGCGTTATCGCGCAAGGCTGGAGCTTGGACCTCACGACCCTGGTGACGGTGGGGCCTGTGATGGATCTGGCGGTCAGCACGGCTGTCCCCGCTACGCTTTACGTTGGCAACGCCTTGACGAACACAATCACCATTACCAACCTCGGCCCGGATTTCGCCACGGGGATTCTGCTGACCAATACGGTGCCTGCCGGCGTCACCTTCGTTTCCGCGACGCTTTCCCAAGGCAGCCTCACCGGCGTCGGCGGTGGGCAGATCACTTGCAACCTTGGCAGCCTGGCGGGCGGGGGATACGCTACTGTCAGCATCGTCACGGTGCCATTCGTGACGGGTTCGCTTGTTAATGCGGTCACTGTTGCTGGCAGCGAGGAAGACCTCAACCTCGCCAACAACTCCGCCCAAGCCAAGACCTCCGTGTCCTCGAGCCTGCCGGCCAGTGTGAGCGGGTCCTTCTCCGACGGCTATTTCCAACTTACGGTGACCGGTCAGCCGAATACGGTGTACGTTATCCAGGCCTCGACCGATCTCACGTCCTGGGTGCCGCTAAGCACCAACAGCAGCCCGAGTGGGACTTTCACGTTCACCGATACCACCGCACCGGCTCCCCAGCAGCGCTTCTATCGCACCATGCGCCAGTGAGGTCACCGGTGGGGCCACCCCCTCGTGATGGATCTGGAGAGAGCAGTTGAACTAGTGCAAAGGCGCTAAGCTACAGAGACACGATGATCTCGACAGTCGCGTTTATTCACCGGCTCGGTGATGCCTTATCCTAGTGTGGCGTCTCAGAATTGCCTATGCACTTGGGAGCCAAAGCGGCAGAGGACAGCCGCACTCCAAGACGCTGCCGCGCTATCCAAAGCGCCAGAAACCGCGAAGCGTCTTGGAGTGCGGCTGTCCTCTGCCGCTTTCTCGTCCCCGCGAGAGGTGCAGGCGATTCTGAGACACTACACTAGGTCGTCGTGGCTCCGGCGTTTAGGATGAAAGTTCTCGGCATAACCGGCGGCGTTGGCATGGGCAAGTCCACCTCCGCCAAACTGCTCCGTCACCGCGGAGTTCAGGTGGTGGATACTGACGACTTGGCGCGGCAGGTTGTTGAGCCTGGCCAGCCGGCCTTGGCTGAAGTCCTGGCCGCTTTCGGCCCCGAGATCGCCGGGCAGGACGGGCGGTTGCTCCGCAAAGAACTGGCGGAGCGGGTTTTTGCGGACCCTACGGCTCGCCGGCAGCTCGAAGCTATCCTCCATCCCCGTATCCGGATGCTCTGGCGCGCTCAGGTCGAGGCTTGGCGCACGGACGGCCATCCGCTCGCCGTCGTGGTGATTCCACTCCTGTTCGAGACTAAGGCTGAAGCCGAGTTGGACGCGACAATCTGCGTTGCGTGCAGCGTGGCTACCCAAAAGCAGCGTCTACTGGCCCGCGGCTGGTCTCCGGAACACATCGAGCAGCGCAACCGGGCCCAATTGCCTATCGCCCAGAAGATCGCCAGGGCTGATTACCTGGTATGGACCGAGGCCGGCCTCGACGTGCACGCGGCACAAATCGATCGGATCATGTCCCGCGTGGCTTGATAAGAACCGCCCGCGCTCAGCGCCCCGCGCTAATCTGGTTCACTCCATAAGCGCCTAGAGGAATCCAGAAGCCGCGCCCGATCGCGCCGTCTCCCTGGTTCAGGTCGAACCACAGGCAGCCGGATGGCTGACCGCGTCCGATTTGCCTCAGGCGCCCGGGTGAGGAGCCGTCGAATAAATCGACCGAGCCGTCGGTTTCCTGAGCCGCCAGCAGGTCTCCACGTTGCACCAGCGTGCTTGCCGGCATGGCGAGATCGAGACTGCCGTAGGATGTAAATACCCCGCTGTCTGGCAAGCTCCAGGTCTCGATCTTGGAGGGAACGCTATTGCTCATGTCGCCGTTGCCGGGCCGGCCGATGTAGACATTGGTATTGACCACCAGCAGGGGATGCGGCCAGGCGTCAGGCAACCCCAGCGAAGCAACCTGGTGAGCAGCGACACCGTCGTAGGCGCTGGCATCCAGCCATTCCGTCCAATCGCTGAGTTGATTGGTCCAGTGAATCCCGACCGTATACAGCAGGTCTCCGCCGTGAGAGAGGCCGTGCAGGGTGCCGGGAATATTGACTGGGTCACGCACCGTCGGCGACAGCGGATCGGCATAATCAATAACATCAAGATACGACCGTTGCACCCACAGGCCCTGAGGGTCCGTGAGCGTCGGTACCAACTCGGACGCGCTGTGGCTCAGGTAAATCAGGGTCCCGGTCGAAAAAGGCTCGCTGAAGCTCCACCAGCCGTTAGTCGAGAGATTGACTTCCGAATCGAACACGGGGGCGGCCGCATTACTGACATCAAAAGCGAGCAATTGCCCACCCCCAAAGCCCCAGAACGGCCAGAACATCGTGTCCAAGCCGGTGGACAGCCCGCCCGCCACCGGGCCGAGCGAGGGCGCCAGCCACCAGAAACTCCGGCCGCCGCCCGCCCAAACCAAGACATCCGGTTTGGGCCAGACCGCCTCCCAGTTCCCGCTCCAGCCTGACAGGTCAACCGTCGTCGAAGTCTGGCCGAGGATAGATAAGCTGGGCAGGTTCCCGACATCCACGATCGTGACCACGAAATTAGGTCCATCCGTGCCCGGGCCGTTAACCAGGAATGGATCGAACCAGCTCTGACTCTGGGCCAGGTAAAGCCGGTCGGCTTTCAACGCGGCACCCACGATGGGCAGGCCGTCCAAGGCTAATTCTCCAACCGTGTGGTCTGGCTGCGTTGCCAGGCCCACCCGCACTGTCGGCTGGCTTTGGTACCCCCACCAACCCGTGGACTCCGTTAACTCCAACAAATAGTCTCCATGCACGAACAACCGGTCCACCGGCCAGGCCAATTTGGCGTCGCCCCGCACCACTGGATTGTCCCGGTCGGAGGCATCCACACTCAAGAGTCCCCATCCGGACAAAGCTAGAATACGCTGGTGTGAAAGAGCGGTCCGGCGCGTCTGGGTCTGGTGTTGGATGATCCCGCGCGCGACAAGGAGGTTAGGGTTGAGGTCGATCAACTGCACCTGGGAGGTCCAGCCGTTGGTGGTATCACCGTTATAGGGGACGAGGATGAGGCCGATGTCGGGTAGCACGGTGAAGGCCTTCTCGTCGTTGTTGGCCTCGCTCCAAGAGTAGTTTTCTCCGAGGCGCAGGCGGCTGAGGAGCTCTGGCTTGGCGGGATTGTGAACATCGAACAGTGAGACCGCCACCCGGTTGGACTCAACACCCACGGTAACGAGCCTCGGACCGAGCGGCTGGATGTAACTGGACCACCCTGGCACGTCCACCGACCCCGCGACGTGAGGCCTCGTCGGGGTGGAAAGGTCAACGACCCAAAGGGGATCAACCTGGAAGAAAGTGACCACATAGACGAGGTTGTTGTCGAAACGAGTCGCATGGAGGCGCTCGCCGTCCCCCAACGCGAGTTCGCCAAGCTTAACGATGCTCTCGGGCCTCGGGGCATCAGGCTCGGGCAGCCGGAAGGTCTCGAGCTTAGTGACCAGGACGCTTCCGTTATCCCAGTGCCAATCCTCGGAAATACTGGTGAAGATGCCGTTGGCGTAATTGAGCTTGAACTTGTCCTGAACCTGACCGGCGGTGCGGACCGAGTAACGGGAGATCATCGTGCCATCCGCCGCAGTGACGTCGATGATCCGAATCACCGAGCGCCACCAGTTGGCGGGATCTTGTGTCACGACGAATAGGTAAGTATCAGTGGCGGTCACCACGTTACCGTATCCGTCGTACCAGAGCGTGTTGCGGCTCACCGGGCGGTCCGGGTCGGCGAGGTCAAAGGACGAAACCAACGTGCCCCACTCCCACGTGCTCCCGCCCGAGCCCGAAACTGGGCGACAGTACTGCGAAGCCACGTAAAGCGCGGTGCCGACCATGCGGCTTTCGATAATCGAGCCCGGGATGGGCAGGTTTGTGACCACTTGGGGAAGCCCGCGCGCGACCGTAACGACGATCGCCTGGCTGTCGCCGCTGCCATAGGTGCAATTGTTTGCCGCGAGCAAAACCACATGATTGGAATCGGCCAAATACATCTGCTCGCCCGCAGCCGGTAGCGCCAGGGTCCCGCGCACAAAGGCGGTATCGGGGTTCTTGATATCGATGATCTGCAGGCCGCGATACTGGTTGAAGAAGTAAAGGGTGTCACCGCTTAATACCCAGATGTCTGATTCGACTACGGCGCGCGAAGAGTCGCCCGCCGGGGAGGGTGTGGGCCCGTCGAGCACCCCAATGGGCAAGCCGCCAACCGATAACCCGGTGCTGTTCGTGGCGGGCCCTGCAAACGAGTTGGTGCCCCGATAGAAGGCATCCGGCAGTGGTTGATGGGGATCGGCACGCACGCGTAACATCTCGCTTTGCCGCTTGGCGGGCAAACGGAAACTCACCGTTCCGGCGGTGCTGTCAGTCTGTCTCACCGCAGCGGGCGACCACGCGCCCGCGCCGAAGCGAGCACGGCTTTCCAGCGTGACCCGCCGGATGCCGGCTGGCACGCTCACGTCCACCACGAGGTTGGTGCCCTGGGGACGGATGGCGGTGATCACCGGCTGGCTAAGCTGAGCAAACGACGGTGCCGGGACGAAGCTAAACAGGATCACGGCGCACGCGAGGGGACCGAAACGGTGAAATCTCCTCTCGGTAACGGTTTTCATTGGCACATTCTCACTTAACCATAGATATTATGCCCGCGCTCGCAGGCCGTCAATCGAAAGACCATCGCACCATCACGGGATGTGGGAGGACGACTCACTAAGCAGTTCGGGCTCATTCGCCTCGATAGTCATCTGCTAGTAACCTCCAAACTCCAATTCAAACGGTTCCAGTTGTAACGTGCCGCGCTGTTTCGTGGTTGGAGTTACTGCTCAAGACCCTGCTCATGTTTGGCGGGCTGGTTGGTGGATTGAGTGCCTCCAGGCGGCTCTCCTGGTCCACCCGGCTGCTTTATGAATCGTTGTGGCAGGGGAGGTGTCGCCGCCCGCGGACTTCTTCACGGTTCTCGGAGGCTTGGTTGGAGTGGCGTCCCCTGCCGCCTTCTGCCACCTCCGTTGCCTCGCCGGACATTCGCCGGAGCCTCGCCGTAGTACCTCTATCCCTGGGATAGAGGTACTACGGCGAGGCTCCGGGGAGGCCACGGTGAGGCCCGCAGGACGTCCTGTGTACCGCCTCAGGCACAAGCCAGCCGGACGGATGCTCAATATACCGCCACGCGATAGAATACCGCGTTAACGCCGGTGAGCACTCGGTTATCAATGAAGAGGATGTTGCCTCCCGTCCCGGGGATGCCATCGAGCAAGACAGCCCAGGTATCCAGGCTGGTGGCGGTTTCCACCCGATACGTCCGCGTCGCCACGGTGCTGAAGATAATCTGCGGTGCTTGTCCCGGGGTTAAGGGCATGGAGACCTTGAACTGCGAGTTCACATTGGTCGGGTTCAAGCCGGCAAGGTAATCCTGCCAGACGGGCAGCCCGTTCGTGGCGATCAACTCGGCGTCGGCGAAGTTGGTCTTGTAGCCGTAGTAGATCAGCCAGGGAATGGGCGTTCCGTGCGGCGGCGGCGGCGGATAGACGGTAACGAAGGTGGGTGCGTTCGACAAGACGAAGCTTTGGCCACTGGGCAGCATGTTCGTGTAGATGCTGTTATCCATACTGAAGACGCTGAACGCCTGCGTAGCGGTCAACGACTCCGGGTAGGTGAAGTTGAAGCTCAGCAGGTCGCCGAAGGCCGCATACTCAATGCTGGTCAGCAGATTATTGGTATCCGGGCTCATGATCGTCAGCGTCCGCAAGCCATTGGTGTCGGCGGTTTCCGTCATGCTCCAGCCGTAGAGAATGTCGTTCGTTCCGTTGGACTGCAGGCTCGAGATGCAGGGATAATTCGGACGATAATTCAGCCGCATCTCCCGTATAAACCTCGGCACGTAATTGGCCCGCAGGCGAACCGTCTTGGCTCCCACGTTCGCATCCGGCACCAGGCGCAAAAAGCCGACGCGCACATCATTTGACCAGTCAGGCGGATTGAAAGGCAGGGACAGGATGTTTGTGACCACGGTATTCGTCATGATATCAATATTGGTAACGGGCGGATCAGTCGGGTCTATGACGATATTGGTCGTGTACACTTCATTGGTCTCGTAGATAAGATTCGTGTTGAAGGTGTCCGTGAAACCGCCGAAGCTCACCTGGAACGATGGTTGGAATGGCTTTGCTCCGCGCTTTAACGTTGCCCACCTGAGCAAGTACTGGCCGCTAACGTCTTTCACGATCTTCTGGAATTGAAGGGCCAGATCATCCGTCGTTGCGGCCAGGTAATAATGACCACCCGTCTGCGACGTCAGTTGCTCCAGCGCATTGGTGTTGACGTCGCTCCCGAACGCGACGCAGAAAATCCTCACCTGCGCGGACTGCGCCATGGCAATCAGGTTGCTTACCGGATTCGCATTTGTGTTCAACAGGCTTGAAGAGTCGTTGCCATCGGTCATCGCGATGAGGTAGCGCTGCTCATCATTGTTGGTGGGGCCATACAGCTTCAACGCCGCGTACATCGCATCCCAGCAGCGGGTGCCCGCGTAGTTACCCTGGACGTAGTTGGTCTGGATGCCGTCAATGATCGTGCCCAGGGTGGGTTTATCCGAGAGGAAAGCACTCTTGGTGGCCGGATTGGTTGTCACCAATTGCGGATTGACATATTCGGCATGGAACTCGTAGATGCCGAACAGGGCATTCGCAGGTTCTTCGCTGATGAGCAGGTTAGCCGCCGACTGCATGGCGTCAATGGCCCCGGACACCGCAAACATGCTGTAGGTGTAATCCAGCACAAGACAGCTCTTGAGCTGCTTCTTGGCCGCGCTTTCCAGGATAATCGGGGACTCGCTCGTAATCGGCACCCCGTCTTCCATACAGGTGACCTGAATCTGGCTGGGCGGCACCACTACCGGGCTGTTCGTGCTCGGGTCGGGCCCGTCCCGGAGCGCGAAGGAGAAGTCCAGCAGATAGGGCTTGGACCAGACATGGGTGACGTCGGCAATCGCCAAACCGCCGATGGTGGCGTAAGCGATCTTCAAGGTCAGGTTGGTCGAACCCGCCCCATATGCGTTGATGGCCCAAACCAGGGCGTTGAACGTGCCGCCGAATAAAGGCGTGCCGGTAATCGCCCCTGTGTTGGTGTTGACCGTCAGTCCCAGTGGCAGGCCCGACGCCCCATATAACGTCGGTGAATTGCTCGCCCGAATATTGTAGTTGAACCCGATGAGATTCTCCGTGCCCGTGGCTGTCGTCGCGCTGGTGATGATCGGGGCGGCAGAAGCGATCGTCAGCGTTAGCACCTGGCTGGCTGAACTGCAGACGTTGGCTGCGCTGATGGTGATCGGGAACGTTCCGCTCGGGATCGGGGTCCCAGCGATGACCCCGGTGACGGGGTCAAAGCTCAAGCCCGCCGGCAAACCACTTGCTCCAAATACAATGGGAAGCGTGCCCGTCGCTCTAACCGTGAAGCTGAAAGCCACCCCCTGCTTCCCGGTGGCGTTCGTCGCGCTGGTGAACTTGACCGGCACCAGCACGGTTAGCTTCGCCACTGGGCTGGTGACTGCGCTCACCGGGTTGGTGACGGAAACGGTGTAGTCGCCGGCGTCATTGGTCGTGGCGGCTGCGATGGTCAGCACGTTGCTGGCTGCTCCGCTAATTCGCCCGCCGTCCACGAGGCTCACCCCGCCCTTCTGCCATCGATAACTCAACGGTTCGCTCCCGCTGGCGGTAACGCTCAATACGGCGTTGCTGGTGACGATAACGGCGGTGTCCTGCGGCGGCACGCTGAGGGCTACCGGTAGATAAACGTTTAGCGTCGCCACGTGGCTCGTCACTGCGGAATAGGCATTGGTGACCACCACGTCATAGTTCCCCGTGTCCGCCGTGACCAGCGCGCCAAGGGTCAAGTTAGGACTGTTGACGCCTGAAATGCGGTCGCTTTCCGACAGGCTTATCCCGTTTAAACGCCACTGGTAGCCGGGGGGTGGAAAACCCATTGCGCTCACGTTGAACGAGGCACTGGTGCCAGTAGCGCGGATCAAGCCGCCCTGCGGCTGCACCGTGATGCGCGCCTGGTCCGCGACGGTAAGGATTACCGCCGAGCTGACCGTGGTGAGACCGATGGTCGTTCCGGAGTTGTAGGTGACCTTGGCGAAGTAATAGCCGGTGTTGTTGGTCAGAACATTGACCAACGTGCAGGTGGAGGTGGTCGCGCCGGCAATGGTGGTGAATGGGTTCAGGCCATTCGGAGACGTCTGCCAGGTGTAGCCGGTGATGATTTCGCCGGCGGTCGTGCTGACCTGCGCGGTGAAAACCACGTTGCTCCCCACAAATGCCACCTGGCTGCCCGGTTGCACGTTAACGGTTACGAGGCCCAGGGCAGGTTGGGTGCTGACGCCGAACAGCAAACCCACCGCTGCGAGGAGGGAAATGTAAGTGGTACTACTTTTCATGATGATTTCTCTGGCTGGATATATTGCTAAAAACTAGCCGCATTTTGGCTTCATCTCGCCCCTGGTGTCAACCCCAAAGGATGATTATGCGGGCAAAACAAAATCAGGCCCTGGTCAGCGGCCACGGCCCGGCAGAGCCGAACAAATGTTCGAGGGCCGGTTCCAGCAAACCGCAGCGCGCCGCCAGGTCCAGCACTGTGAACCGGCGGCGCAAATAATAAGACCGCTGAAAGCTCTCACGCAGGCGCTCGCGCGAGATGCCGATTTCCTCCGGCTCGACCGGTGCACCCGCAGCGCACAGCCTGGTTTTGAGTTCCGGCGGTGGAATGAGCTGTTGCTGCACGCGTTCTTTTAATTTCGGCCAAACGCGCCGCAGCGTCTCCAATTGCCCACGCAGGACCCTTGCCTCGACCCACTTGGCTCGGCTTTCCTGGAGCGCGACTGTGGTCAATTCCGGCTGGTGGAACAACGAGCGCACGCTTGTTTCGCCAGCCGTCTCGTCCGGCCATCGGGCGCAACAGGAATCCACGTCGAGGTTGTCCAGTCTCTGGTTCAGTAAATACTCATAGAGGCCGGCGACCGCCAACGTGCCGATGCCGACCTTGAAGCCGTGTAGCGGAATCTGGCCCTGGTGGAGGTGATGCTGCATATCCCAGAGGTGGCTGAACTGGTGTTCTGCGCCGGCAGCCGGCCGGCTGGACTTTGCCGATTGCATCGCGAAGCCGCTGAGCATCAATCCCTCCGCCAATCGCCGGATATCTTCCACGTCCCGGTGACGCACCCCCGCCGGATTGGCCAACGCCTCGCGCAGCCCGCCCTGCACGATATTCCAAGCCTTCCAATCAATCGCTTCGACGCCCAGCGCATCCGCCAACAGCCAGTCCGCGCCCGCGGTCGTTTTGGCCAGCAAGTCCGCGTAACCCGCGGCGTTCATGCTAGCTGGCGCGGCGCACATGACCTCCAGGTCAGCCACAACCGCCACCGGGGCCGGGCAGGAGAAATTCTGCTTGGAGCCCTGGTGCTCGATAGACGCTCCGAACGCGGTGTAGCCATCCATCGAAGCCGCCGTTGCCACGGCCAGGTACGAGCGCCCGGTCCGGTGCGCCGCAAGTTTCGTTAGATCATTTATAGTGCCCGACCCGACCGCGACGGGGATGGCCGCATGTCCCCGCAGCGCGGCTTCAAGCGCGACAACGTGTTTGTATTCGGCATGAAACCCTGGGTCGGTGAATACAAACGGTGTGCGGCAATCATGCCCAGCAAGGCGGAATGCTTCCAGGACGGCCTGCCCGGCCGCGGCGAAGGTGTTCGTGTCAGCGACCAGCAGGGCCGGCTTGTCGCCGAACTGCTGCCGAAATACCCGCGGCGTCCGCCCCAGCAAACCCCGGCTCAGTTCTACCCAGCGGGTGTCCTGGGCCGCGCCTAGCGCCTCCGAGAAAGAAACTCGCTGTGGTAACAGGCTCATCCCGGTTCCGGCCGGAGTGATCCAAGCCGAACTTGCCGCCCCGTGAACTTCACGGGGTACTCTGTGCCATGCGGCGACCCGCTGGCTTAGGTTACTCTACCTTCCCAGTCGCGGCCCATTCGCAGCCGCGCTGAATGAGTTTCCGCACCGTGGGATTCTGTAGAGCCTTTCCGTCATGGCCGAAAGCCTCGTGGAACACCCGGCCCTTTCCGTACTCGACCGTGAAGGCCAGCGGCTCGGTCTTTTTGCTCCAGTCGGAATCCGCTTCCACCAGCACCGTGATTGGCGCGTCGCCTTGCAGCTTGGCGTAGAGCTCGTCGTCGGCCTCGAAGTCGGTCAGGCCCTGGGTGATCGGATTATTCTTATTCGCGATCTTTACTTGGAAGACCGAGCGTGGCCCGTGGCCCGATTTGCCCATCACCCAGTAACGGCCGCAGAGCTTGGGAAATTCATCCCACTCTTTGAAGGAGGCGCTGGAGAGGTGCGATATGGCAAAGCCCTTTCCGTCCTTCACAAAGCTGGCAAGATTCTCCTTGGCACCGGCGGAGAGCGTGGGCGTCTTGGCGTTATAAAGATTGAGCAACACCAGATCATAGCGGCCCAGCGTCGCGGCGGAATCGAGCACGCCAGCGTCCTCGCAGACCCGCACGTCGAACTTCCCGCTGGTCGTGAGTATTTCCCTGAGGGCCAGGGAAACCTCTCGCCAGTTGTGGGCGGGCTCCACATCGTCTCCGGTCACCAGGAGAACCTTGATTTTGGGTGGTTCAGCGGCAGTACCGGGTCGAGCGCAGGTAAGGCCAGTCACGAGAATGAGGGAGGCCATTGATGATCTGAGTATAGAGCTTGTGTTCATAGGTCGTCTTAGAATAAGCGTTTGAATCTAAACACAGATTGCCTGGATTTCCCGGACGGAAAAGAAAAAACTACCAGACGCCGCCGAGGCCCGCCGTCCGCGTCGGAGCGCAGCCTTCGGGCTGCAGAACCCTGAAAAGGAATGGGGATCCAGGTATTGCCCGGTGCCGCAGCCGAATCGCACATCCCTGCAGCCTGAAGGCTGCGCTCCCTGACCGAGCGGCACCGTCAACGCCTAACCGCTCTTCACTTGGCACCTGCGGCTTGCTCTTTGGCGGCCTTTTGCTTCGGACGCCGGGCCTTTGGCTTTGGGCTCTGGGCTTTGGGCTTCGGACTCCCTTTCATCTTGGACGCCGCTTTCGGCGCCGTCTTCTCGTGGATCGCCTGCCGCATCCGGTCGAGATTCTTATCAATCTGGTCCTTGGCTTGCGTGATGCCCTTTTGGCTGAGGTTGATGGCATCGGCCAGGATCGAACAGCCCTTTTGAACGGCCTTCGGGTAGCTGCCATCCTTCATCTCGATTCCTTTGGCTTTCAGGAATTGCGATAGATGCTCATACAGCTCGTCTTTTTGTATTGGTTTCATAAATAGTCCGTTTCTATGCTCGGAAGATCACCGATCCACCCCGCCGCGGCAATTACAGAAGCACGGCCGCTTTGTAACCTAAACTCAGCCACCGCCCCCCGGCTCAGTCGTAGAACCCGCATTCGTATGCCGTGTCAAACAGCGCCACGATGTTCTCCGGAGGCACCTCGCCCTGGATGTTATGGACATTATTGAAAACGTAGCCACCCCCGGGCATGAGCGCCTGGAGGTTCCGCCGCACGTCGGCTGCCACTTCCTGCGGCGTGCCCCGTGGCAGAATGTGCTGCGCATCAACCCCACCGCCCCAAAACGCTATCTGGTGGCCAAAACGGCGCTTCAATTCCAACGGGTCCATGTTGCGGGCGCTGATCTGAACCGGGTTGAGGATGTTCACGCCATTGTCAATGAGATCGGGAATTAAATCCGTGCAGGCGCCACAGGTATGGTACCAAATCTTCGCCTTGGTTCGGGAGCGGATGTATTCCACGAGGCGCTTGTGGCGCGGCTTCACGAGACGGCGATAAATAGCGGGGTTGAACAGCGGCCCGTTCTGGCCTGCCAGATCGTCGCCGATCATAATCACGTCCACCAAGTCGCCGACCTCGTCGAGAAATAGCCGGAACCAGTCGAGCCAGAACTTCAGCGTCTGGTCCAGCAAGGCCTCGCAAAACTCAGGCTCGCCCATCAGGTCGCAGAACCACTGCTCCAGGCCCCGAAGATACCAGCAGATTTCGTACACCACGCCGGAAATGCCGCTGACGACCGCGTAGGGCGTTTCCTGCTTCAGCGTAAGCGCCCGCTCGCGCAGGCCGGCAAAGCGGCTGGGGTCGTCTCCTTTGGGCCACGGGTAATCCGCAAGGTCGGCCCTGGTCGCCTTAGCCAGCGGATGCAGCGTGATATCCATGTAGTACGGCGCGTCTTCCGGCATGGACCACCGGATGCCGAACTCGTCCGTCAAATCATCCCAATTGCGCCCATCGCGCTGGGTCTTAACGATGCCTCCCTTCCAACTGTCGGCCGCCCCGGCGGCGATGTAACGCGTATCTACATGGAACCGCTGCAAGACCTGCTCGCAGGGTCTGGCAAGCTGTTGGACGGCGTCCATGATGCGGATTTCGTCCACGATGCCGAGGTGTTTGATCAACGCACGGTAGGCGTTCTTGTGAATGCCGGTTTGGTTGCCGCCAAGGTCAATCGGCACCCGATCGGGCATCTCGTGGTTGATGGCTCTAAGAACTCGCTCGCGCGAGGTCATGGTCTCCTGCTTTGGCATAGCTATTTCCTTCGGATTTCGGATTTCTTTCGGGCTTCGGACTTCGGCCCACCCTACCGTTTAGAATAGGGCGGCCGTTTGACCTCGGGCGGCGGTTGCTGCCGCAACTGTTTCATCACTTCGGCCACGGCGCGCTCCAGTTGCGGGTCGCCTCCCTTGGCCATTGCAGCGGGATCATCCAAGACCTCGATGTCCGGATCCACGCCATGGCCTTCGATAATCCATTGGCCGTTGGTGCTGTAAATCGCAAACGTGGGAACCGTCACACTTCCGCCATCAACCAGCGGCGGCGCGCCGCTAATGCCGATCAAGCCGCCCCACGTGCGCATGCCAACGAGCGGTCCCAGCTTGGACTCCTTGAAATAGAACGGAAAACAATCGCCGCCCGAGCCGCTCCAGCCGTTGATGAGCATCGCTTTGGGGCCAAGCTGGGTCACCGGTGGCGTGGTCCAGTCCTTGCCGCTGCGCACGGCCCAGTAGTTGCGCAAGGGACGGTCGAGCAACTCGACGAACCGGTCTGGTATCTGGCCGCCGCTGTTGAACCGCTCGTCAATGACCAGGCCGGGCTTGGTCACCTGGGCGCGCCACATCCGCACCAGTTCGTTCTGGCCGTTGACGCCGGTGTCCGGCACATACACATACCCCGCCTGCCCCTGGCTGAGTTCCTCGACGCGTTTCCGGTTCTCCTCGATCCACGCCAGGTTACGCAATCGGTCCTCGCTGCCGAGTGTCTGGACCAGCACCTCGTGCGCCCCCGCCAGCGTCGGTTTGTCGTTGACTGTCAGGAACACCGGCTTGTCGGCCAGCCCTTGAAAGCCAGCCCACGGGTCTTCGGTCACCTCCAGGGTTTCGCCGTTGACCGCCAGTAGATAGTCACCTTCATGCACGTTTGTCACGCCCGGCTGTATCAACGGCGAGCGCACTTCGCTGTCCCAGACCGCCGCCTGGACAATGTGCTTGATCCGATAGGCCCCGTTCTCGAGTGAGAAATCGCACCCCAGGTAGCCCACGCCCTGCGAGGGTCCTTTTTCAACATCACCCCCGCTGCGGTAAGTATGCGATGAGTTCAATTCCGCGATAAGCTCCCCAAGCACGTAGTTGACGTCCCAGCGCGTCACGGCGTCCTCCAGCAACTTGCCGTAGCGCTGCCGCATCTCGTCCCAGTTTACTCCGTGCATGCCCGGGTCGTAGAAATAGTCGCGCTCCAGCCGCCAGGCGTCAGTGAAGATCTGCCGCCACTCCGCGACCGGGTCAATCGCCGCCTCGAAGTTTCCCGTGCTGATCTTCTTGTCCAGCTTCTGCCCTTCCTTGGGCTCGATGATGGCGTAGTCGTTGCCCTTACGCACCAGCAGCTTCTCGCGGTTGCCGGAAAGCTCCAGGAGGTCCGCGTCGTCGATCACCGTCTTCTCCTCCCGCTTGTCCAGATCGTAGAAAACGATTGGCGACTTTTCCTCGCCCGCGCCGACGCGCGGCAAGCGGCGGTAGAGCAGTTTGCCCGCGACCGCCGTCAGACTGTCATAGCGCCCGGCCTTGGGCGGCAGAACCACCACCCGCTCCTCAAAACCCGCCAGGTCAATCTCCACCGGCTTCGGCTTCTCGTCCTTCTTCTTGGCGTCGGGCTTCTTCTCTTCCTTGGGCTTGTCCGCTTTGTTATCGTCCGTCGGCTTTTCGGCCTTGCTGTCGTCCTTCGCCTTCTCCGCCTTGTCGTCGTCTTTCTTTTCCTTGTCCTCTTTCTTGTCTTTGGTCTTGTCGCCCTCTTCGTCGTTACGCGGGGCGAGGGGGGAAAGGACATCCTTGCGTAGCGGCACTGCGGCCAGGACAGAGGTGTTGGCGTAAATCCAGGTCTCGTCCAGCTCGCTGTAACTCGGCGCGAACGTGCGGCCCGTGCGGAAGAACAGGTATTTGCCATCCGGATCAAACACGGGCATCTCGTCGTTATAGAAGCCGGAGGTAACCTGGTGCAGCGTATTGGACCTGCAATCGTAGAGTGCAATGGCCGAGTTGCGGTTGTCCAGGTCCTGCGCCCAGACCAGCCAGCGGCTGTCGGCCGACCAGCTTGCTGTGAAGGCGCTGAGCTCGCCGTGATGCTTCCAGAGTTCATTACCAATCACCTGGTTGGTCTTGCCGTCGAAGTCGAAAAGGCTGATGCGCATTGCCTGGTCAACGAAGACGATCTTCTTGCTGTCGGGCGACCATTGCGGCTGATAGCGGAAGCCCGGCCCGAGCTTCGTGAGGCTTTGCTCCCCGACCTGGTTCGTGGTCAAGCCGGTTTCGGCGTTGCGGACTGTTAGCTCATACTCCCCAGTACGGTCGCTGAAGTACGCGATCCACTTGCCGTCGGGCGACCACGCCGGGTAACGCTCGGCGACTCCCGAGCTGCGCGTCAAATTAAGGACCACGCCGTGCTCGGCTGGCGCGGAGAAGATGTCCCCACGAGCCTCGAATAACGCCCGCTTGCCGGTCGGCGATATCGTTGCATTAGAGATTCGGCTGGAGACGTTCTCCAAATGCGGCTTGAGTGTTGCTCGATCCGTGACCACGCGGATCTCCACCTCGTGATACTTGTCGGTTTGCAGGTCCAGCAGGTAAAGGCGGCCGGCGTTCTCGAACACCAGGTCGCTCGGCCCGATGCTGGGGAAATGCACGTCGAATTCCTTGAAGAAGGTCACCTGGCGGAACTTGTCCTGCTTGATGTCACAAGCCCAGATGTTCGCGCGCTTGTTATCGTCGCGGTCGGAAAGGAAATACAGTGTGTCCCCATGCCACATCGGGTTGGAATCGGCGGAGGTTGAGTGCGTCAGGTTGCGTGCGGTTAGCTTCTGGAGATCGAACAGCCAGATGTCCGGGTTCATGCCGCCGCGGTATCGTTTCCACGTGCGGAAATCCACGCTGATAGGCACGTAGGCCAGCGTCTGGCCGTCAGGCGAAATCGCCCCGAACTCACCGTAAGGCATGGGCAGCTTTTCCGGCAGCCCTCCCTGGGCTGGCACGCGATAAAGCTGGTTGAAGCGGTTCTTCGGGCTGGTCATCGAGGTTGCGTAAAGGATGGTCTTGCCGTCGGGGTACCAACCAAGCATCCGGTCCGGAGCGCCGTGATGAGTGATTCGCCGAGGCACGCCGCCCGTGACCGGCATGACGTAGATGTCCTCATTGCCGTCGTAATCGCCCGTGAAAGCCAGGAGCGACCCATCCGGCGAAAAGCGCGGGAACGACTCTTCGCCCCGCGGCGAACTAAGGCGCATGGCCACGCCGCCGCTCTTGTCGGCGATCCAAATATCGCCCGCATAGACAAAGGCAATCTGTGTGGCCGACACAGCCGGTTGCCGCATCATCCGGGCGTCAACGCGCGCGGGGGCCACTGATTGAGCCAGAGCTGCGGGCACGAGAGGATCGGCACCAACCGCAAGCGCCAGCAGGGTCGGAAGCAGTAAGTGGCGTAGGTTCATAATGCGTTTCATTATTGGTCAATGGGCCCAAACAGGAGCCGCCGGCGCCGGCCGGCGAATAACCGTGTCCCAATCCTGCACTATTGCCCTCCGCAATGCCAGCATCGCCTTTGTTCGGGCCGGGACGGTGCAGGCCTGGAAACCACGATCGGTGCGCGGACATTCCTGTCCGCAGCAAGGTTCGCGGGTCACAGACCTGGCTAAAACTCAGGCGCGTTCGCACGTCGCTGCGGACAGGAATGTCCGCGCACCGACATGGTGGCATTGCCGAGATACGCCTTCCGGACGCACCAGCCTCTCTCAATAATCTGGTTGCCTGCCGCCCTTTCGGCGCCGAATGTAAGAATGGGTAGAATGAGAGCTTTAATCCTGGGTGGCACGCGATTCATCGGCAGGCACATTGTGGAGACCCTGCTGTCTGCAGGGCACACGGTCAGCACACTGTCGCGCGGCAAGTCGCGCGACGAGCTGCCTCTCGAATTAGAGCGGCTGCGTGGTGACCGCGATGAAGGACTGTCAGGCCTGGGGGCGCTTAGGGGCCGCTCCTGGGACGCGTGCGTGGACGTAAGCGGTTACGCGCCTCGGCAGGTGCGGCCCAGTGCCGAACTGCTACGCGCGAGCGTAAAGCGCTACGTATTCGTGAGCGCCGTCAGCGTTTACGGCGATCCTCAAGATCGCCCCGTCCGCGAGACTTGCCCGCGAGTTACACCCGCAAGCGAAGATGTCACTGAGATAGACGCCGATACCTACGGCCCGCTCAAAGTCGCTTGCGAAGACCTCGTTCAACGGATCTACGCCACCCGATGCACTCTCCTGCGGCCGCAAATCGTCGTGGGTCTACAAGACGACCGGGAGCGCTACCAATACTGGGTCCAGCGCGCCATGCAGGAAGGCGAAATGCTGGCGCCGGGTGATGGCTCTGACCATCTGCAAGTTATAGACGTTCGTGACCTGGCGCGATTCGCCGTGAAGGTGATCGAGAACGATCTCGGTGGCGCCTTCAACCTCGCTGGCCCGAGGCTCACTTGGGCGCAGTTCACGAAACTCCTGGGTGCGACGAACGTCGTCTGGGTTGCCGCGGAGATTATCAAGGCCGCTGGGGTTACGGAATTTGAACTGCCCCTCTTCAGGTCAGAACGCGGTCCCCGGAGCGGCTTGATGGATGTAAGCAGCGATCGGGCACGGGCTCAGGGTCTCACCCTGACAGCTCCGGAAGTTACCATCCGGGACATGCAAGGCTGGATCCTCTCGAAGATCCTGACCCCCGCACTTTTGCCGGAGCGCGAAAGAGAGTTGATCGGAATTGCTCGCCGATGTAGCGGGGCGTGAGCCCGCCCGGCTCGCTGCCGGCCTGGTGTTCAGTTACCCGTTTACTTGGGCTGAACGCCCGGCATCACAACCCTCTGGTTGACCTTGGCCGCACTGCAGTTGCGCCACCATTCGCTGGCCTGCTCGCGATTCCAGGCCGTCGCCGCCCCGCATTTGGCCAGCGCGTCCTCGAGCGCCTCGGCGCTGGCGGGCCGATCTTCCGGTTTCTTGGCCAGGCAGCTCATCAACAGGTTTTCCAGGTCCGCGGACACAGGTTCGCGCAGCCGGACCGACGGCCTCTCTGGCACGGACCGGACCTGTTGCAGCATCACTTCCCCCATGGTGGAACTGGCAAAGACCGTTTCGCCAGTGAGCAGGTAATAGCCGACGCAGCCCAAGGAGTAGAGGTCACTGCGCGCGTCCACGCGATCCGGATGCTCGACGGCCTCGGGCGACATGTAGAGCGGAGTGCCGAGCGTTGCTGTCGTGCCCGTCAGTTCCATCTGGCCCTCAAGCTTCCGGGCCTTGACCAGTCCGAAGTCCAGCACTTTGACAAAGTCCGGGATGCCGCCGCGGTGAGTCAGGAAGATGTTTGCAGGCTTGATATCGCGATGCACCAGACCTTGCGCATGCGCCTCCCCCAATGACCCGCACACCTGCCTCAAAATGTGAACCACCCGGCCCTGGGGCTGCCGGCCAAAGTCCTGGATCAGTTCATCGAGAGCCAAGCCCTCGAGGTACTCCATCGCGTAGTAGAATAAGCCGTCGGGCGTCCGGCCATAGTCGTAAAGCGCGATCGTGTTCGGGTGTGTCAGCATGCAAGTCAATTGCACCTCGCGCTCGAACCGGGCGATGGAAAGCTCGTTGGCCAGGAGCGGATCGAGCAGCTTCACCGCCACGGGCCGGCGCATCAGCGCGTGATGACCGCGATACACGGTTCCGAACCCGCCGGTGCCGATCTCTTCGTCGAGCGCATATTGCCCGAGGTGCTTGGCCTCTAGCGTTGCTTTCCGCGCCGATTCACTCAACCGTCGCGCCAGTCGCATTAGCAGAAACACCGCGATGGCCGACAGCACCAGCAAGGCGAAGATAAACCCGAAGCCCAGCCGCACAATTCGCAACGGCCCCAGAGCTTCCGCTACGTCGATCTCGGTCACCAGGCCGATGTCGAAGTCCTTCAGCCAGGTCCATGCTCCAACGCTGGGCACGCCCCGGTAATCGCGATACCCGGCGACATCGGCGCCATCTTCCCCCGCGGCTGCCGCCACCACCGCGTGGGTGAGTGGCTGCTCGGCCCGGCGCTTCGGGGACTGTTTGCCCCGCGTCAAATCCGCCAGAGGATCACGCAGCTCCAGCGCCAGGATGGACTGGGCCTCTGGCGTATCGGGAATCAACCCCAGCCGCTTCAGGTCGTCATCGAACCGGCTCTTCGAGAGCAATAGACCTCTCCGGCTGAACGCGTAAGTCTCGCCGCTCTCCCCGGCGCGCGAGGTGGCCAGGATGCGCGTGAAGTCCTTCCCTGGTGAGATCCTCAGGCACAACGCCGCGATTACCTTGCCGTCTGCCGAGCGCACCGGGGCGGCCGCGAACATCGTAGGCACGCCCGCGCGCAGGTTCCCCTGCTGATCCGGCATCATCGAGACGCTGGAGAACGGTGGTGTAATGATGACGTTTCCCTGTAGGGATAGCCGCAGGCGTTCCTCGTAGCCAGGCGGCGATTTTAACCCTATCAACTCCTCGCGCAGGGCTGCGACCACTACTAAGTCCGGGGCAAGCACCACATAACCGCTGAAACCGTAATGAGCCAGCTCCGGCTGAAGGAGCGCCTGAAGTTGGGCGAGCTCAGGAACGGCCAATGGCGCCGCTTTGGACATCCCCTGCTGCCCAACCCGCTTCACAATCACAGCTACGAGATCGGCTACTCGGGGGTCCTCGGCCACCGCCTCCGCGCGCGACTTCTGGGTCGCTGCCCACGCCCGCAACGCCTCGGCGTTGGCCTTAAGAATGGTCCGCAAGTTTCCGGTGATCTGCGCCTTCATCGCCCCTTCCATCTGCCGCCGCACGAAGCCGCCCACAAACACCAGGATCACCGCAGCCACCAGCGGCCAAATCCAGTGTTGAGTGCGCAGAAAGCCATGCGAACGCGCCAGCGCGCTGCTGCCTCCTTTGGCCGGGGGCGCAACTGATGCGGGAGTTTCCTTTGCAGGCTTCTTGCCGTCGTTCATGAGTAGCGCACGACTGTCTTCCGGCGCGCTGCCCGATCATGCGTGCGCCCCCCGCCCACCGTCAATTCTCGATTCCACCCCAAAGAACGAGTCGCATCCGCCCAGGACTACGCCGCGCCCGGCGCCCTGAGAATCGTCTGGATCAGCGCCTGAGCGAGGTCTTCTCCTGTCGGCCCTCGCTCGCCACCCAGAGCAACGGGCTTGTAGTACCCTACTGCTACTAGGGTTCCCTGATAGTTGCATAATCGTCACTGCGATTCAGACACTGGGGGAGGGGCCTCTAGCGGCTGCTCAAGGCTGGCGTCGGCGCGGAATTCGCCCTATGACACATTTGTAGCATGCCATCCTTAAAGGGGCTGCGAGTGCCCTGCTTTCGTCGCCCCTGGACCTGCTAGAAGCGTAAGAAGAGAGCTCCACGCATCTCTTCCGGAGCGTCGAGGCAGGTCCGAGAGCGAGGGCTTGCGGGAGATTTGGCTGGGAGATTTGGCTGGTTGCGACCCAGGCAGCCGGATGGCACAATAACCCGTGATGACCTTGACTGAAATCGAAAGAGAGGCCGAGAGCCTGCCTGCAGCAAAGAAGACCGAGTTGCTGCTGTTCCTGGCCGAGAATCCCCGCAAGGAGCGGGCACCACTGCCGGAGCCGCGCCTGGTCTCGGAAGAACAGCTTCGGGCCTGGATGGATGAGGATGAGGATGCGATGCGCCGCTTTCGGGCAGGGGCGTGAACCTGTTTCTGGCCGGGGATTTGCACTCCCGGTGATTTCCTGGAGCGCGAACGCGCGGCGGGACGACTGTGCTAAGCCGATTTCTTGTCCGCCGCAGCCCCAACCGCTTCAACGCCTTCACCGCGTCAACGATGGGGATGCCCTGATTAGCAGTGCTGCGTTCTCACCGCGTCAATCTCCGCCCGAACCTCTTCAGGTGACATTGGCTCGCCAGGGAAGGGGTGCAACTCCTTCAGCACCCGGCCCAGATCCTTCCGAACGTGCTCCCGGCGAAGCTCCTCATTAAGTAGTTTCCCCAAGCATCGGGATTCCAGCAGCCCATTGGCTTTGGACTCTCTGACCAGTGATTTGAACAGCGAGGGCGCGAAGACGCGAGGCAGAAGCGAGGCAAGGGCAAGTTCGGGGATGGATCGGGTTCACGTGCCAGGTGAAGGCGGCCAATTCTGATGAGCTGCAGGACATTCCTTTGTTTTACACCTTTACGCCTTCGTGTCTTCGCTGTTCAACTGCGGTGTTCAGGTTCAACCGCCGCTGGGGCGTGGTATCCAAGGAGCAACCAAGGCGTCCCTTTTCCGCGTGTTCCGGGTATTCCGCGAGGTCGGGACTTCAGTCTTGCCGTCTGGGGAGGCGCCAACTACCGTCCGCCCCAAGAAACCCCTTTGAGCATGAAGACAATCGCTCTGTGTTGTTCCATTCTTGTTGCCGCGGCAGGCTTGGTTCGCGGCGCAACTCCCGTCTGGCCGACTTTCCGCGGGCCAAATTGTTCCGGCGTGGCGGCAGACGCCAAGCCACCCGTGAAGATCGGTCCCACCAACGCGGCATTGTGGAAGGTGCCGCTGCCCTTCTCACCGTCCTCACCGAGCATCTGGGGTGATCAGCTTTTTGTGACCGCGTTCGAGAACAACGAGCTTCAGACGCGCTGCTATCAGCGCACGGATGGCAAGCTGGCCTGGTCGCGCGGCGTGAAGGTGGAGAAACTGGAGACGTTTCACCGCACGGAGAGCAGCCCCGTGGCATCCACGCCTGTCACCGATGGCGAACGCGTGGTGACTTATTTTGGGTCGTTCGGGTTGATCTGCCACGACATGAAGGGAACCGAGCTTTGGCGGCACCCGTTGCCGATGGCACTGAGTTTCGGCGGCTACGGGACATCCACGTCGCCGTTGATCTCGGGGAATCTCGTGGTGCTGATGCACGACCGCGACGAGGCGTCGTCGTTGCTGGCGGTGGATTTGCGCACGGGAAAGAAGGTGTGGGAAACGGCGCGGCCGGATTCCTTCGGCAGCTTCGGCACGCCGATTTTCTGGAAGAACAACGGGGTGGACGAGGTGGTGGTGGCGGGTCCACTGCGCCTGAAGGGCTACGCGCTGGCCACGGGCAAGGAGGATTGGGTGGTGGATGGCGTCACGGCGTGCGCGTGCACGACACCGGTCGAAGGGAACGGGATGCTTTACTTCGCCGCGTGGTCGGATGGCAAAGCCGACGATCCCTGGGCAACTTGGGAACAGATGCTGGCGAAGCACGACAAGAACAAGGACGGTGTCATTTCGCTCGACGAATTTGAAGAAATCAGCCGCGACTATTACCGGGGGTTTGATGTGAACCGCGACGGCAGGGTGGAGAAGTCCGATTACGACCTGCTCCTGGCTTCGATGGCCAAGGGCGAGAACGTGTTGCTGGCCATCAAACCCGGCGGCCGGGGCAACATCACGCAATCGCACATCGCGTGGAAGGCCACGCGCGGTCTGCCTTACGTGGCGTCGCCGCTGCTTTACGACGGACGGCTGTACTGCTTTAAGAACGGCGGTATGATTTCCTCCTTCGACGCGCAAACCGGGAAGGCCTTTTACCTCCAGGAGCGTCTCAACGCCGAGGGGAGTTACTACTCCTCGCCCGTCGCGGCGGACGGCCGGATCTACGTGGCGTCGGTGCCCGGCAAGCTCACGGTGATCAAAGCCGGCGGTGAGAAGCCGGAGATTCTGCATCAGGTCGAGTTCGGTGAGCGCATTCACTCTTCGCCTGCGATTGCGGGGAACAATTTCTACCTGCGCACGCAATCCGCGCTCTACGCTTTCGGCGAGCCGGCGGGGCGGTGAACTGACAGCGGACCGGTCTCCGCGCAAATGAGTTCAGTTCTTGATAAGATCAGAGGGGGTGGAGGAAACGAAGTGGATGGCCTGGTGACCCTTTGCTACGAAGCTCGAAAGGGCAGAAACACCGGAATCTATTTTTCCAAACGCGTCGCGCCTCCGCTCCACTCGACCAGTCTAAGGCTTTGAAGCGGTTGGAAGAAGGCAAACAGCGCGGAGGTGTCAGCGTAAACGAGCGGCATGTTTTCGGGCCTTTCGTTCCTTCAGAACGGGATTCTCACGGACGGGCTTGGCTTGCTTTCGCGCGGCCAATACCTCAGCCATGATCTCAGGCCATTCCGGGTCAATGGCTTCTTCCACCGGCACCAGCAATGCTTCCGGCTCACCATCGCGTAACACCCGGAACCGCTCCCCACGACGAAGCCGATCAAGCACCTGTCCCGTCTAATGGCGCTCCGGGTTGTAAACGTTGCGCAACTCCGAGTCGAACGGCGCATCGCGGAGCTTCGTCTCGGCGTTTACTGCCCCGGAATTCAACCGCCAACGGATTAAGCCGGCATCCCGCGGGGCGGGCTGCCCTTTCACGATGTCCTGGCACCGATAGCCCGTCCCGAACGCCGTCAGGATCGAACCATCCGGCAACCGCACCGTCGAGGTCGCCTGGCTGCTCGGATACCACGCCGTCGGCCCGTCTTTGATATGCCCGACCCAGTGGTGCAGAATGTATTTGTGGTCCAAATCCCAGGTCTGACCATCGTCGCGACTAACCACCGCTTCAATGCCGAACTGCGGAAAGCCGTCCGTTGTGTTGACGTACCCTTTGCGCACCAGGTAGGTCATTACGATTTCTCCGCCCGGCAACAGGATCAACGATGGATGGTGCCGCCCCCAGTCGTAAAGCTTCCGCACCGCCGACCAGGTTTGGCCTTCATCCGTGGAAATGGAGATGCCCAGTCCTTCGGTGTGGTCAATCACCTCGGGTTGCATCCGGGCCGGAGTATCGGTGCGACACGCCGCCACCAAATGACCATTCGCGGCCCGCAGCAGAGCCACCTCGCTGACCGCCTCCCATTGAGGGATCTTTGCTGACGGGCTCCAGCTTTTACCTTCGTCCGTGCTGAAGCGGAGATAGCCTTGTTGGTGTGCCGTCTTGACCTCCGGCGGCTTGAACCAAGTATAGCCAGTCTCAATCAGTCGAGCGACCTTGCCTGTCTTGGCGTCGCGTTCCACGAGTGGCGGATCCCACGTATACCACGGCTTGCCATCAGTCGCGGGTGTCAAAGGCACGGAC
>Ga0118677_10002907_pt1 | contig 33552 bp, 30 predicted proteins | sample AliMusrvi5mmetaG_FD_86154 | JGI IMG/M metagenome (GOLD analysis project Ga0118677, IMG submission 86154) | reverse complement strand
GCCGGAGGCAGGAGCATGGGTTGGCAACGGTCGGTTCCCTCAATATACTGCGCCATGCCCGGAAGTTTGGCTTTCCTAATGAAAATCGCAAGGATGGAGTTTCCCGACAGCCACTAAAGCCAGCGCTCCATGGCCCCAAACGCGTTGTGACCAACGCGCCTACAGAGCGCTGAGTTATAGCGACCGATACAGCTCCGCCATTTTGCTGGCCACATGTTCCCAGGAGAAATCCCGTTGCATCCACTGCCGCCCGCGGGCACCCATAGCGCGCAGTTCTGTTGGATCAAGCGAAGTCGCCGCCCGCAGCGCGTCGGCGATTCCATCACTCGAAATTTCCGGCCACCAGCCGCAGGCCTGATCTAAGATACCTTTCCAGGGCGTTCCATTCGTGGCAATCACTGGTAAGCCGTGGGATAGGGCTTCGGCGACAACCATCCCGAAATTCTCCGTATGGCTGGGAAGAATGAAGAGATCCGCGTCTTGGTAGGCCTGACGCAAAGCATCGCCTTCCAAGGAGCCCGTAAACTCAAACTCCGCTTCGAGCTTGCACTTGCGGACCAAGTCCCGCACCTCTGCAAGGTGCCCGGCCTCGTCGGGACCGACGATCTTCATTTTCCAGCCGACCGGCCGCACCTTGGCCCAGGCCTCGACCAACATCGGCAGGCCCTTGACCGGATAGATGCGGCCGACGAAGAGGGCGGTCTTTAAGCCGGAGGTCGGAGGTCGGAGGTCGGTAGGGCGTGACCGCTGGGCGCGCCCACTTGTCCCCAACGGGGCGAGAAGAGCAGGAGAATCAGAAGTCAGAGGACAGAGGTCCGACCCTGGCTCCCCCTGAGGGCGAGCTGTGATTGCTTGGGCATTGGCACCTCGGGCCGATGGCGGATGGTCGGCGGAGAGAGGATCGGCGATTGGAGATTGAGAGGCTGAGGCGCGATGCGTCTGCTCTCCTTCTGCAATCCACAATCCACGATCTACAATCCGCAATCCCTCCTCTTCGCCATCACACCTCGCGCCGCTGGCGATAAGTGGGCGCGCCCAGCGGTCACGCCCTACCGCCTCCGGCATCTCGATGCCCCAGGGAATCATCGCAACCGGTGGCTTGAGGCCGAGGCGGCGCAGGTTGTCGGCTTCGCGCTGCGAGGTGGCGTGCAGAGCCGATGCCAGGTTGAGAAGTCGTTTCTGATAGGTGTGCCATGCGATCTGCTTCTTCAGTCGCTTGTGGGCCAAGGCCCACGGTTCGAGCATGCCATGCACGGTGACCACACAAGGGGTTCCCCGCCGCCGCCACTGCCAAAACCGCAAGGCCAAGGTCGGCGACCAGATGCCGTGAAGGTGCACGCAATCGGGGACAGCGTCGATTGTACGTGGCACATCCGTGAAGCGCCGGGTGACCAGCACGCCCTCCTTGCCGAGGGCCGCTACCAAGCCCATGGTGGCAGCCTCGATCCCACCAGCCCGCTGTGGGCCGGCATGTTCTTCAAAGAGCACGTGCATGGGGATAAGGAGTTACGACTTTATTGTCGTGCCGCGAAGCGTGAAGCGAAAGAAGAAGATTATTAGCAGGAGGCAACGGAGGAAACAGGGAGGGGGCGCGATGCTCGATACTGTTGCTTGCTTCAGGGTATTTTAACAGGAGGTAACAGAGGGTGAAACCAACAGGCTTTGTGCTTTGCCTGTGACACAAATTCCGAAACCGCAAGGAGAGTCAGGCCAGTTCTCGAAGAGCCCTCCGTGCCCTCCGTGTGCTCCTGTTCAAAATTCCTCTTGGCTACACATTGGCTCCACGACAGGAATGTCGTGGCTCCCTATCACCTACCACCTCCCGATAAAGCTCCGCGTATTGCGCGGCGACAGCCTCTGCCGAATATCCCTTTACATTCTCGAAACCCGCTCGGACCAATTCCTCGCGCAGATCGCGATCCGTCAGCAGGAGGGCGAGGCCGGCGCGGATCGCAGCGACATCAAAGGGATCGACTTTCAACGCTCCGCCGCCGGCCACTTCCCGCAGCGGGCTGATGTCCGATGTCAACACCGGTCGCCCCACCGCCTGGGCTTCCAGGATCGGCATGCCGAAGCCCTCGTAGGTCGAGACAAACACCACCAAGTCGCAGGATTGATAGAGCGCCACCACCTGTTCTTTGGTCAGGTCCTGGTGGGTTTCGTATTCCACTCCCCGCCGGTCGAGATCGTCTCGTTGGGAATCCGCCAGATTCCCGAGGATGCAGAGCCGCACCGCGACCCCGGCACAGGCTTCCGCCACCCGCTCTAAATTCTTGTTGTCCGTGGTGCCGACTTGTAACACCCGCACCTTGTTTTGGATCGGGTAGGGCGTGGCGGCCTCGCCGCGCCCTGATTCCCGGTAGGGACAAGCGGCCTCGCTTGTCCGTGAATTTCCGTGCGGGAGCGACGTTATTGCAATGTCACCGCCTGGTAGATAATTCGGCGGACCGGGGCCGGTCCGCCCTACCGGGTCGCATTTATCGCCGGGCCATTCCTTCGGCACGGCCACAAACTCCGCCGCCACACAGTTCGGAATCACCCGCACTTTCGCGGGGGCGATGCGACACAACGCCAGCAACCGGTCCTTGGTGAATTCCGATATCACCGTCACCCGATCCGCCCGCAAGCAGGGCAAATACAGCCACAGCCACCAGTACAGGACCCGCTTGAGGCCGCGGGCTTCCTCAATGAAGCGCAGGTCGTGAATCGTTAGCACCACTGGTCGCCGCCACACCCCGAGCACCGCATAGTGAATGTCGCCCGTCTGATGGATCAGGTCACCATCCCGCAGCGAGCACGCCCATCGCAGATTGGCCAGGATCGATCGCAATTTGGCCCGGCCGCGCGGCGCGCTCGCCACCACGCATTCGACCCACGCGGGGAAGGCCCGCGCAATGCTCGCAAACAACTCCTCAATGCTCCGGAACTCCCCCGCACAGCGGTTGGCCAGGGTGACGCGGAGCGGGGACATGGAGCAGAGGACAGAGGTCGGAGGTCAGGAGAGGCGATGACGAATTTTGAATTTTGAAAGGGAAGAGAGCTTCGCGCGGTGCAGGGGCTGGGGGGGCGCCGTTCGGAATTCAACATTCATAATTCCGCCATCGGCGGACAGGGGTCAGGAGTCAGACGTCGGAGGCCTTCAAGGAGCGTGGGCGTCCCGCCCACATGGTCCAGAGAAGAAACGCGAACACCCAACATCGAACGCCGAACTTCCAACGTCGAACCAAAGAGAGAAAGATGATCCGCTCCGTCTGTTCCTTTCGCCCTCTTCTGTTCGGAGTTCGGAGATCGATGTTAGACGTTCGATGTTCGAATTCATTTGCCACTTTCGCCTTTTCCTGTTCGATGTTCGCATCCATCATCCCGTTCCCCTCTTCACAATCAGGCAAACCGGTGCTTCAACGCCAATATCCGCCGCTCAATCAGGAAATATGAAAGCGCCGATATCACAATCGTGAGTGCCAGCAAGAGCACATGATAGGCAACCATGGTTACTAATGGATAGTGGGAACTAGCAACAAACTTCTGGAATGAGAAGCGGAGAGCGTAGTCGGCCAGCATGTGATACATGTAAAGTCCGTAGGATATCTTTCCCAGAAAAAGCAGTGGCTTGATTTCCAGGTTGACCAGCTTGTTGGGAATCGAGGACACGTTCAAAATCAAGAGTCCGTAGAGTATTGATTGGAGAATATCCAGCCATGGATTCGCAAGAAACCTGAATCCGGAAACATAGTGATAGGCAAGTGCCGAGATCACCAGGGCCTGGATTGCCTTGTGCGTGAGAAACGTGTCGATGTAACGGGTGTGCCAATGATGCAGAATGTAGGCGAACACGCAGCCAATCGCCATGTTGTGAAACTTCAGGAAAATGAAAACATTCATCCAATTCTCGGGAATCGGGATCAGTCTATAGTTTACCACAAAGGAAAAGAGGCAACTGACAAGTATAAAAAGCACGATCAGCCCCAGCGTGTGACGCCTGAAGACCTTCATCAATGGCGCCCAGAACAGATAGAACTGCTCCTCGACACCAATCGACCACAGCGGGTTGAGCAGGCCGACTGCATAGTTCTTTGCCGCGTAATTTGGCAGGAAGAAGACGAATAAAAGCAACACGTGCCACGCATTGAACCTGAAAAACTGTTCCTTGAAGATGACCGGGTAGATCAGGGTGAAGAACGTGAAGCCGATCGCCAGCACAATGAAATAGAGCGGCCAAATCCTGAATACGCGCCTCAAATAAAAGTTCTTCAGACTGATGGTTCCGCTTGCCTCCTTTTCCTGGAGAAGCAGGTAGGTGATCAGAAATCCCGAAAGGGTGAAGAAGAAATCCACCGCGTCGCCCCCTTTCTTGAAGATTGGCCAGAGGGTGGTCGGAAGATCGATGCCAAGCTTTAGGATCGATTGGTTGGCATGGGAGATGATCACAAAAAACGCCGCAAAAAAACGCAATGAGTCGAGACCCGGCAGGTACTTGCTATTCATTGACGAGTTGGTAGCTCAGTGCTGTTGGGATTGCGGGCGGCTAGCGAATTCTCCCGCAGGGGAGAAGTAGTCGCGGACCGCCGCCACAGGGCTGAGCAGAAGAGAGAAAGATGAGCTATTCTGTCGGCTTGTTTTGCGCTCTTCTGTTCGGAGGTCGGAGTTCTATATTGGACGTTCGTTGGTAGAAATGCAGAAAGTTGAAAGCTGAAATCAGAAGGAAGGAGTGACCCCTTGGCGGGGTTATTCACCCAGGCATCACGGGCGGGCCGCCCGTGTCCCCCTTGCGCTTCGCTCTATGCGCTTTGCTCCGCGCTCTTTGTGCTTCGCTCCGCACCTGGCAACAAAGGATCCCCGCTCACCTCTCTATCAGCCAGTGGATCAGGCTGCTCGGGAGTAGTCATGATCTCACCACCGCGCATGCGTCTCCTTGCTTCTCGTTGTGTCGGGTCGCTCTGGCGGCGGGTGTTCTCGCCTTTCACTTTGCCCGGAAACAGTGCTTGGCGGACGGCTGGAAATGCGAAGCAAACGACTGCCATCACGACACAAGCCTTGGAAATCCAATTGACGACCCCCACAATGTCATCCTCCGCCTTTAAGGCCACGTAGAAGATGTAAGGCAGGACAGCCCACCATAAGGGTGCATTAAAAGCCCGCTTGCATATCACCTTGAATAGCAGGGAAAAGCCGAAGCAATAGAGCCCGCACCCGATGATGCCACCCCAGTACCCGAAATTTGCATACATCTCCCCGGCATAACCCAGATTCATGCTTGTTTCTTCAGTCAATTCAATTCCGGCGAATCGCTTCATATTCAGTCTCCCGCCGGTTACGACCTTATCGGGATAAAACACGCGCGGAATCAAGGCGGAAATAAATGTGTCCTTCAAGGTCTCACCCAGGGCACACGGTTCGACCGCAGGCACGTGCTGCATCACCTTGTCCACAATCCATCCCTGATTATAGCGCGCCACCGTATTGCCCAAGAATTCGCTGTCCAAACTTCCGCCCAGGGTCTTCTCGAGGCTTTCCATCATCGAGAACGACCAGCGTGATACCTTTTCCCACGCGGATCTGGTATCCAGAGTGTCCCCGATCCTACCCTCTTCTATGTAATTCCGTAGTTCCACTTTAGATGATTGCAAGGTTGGCAGGAGCAGCAGTCCTGCCATGCAGGCCACTATGATGCCACGCCATGATATCCTAAAATGAAAGGCCAAAAGTGCAAACGTCCAAAAGCCCAAAAGAACAAAGCCATGAAATGAGCCTCTATCGGTGGAAAAAAGCAGGTCAGCGACTGCGACCAAGGCCATCCGCCAAGCTGCACCCGGGCCATGGCAGACCATCCGGCCATAACAGCCCAAATAACGCAAATAACTCAGCAGATAGAGGAGAAAGCCAAATTTTCCTTCCTGGGCAAGATTCGCCGGAATCACTGCTAGGAACCCCAAAACCAGCAGCGCATCCAGAGAATAAAGCAAATCCGGTGTGGCGACGAATCCGGGACGCCTGGCAGGAATCCGCAGCTTCCGCAACCCCAATCCCCAGCCCGCTGCACAGGACAGCAGGACCAGCGTTGCGAAAGGCAGATACTGCGGGAGGCGCGGGCCGATATCGAAAAATCCGTAGGATGGCCAATGTGCGGAAGCAGTGGCGGCAAGGACGTATTGCAGGGCGGCCACCAGCAGGAAAATGTGTGGGAAAGGCACAATGAATCGTGCGGCGTAGCGGAGATGGACGATGATCACGCCCACCGCAAATACAGCAACTGCGACCCACGGACAAACAGACCCATAAAATGGCAAGGCAACAAAAGCCATCACCGTTCCCACCACAAACGCCAACTGCCATTGGGATCCAGTCAAAAGCAAGGTCAATTCGCCTCCACCCTGAAGTGCAGCCCGGGCGGTTCCGTCCATCCGCGCAGACGTGCCGTTTATCTTTTGTGTACTTCTCATGTAGCTTGCACTTGCGCTTCCTTCGCCATCGCGAAATTCACGGCCTGAATGAAATTTGTTGCAGCAGATTGGGCCGAATGCAAGTCAGCCAGATCATTGGCTCTCTCACCCAGCTTGATCCTCAGATCCTTGTCATCTGCCAACCGGGCAACTGCCTCGGCCAGTCGCTCAACATCGCCACACGGATAGAGAATGCCGCTTTCTCCATCGCGAAAGACGTCATTCGGGCCATGACACCCACATTGGTCGCTCAAGATCACCGGGATTTTCAAACACTGGGCTTCAGTCACGGCAATCGGATGAGGATCAAACCCGGATGGCATGGCCACGATGTCACACAGCGACAAGTAGACCGGCATCTGCTCCTGATTGACAAAACCGGCAAACCGTGCACTGGCACCCGCGCGCTGCTTGAGTTCGGCTTCCATTTCACCGTTGCCTATGAACAGACCCACTGTTCTTCGGCCCGTCAGTCTGGATCGCTGCAGCGCTGCCACCAGATCATGCGGCCGCTTCCTGGCAATCAATTTTCCGCAAAACCCAACCACACAATCATCAGGCGTCAAACCGAGACCGTTGCGCAACTCGACTCTCTGGCATTCGTCCACCAAAGCGACCGCCGTCCGAAACCGCTCCATGTCCACAGGAATGGCGCAAAAGCGAATCCGATCCGGCGGTGCACCGTAATGATTGAGATAATCCCTGTTATTGTCTCCAATCGCAAGAAAGACCGACACTTTCGAGAAAAAGCGCCTCACCACGATCTTCTTAACCATCCTCAGCCAACGTGGCTTCTGTCTTTCCGCGAGAAAATTCGAGTCACTGTGATAGAGGAGCTTTACCCCGTATTTGTGGCAGATATTGGCGATATGCCAATTGTTCAAATGCGTATACCCCGCCACATAGGCCACATCCCAGCCCTCGCTCAGAACGCGGGAAATGCCCTGGTTCAAAGCTTTCCAACTCGAGTCGAATGGGTCTTTGGTGGGCCATTGGCGCGGCAAAAACTCACTCTCGTAACCTTCCAGTAAATCCACGTCCCACTTGAACCCCATACCAAAGCCGGGGTCAAAGCTCTGTTCCGTTCCATGCCTGCTGAAGTAATACACCTTCAATTGCACGCCTTCACGGTTGGCAAGCTCCTTCCACAAGGGAGAAAAGTGTTGAATGGGATGCGATAGAAAGACGGCGATCTTCATTGGGTCTGTGGCTGGGATGTAGGCAATGACATGGTCTCAATCGGATTCAGGGGTGGGTATGTGGCTGTCAAACCACTGCACGACGTGCCTCATTCGATCATCAATCGAATAGTGGCTTTTCAGGCAACGCTCGCGGCCGTTTCTTGCCACCTCCGCGCGACGTTCGGGATGGTCGAGGTAAAAGCGTATACGCTCCACCATCTCTTCCGGTGACGCAAAGAACGCGGCCTCCTCATCTTCTTTGAAATAGCGGACCGACTCCTCGTTGCGCTCATGCAGCATGAAGGCACCGCATCCTGGGATATTAAAGGTTCGACTTGTGATAAGGTCACCCGAGTCTGCACCCGATCGTGCTTCGCTGAGGAGTCCCAAACAAATTGACGCCGCCTGCAAGACCTTCGAGTAGGTGCGACCAATAATCTCGTTTCCGACAATGCATGATGACAGATGAGGTGAGGAGGCTTTCTCCCATTGGCAACCCCATATGCTCAATTTGATGCTTGGCATTTCACGCTTGATATAGGCCAGCAGTCTTTCCTTCTTCGGCGACCACGTGCCGACAAACACCACGTCGGTACCAAAAGTCATACGTTCGCCTTCATTCATAGCCACCACGTCATCCATCTCTGGGTCATAGCCGTGCTCAAGAAAACTTAGATTCTTGATGGCAAGTTGCTTCTGCATATCCAAAATGCCCCACGACTTGGTGGTGAAAACGTGGTCATAAAGAGGCAGGGCGCGCGGAATATAGGGGCCATGCGTCCAAAAGCTAACGTCCGGATAGAAATTCACCACCGGGATACCACGAGCCTTGAAGAAGCGGATCAGCTCTGGGTGCACGGCATTGCCTTTGAAAACAAAGACTCCATGCGGCCGGAATACTTCAGTAACTCTGATTGCTTCCTGGGTCAGTTCGCGCACAAGGAGGGGACGCAGGATTCTCCGGATGATGCGCATCGTAGTCGATCGCCACGGTGCCGGGTTGTACAGGTGCTCGTCGATAATGTGAATGGTATGTCCCAGCCGTTGCAACGCCATGAAAGACGCTCGCGCGTTAGATCCAAGCCACATCTCACCTATACATAATATGTGGTAAGGGTGATTGCTGATGCTCATATATTTCGAAAATTGCTCAGATTGCTACTGAGCGCAGCATGACCATGGTCCGCTGAAGGCTCGCAAGAGAGTGGTCATTCATGTACTGGTCATATCTTGCGGTTTCCTGGATTGTCTTCAAGTATTCGGGCGACCCCATGCACCGCAATGCGCGGAGACATGCATCCGGGCTTCGGTCAGTTAAAATGCTTCCGATCCGGTATTCTTCAACCCGCTTCGCCATGAGCTCACCGCGATTGACGAGCACTGGCTTTCTAAATGCCACCGCCTTACTAATCACATTGCTCGAATGAAAGTGATTCTGATAAACGCAGTAAAGCAGATCACAACATTCAATAATGGCATTGAAATCGCTTTCAGAAGAAATCGATTTGGGGTCGAAAATAACATTATTGCGCTCATGAATCTCATTTTCCAAGAATGCACGGTGCTGCGCAGATAGGGTAGCTGGATCGCACATTCCAGCGATCACAAATGACAACCCGGCAGTATTGTGGTTTTGAATCACCTCCAAGAGCAGATCGAGACCTTTTCGTCGGCTCAATTCCCCTAGCAGCCCAACGACCACCGAGCCGGGTTTCATCATGGCAATCCTATCTACGAGATTAGGAGGTGGATTTGACACCTGCACCGAGGTTGTTTCGGGATAAAGCACCACGTTCTTGCCCGTTGCCATCCGCAGCCAATCCGCATAGCGCTCGTCTTGCAGCGCTATCTGCTCGCACCGACTTCTCTTCAATACCTGGTTCTTCTGCCATAGATAATAAAAACGCAGTCCCGATGCCACGCCGTCGAGCAATCCGGAGAGCAGCCAATGTGCGGTGCGCCTGAACCAATCCCTATTTGAGGCCTCCCCCATTCTGCGGTCAAGTTCCTGTCTGGCCCGGCTTAAGGGCCACCGCCGTTCGGGCGCAAGGAGCAACCCGCTGAAGGGCCAAGGCAGAAAATACGGGATGCAAAACCAGAGTAATGGCAAGTGCAGCATGCCGATGAACAGGCTGTCCAGACAGGTATGGAAGATAAACATCTTCTCCCCCGGATTCGCATCCCGGATCGCAGATAGATGCGCGCGCAACTCCCGAAAATCCGCCGCCAAGTCGGCAAATTTCCTGAACCCGGTCCTGTAAGCCCGGTTGGTGTGGAAGACAACCGAAATCTTCCCGGCCATGGACGCCGGCCCGCCCACACGTTCGAGGGGGTTGGCGCCGTTAGGGCAGATGACATAAATCCTGCGACTGAGGGAGTCGATTGCGCGAATGATCTCGGCGCAATAGGACGGATGGTGGCCATTCCAGGAAACGACGATCAGAATGCTAATCATGGCTGAAACACGACTCCGGTCAATCAGTCATGCGGTGTCTGGAGCTTGTGATGAGCAAGAATGTCTTCATAGAAGTTCAAATAGTCTCTCGTCATGCGGTCCATCCCAAATTCCCGTTCCGCTCGCTGGCACGCCCTCCGGCCCATGTCCACGCGCATCGATTCGTCATCGAGCAGGTTCCCAATCCGCTCTGCCATGCGGGCAGCGTCACCGCCAGGTATGAGGAATCCTCCTTGACCGTCAGTGACCTGGTCGGGAATGCCCCCAACGGCGCTGGCCACGACCGGCAGGCCGCAGGCCATGGCCTCAGTAATCGTCAGGCCCCACGCCTCGGCTTTGGCACCATGGACGTAGAGATCCGCAGCTTGATAGTATTTAGCCAGGGCCAGGCGGTCACTGGAGTGGGCGATAAAGCGCAATTCGCTTGCGCCGATATACTCCGAGGGTCCTTCCTCGCCGAGGGCGAGAAATAGAAGCCTATTCTGCCTGCGCTGTCCGCTCAATATTTCAAACGAATGCCGCATGGTTGGGTAATCCTTGGCCATATTATTCCGGATTCCCTTCGCGGCAAACAGCAGGATGGTGCCATCCTGCCGTAGCCCCAAATCCATCCGGGATTGGGCACGGTCACCGGCCCGGAAAATTGACAGGTCAATGCCATGAGGAATCACCCTCGATGAATCCATCGCCGGTGCCAACATCGAGTCTTTGGCCTTTTGCATGAGCCACTGCGACGGCGCAACCACATGCAGCCGGCTCTGCGAATAGATCCGCCGCTTGCGCCGCCAATTGTAGGCGGATGCATCGCGCCGGATTGCCGGGTAAATGGACAAATCCGGGCATTGCCCGCAACCCGTCCGCCAGCGCTCACAGGCAAAACCATGAGAGCAATGCCCGCTCACCAGCCAGGCGTCGTGCATGGTCACCACGGTAGGAATTTGCAGGCTCAGCCACGGGAGCGCCCGTAAATCGAAGTAGTGCCCGTGCAGATTGTGTAAATGAATGAGATCAGGCCTCTTCGACGGGTCATCGAGCAGATGCCACGTCCCTGGAAAATCAAAATCCTCATGACCCAACAGGATCCGGGCTGAACTCCAGGGCCGCCCCAGGACTCGTGCCAATCGTTGACCGCCGCCCGATTGGCGGAGCGCCTTGGCGCAAAGCCGCGCCCACCCATGTCTGGCACCATCATTATCGATCTCAAACACTTGCTCACTGGTGCCTGTCATGGCGCGAACCCCCAGTCTGGCTTTATGCCCGGCAGCGTTGATCTCCTCTACCAGATTCAAGGCCAACTGCGCGGCGCCACCACCTTGATCCGTGGTGTTCACATGGAGGATTCGTAGTGGTCTTAAGCTCATTACTGTTCGGCATATTGATGCTGCGTCAAATTCCGTCATTACCAATCGATTTTGTTCGGGAATGTAGACTGGTCAGTAAGGACATGAATTGTCCTTGAATTGCCTCAAACGAAAATTCGGTGGTGGCTAGGTCGACTGCTGTTGTCGCGAGTCGACGCTGCAGATCGCCGTCCTCTCTCAATATCTTAAGTTCCCGCATGACTGCCCCTGGATCACTTTCCGTGATGCAATAGCAAGCCTGCTTATCCCTAGCCCATTGAATCGCAGACGAGTATTCAGGCCCCCAGAGAATGATCGGTTTGCCAAATTGCAGAGCTTCTATGAGCTTCGACGGAAAGTTTGTTTCCATCAGCCGTCGCGTCCGGAGATCAAATGACGCCACACATAAGACAGCATCGAGATTTAGCAGCCACGTCTCAAAATCGCTCTCAGATGCGTAAGGCAACAAAACCTTTTTTTCCAGATACATCTGAACCCTCGAGGCTGACCAGTTAGGATTGCTGCCGCGCAACTCGAACTTCACGTCTCCCTGTCCTTGAGAGGCATCCAGGAGTTCGCCAAGCATCGGAGCATAATCATACAAGTTGCCGAAATAACCAATACGAAAAATGCCTGACGCAGGATCCAACTGGGAATCTCGTCTGAGTAGTCGTCGTCCTGGGATCGGTAAAATCACAACCGAATGGCTTGTGCAGCGCAGTTGCTGCAACATTGGCAGGCTAATGCATAGGCACAAACTGCTTTGCTTGGCAACCCGATGAAATCGCCGGTTGGCAAGCCAGCGGAGCGGTGACCATCTGGAATAATTATCAGGCCACCAATCGTGAAAAATTGTAACGAGGGGACGCTGGAGCCTTCTAGCAAGTCCAACTGCTTGACGATAAGAACTTCCGTGGGCCACGGTCATTATGATATCAGGCTGAAAAATCGCAGCGCCTCGTAAAGCTTCGCTTGCCGGAGTTGAACGCTGACAAATCTCCTCAATGATTGTAAATAAAAAATATAGCAATCGTGAGCATTTAAGCCTTCTCCACAGTGGCGATTGGAATAGCCACCGTGGTGAAGTCTTTAGAACCAAAGCATCCAGGTGTCCGTCCTCGATCAGATGCCGATACAAAACTAATTCGCCTCCGGACGTTTTGGCGGGAAGGACCTCGGAGAGCAGCACCACTCGAAGTCGCCTTGTTGCATTAGGGATATCTGGGACCATTATGTGCGGCTTTGAATAGTTTATCTATTAATACGTTATGTACGGTAGTCGAATTGAACTCGCCCTACGCCACGGCAGCGAAGGACTGTACCATATTATCAGAATACATTATAAATAGCTACTTCATTTGATTTGTCATGTCTATTTCATGGGGTGTGTAACCTCTATATTTTAAAGACTTGGCAATTTTTAAATAGCGACCAAATGTGCATTTACTGCCAAACCTCGATAAGACCTTCGAGTATAATTTATACGCTAAAGTGTTACCAATAATATTTTCCTTACACAGTTTATCATATAGAATGACAATATTCTGATTATAAATCGAATATACATACGCGATTTCCTGCTGCCTTTCTATTCCGCCGGTTCCCGTCTTATGTGTATCATGAATTCTATAAATGGAAAGTGGCGACATAATTGGGAAAAAAGGGATTCCAATCTCCTCGGCTCGTAAGAACCATTCCCAGTCAAAGACAAAATGCATGTCTTCCCTTAATTTGCCAACCTTCAACCAGGTGTCTTTTGTCCAAAATGATGAAGGTTGAATTATATAGTCATTCAAATTGAGCCTGATGGAATTGCGTTTTTCCACCACATCGCTTCCAAAGGATACCAATGTGTTTTCATGCATTGTGAAATGAATACAATTACCAAAATATATTCCAAGGCGATTGCGATCTATTGTATTTGAAATAAAATTGAACACACCCGGAAGATACATGTCATCACTGTTGATCCATGCCAAAATATCTCCGCTTGAATGTGAGAATCCCTTGTTAATAGCATCGCTTTGACCTTTATCAGGTTCCGATACCCAATATTTAAGATGCTTTTCGTACTTATTAATAATCTCCACAGAATTATCCGTACTATGACCGTCAATAATTATATATTCAAGATTTGGATAATTCTGTCCTAGAACAGACAAAATAGTTTGTTCCAGAAACTGCCCCTGATTGTAGCTTGGTGTTACAATTGTGATTTTAGGATAGTTAATCATTATATGATATTTGCAAGTCAGATTAGTACAATGATGCTCGACACTTATCGAGCACATTGAGAGCCTGAATCTCACCGCGCAGGGAAGCAGCGCGAATCTCATAACGGAATTTCTCCTCTGGAGAGCCACAGATGCGGACGCGCAACACATGGTAGGCGTGCATCAATCGTTCTGACCGGCACGACAACTCCCTGACCTTCGGGATTTTCTTGTCCCATATATACCTCAGGATCGCCTGCGACTGGCTCATGCCTTCTGCCAACCGTATCAAGTAACTTTGCTCCAGACGTTCTTTCGGGATAAGGTGCTTCATGACAAGCTCAGGAAAAAGGCCAACCCCCATTCCCATCGCGCAGGCGCATAGTGCCATGTCGCTATCTCCCGCAGATGTCAATGCCGTCCCTTTTCTATCTAACGATTTACGGACAGGATCGGAATTAACTTTTACCGCGTATGTCTTTGCGACCTCACGGCGAATCACCATGCCGGCACCGCAAGGGGCACAAGCGATGGCCTGGGTGCCAGGCTGGCAGGCCCATGCCACATCCTGGATCTCGCGCACAGCCAATGTGGGCAGCATGAATCTCACTGCCTCTTCCGGTTCCTGTTCGAATTCTCCGATGATCGAGCCATTAAAAGCGCCGACCATGGGGTGCCGCTCCGCGATAGCCAGTGCTGTCGCCAAGTATTCTGGATTCAGCACATTATCATCGTCCACGAAAACCAGTAATTCACAGCCTGCATCGCTGATGCCGCGCAGGCGAGCGGGCGTAAGTCCTAGTTCGTCTTCTCGCACGTGGCGGGCGTGTGGGTGCCAGCATAAATCCCACTGTCCGACGAGTGGGTTAATCGATGCGTTATCGATCAGCAGCAATTCCCACTTGTCTTTGGGAAGGGTCTGTTGTTGCAGCGCGTCGAGGGTCCGCCGCAGGTAGTCCTCCCGCGGATTGTGGGTGCAGATGATAATGGTCATCCTCATGAGATCTCAAGTGTGGGGCGTTCTGCGGCTCATGATTCGGTGGAATGGGGCAGCAATAGAAGCCAACCGGCAACCAAAGTGAAAAGAGCCACCACGGCAAGGGCCGGCATGATGCGCCGCACCCTGTGCTACCAAAACCTGACAATGCTGAATTGACCGGCTCCGAGAACCCCGAGGATCAGTCCTGTGATGAGGAAGCCGGATATCACAAAGAAGATATTCACGCCAACATAACCCTCGGTGATCCAGAGATTGGCATAAAAAACAACACCGGCAGCACTGCGACGGCCCTGAGTCCATCCACATCGGCACAGTATCTAATGAGATTGCTGTCCGGAATATTTCTGTCAGACTTTTCAGATAGGATCCGCTATTTCATGCCCATCAGCCGTTTTGCCTGGCGGGCTAGGTTCAGCAATGCGGGCGTATTACGAATATAACTGGAACAATTTCGATGAATGATTCGTGGCAAATTGCTTAAAGCGAGCAGATCCACCGATCCGGTAGCCACCGTGGCCGAGGCATTGCCAAATCTCCGTTTGTAATCCTGCAATCCTCTTCCCAAATCGATTCTGGAGATGCCAAGTTCCGTGCCACGCTCCGCCATGTTGAGCAAGAGCAGGATGCCTGGGGCGTAGTTGCGTAAATCGGGGTTGTATGCGGGAAACCACCAGTGCAACACCCCACGCGACCGGATCCCGAAATGCACGGCCAGCAATTGCCCCCCCGCATACAGTGCCGAAAGAACGCCGGCAAAAGCTGGCGTGTTCGTCGTTCGAATGGTTTCGAGAGCCCGGTGGGCCCATGCGGCGAGCGGACCATACTTTTGGGCTCTCCACCGGTGCATGGTCTGCATGACTTCTGAGTCCGTGCTGTTGCAAACAAGGCGAAGTTCTCCGAGTTCACGTTGCACTTTTCTGGCGGATGTCGCCGCCTTGGCAACGTGTCGTCGTCCTTCAGGATTGAGAGACGCCTTGTAGCCTTCGTAGCCGTGAGAGACGTCGATGATCGGGGATACGGCAGTCATGGAACAATATCTCTGAAATGCCAGATTGGAAGCGGCCAGGTGGTCAAACTCCCAGACCTTGAGCCTGCAGCTTCGAATCAGGTCCGCAGCGTCGAATTGCAATGTCGCCGGGGCAATCACACCCTGATAATCACACATTTCAAGATTCCTGCCGAACCCCGGGCGCACTAACTGAAATGGGAAAAAACCAACAACCTTGTCTGTCGGTTCATGGAGGATTCCCACAAAAACGTCTTCGGATTCCTTGGAAACCGCCAATGTGAACTCGGGACGGAAAAACGGGCTTTCAAGGACGGGTGTGGAGGATTGGATCTCCGACCACGCTTCGACATGTTTCTCCGTCAAATCCTTACCGAGGATGACCGACACTTGCATGATATAACAAACCTACAGCACTTCATTCACCAAGCTGCAATAATCCTCCGCCGGAAGGGCCACAAAGGCCTCAGCCGCCTTCTTGCCACTCTTCCGGATGAACTGATAACCACGCACCCAGGCCAGTCCTTGGGCAAAGGTGGCATAATCCACCTCCTTGAGCTGGGACGTGTAGTTATTGACCAGCGCGAGTTTGGCGTCGAGGTGGTCGGTGATATCGAAGTAAGCGTTCGGATCCAAAACCGACCAGATCTCATAACCGAGGACGAGCATGTTAGGATTGTTACAGGACTTGGCAAAGAGCCGGTTGGCCGCCTGGTGATCCAGGTGGCCGTCAAGGAACCACGGCAGGATCACCACATCCGGTTTCACAGAATCCAGCACCGCCCGCAGTTTGGAAACATTCATCTCATCAATCATAATCCCCCTGTCCGGAATGTCTAGAAAAGTAACCGACTTGGTATTCAAGGATTTGGCAGTCTTCATCAACTCCTGCTTGCGTGCGGCAATGAGATGGGTTTGCTCAGCCACACGATCCTTTAATTCAGCGGTCGCAAATCCATAAGCAGCGCCGTCTGTCAGTAGCACGATGTGGATTTCCGACACATTACGGTGAGCCCAGAGGATTCCTCCTGCGCCGATCGCCTCATCATCCGAGTGTGGGGAAAGCGCAAGGATCCTTTTCCCAATTGGCATGGTTAGCTCCCGTGGCTCCCATGCGATTGTTAGAAGCTTGCGCCAAATTCTGTAATCCTGATTCTTCCCTCTGGAAAGCGCGGGCCTGATGAAGCCAATAAAGCGCGAATATGAAATCGCACCGAGTATCCACCGCTTTGGATAAGCCATGCACCGCCTGAATAAATACCTAGTCATAAGACACCTAGCGAGGCGAAGCCTCAGACCCAAGACACAAGACTGCAAGAAGCAAGACCAAGACTTCGACCGACGACAACACATTCATGGTTTCAAGGACCCTAGTTGGAATGATATCGTATGTTCCGCCATATCCTCCCAGACACGCTGCGCCTGTGGGTGCCAGGATAGATCCTACACCCCAGCCAGAGCTTCGTTGGAAGCGTTATCGACCAGTTGCAATTCCCACTGGTCTCTGGGCAGCGTCTGCTTCTCAAATGCCTCCAGCGTCCGCCGCAGGTAGTCCTCCCGCGGGTTGTGGGTGCAGATGATGACGGAGAGGCGCATGGGATGGGAAAAGTGAATTCTGGATTTTGAATTTTGAATTGTACGATAGCGCGCGCGTGGCTGTGGCAAATATCGAGATCTCATCGCTTGAGGAGGTGACGCTTGCAAATGCCCAGGATGCGTCGAAAACGCTCTCTTTTGCTGCTAAGGATTGACCAGACATGGGCATTGGCACCTGCTGCATCTGCGTCACCAGATGCCGTGAATCGAAGCTCTTGCTGCCGTGCAATCTCTTGGGTCAGGCGTAATGCTTTACGCCTAGGGAAAGATGTGTCCTGTGCACTAAAGACTGCAATCAGGCGTAACCTGTCTATTAAATTCTCAGCGCTGCGCATTAAGCGCCCAGAGTCATTGCCGTCAAACATCCGGTAACAAGCGAGAACCTCGGGAGAGACGACTCCGCCGCCCTGAGTGATGGCGCGGACCCACATTTCCCAATCGGCGCAATGAACAAGCGAACACCGAAACCCTCCGTGCTGTTCGAAGAATTTCCGGCGGAGCACCACGCCTGCAAATTGAATGGCTGGTCCAGCAAGAAAACTTTCACAGGTCCGTCCGCCCTCCTCCAATTCGCGAAGCCTTGCGGTTAATCCCGTAATGATTCCTGCCTCATCTACGAAAAAACACCGGGTGGCCAGCAGGGCACACTCCTCATGCTCCATGGCCATCCTCTCCACATCGCGGTAAAAGCCCGGCAGAACCCAGTCGTCGCCATGAAGAATATGCACCAGTTCCCCCCGACTTCGCTCAACGCACGTGTTGAAGTTAGGTATCGCACCTTCGTTCAAAGGCTTCCTATAGAATACAACCCGTCCCTTGCCTACTTCACGCACAACGGCCTCGGGGTCATCCTGGGGTGAGCAATCGTCGATGACTTCGATTTGCATTTCATCCGGGCCCGGAGCTTGGGAGAGAACGCTTTCGAGGGTTCGGCGCAGGAATTTGGCACAATTGTAAGTCGGAATCATCACCGACCATCGCGGCCGGTGGACGCCTTCGGACACAGGGGCAATTGCAGGTGGCGGCGTTGAGGGATCGAAATCCCCGAGCACGGCCTGGACTTTTTCTTCAAACTTCATGGTCATTAGAAAAAATAGGGCGAGCAAGGGAGGAATCTATCTTCCACATCAAATAGCGTCTGGAAAAATCGAGCGCTTCAGCGATCACATCATCCATGTCCATGTAGCGGTAGGTCGCCAGGCGCCCGAGGAAATAGACTCCTTCATCTTGTTTTGCGTCATTGATGTATTTTGCAAGGAGATCCTTGTCGACGGCGAGGCGCTTCGGGTAGTATGGAATATCACCAGTTTCGGTCTCCTTGCTGAACTCCGTGAGCACCACGGACTGCGCATGGCTTTCCCATGGTGTAAAATGCTTGTGTTCGTGAATACGCGTGTATGGAACCTCCAGGCTTGGATAATTGATCACGGCATTCCCTTGATGGTCGCCAGTCACGATATTCTTCTCCCAAAAGACCGTACGGTATCCAAGGTGCCCATGACGATAGCCGTAAAACTCATCAAGCGGCCCGGTAAAGAACACTTCCTTGAACTCATTCCGCATTGCCGGATCCCATGGAGTATCCAGTTTTACCTCGATGTTGGGGTGGTCAAGAATTCGCTCGACCAGCGCGGTGTAGCCATCTGCGGGCATCCCCTGATAGCAGGTGTTATAGTAATTGTCGTCGTAATTAAAGCGTATTGGCAAGCGCTGTAGGATCGAGGCAGGCAGCGCGGCTGGCTCACAGCCCCACTGTTTTTTAGTATAGCCATGGAAAAATGCCTCGTAGAGATCCCTCCCGAGAAACTTGACAGCCTGCTCTTCGAAGTTCGCGGGTTCCTCGATGGACTTGTCGCCTTGCTCTGCGATGAACGCCCGCGCCTCCGCTGGCGAAAACCGCTTGCCAAAAAACTGGTTGATTGTGTGGAGGTTGATCGGCATGGAAAAGACGCCTTGACCAATTGACGCCTTCACCCGGTTTACAAAGGGCTGCATCGTGCAAAACCGCTGTACGTAGTCCCAAACCTCCTCATCGCTTGTGTTGAAAATGTGCGGCCCATAGATGTGCTCCATCACTCCGGATGAACCATCCCGCGCAGTATGGCAGTTGCCGCCCACGTGAGACCGCTTATCGACAACAAGAGATTCGTAACCAGCGTCGGCCAAAGAGCGCGAAGCCACGGCGGAGGCAAATCCAGCGCCAATGAATAAATTCTTCATCTATTTCAGAATAGGGAAAGAACCCCACTAACCACAAAATTTGCAAACACTAACTTCATAACGAATAGAAATTCGAAATTATAACACAAACGCCGTAGCAATGCACTAACTTACCAGCAGCGGCCATCGAACAATAGAGAATTAAGAAGATGCGGCAATCAACCTTCGATGTTCCGCACAAGTCAATTCCAATACACTCCCATGCCTAGATCCTTCCGGAACAGAGATCTGAAGATTACACCATGTAATGAAATCATCGCTTGATGCCCCTCCCCATTTGCCAACAGTATAGCGATCGTAGAGTAAAAACCAGGTTTCCCCGTATCGATACAAACATGGCCCCTCGGCCGGTCCCTTGATAATTTCATCTGATATTTCCCCAAATGCACCTGTCAACAAGTCATGCTGAACAGTCCGCAGGTTACGCACGTCCGGCTTTGTTCCGTAAGTGCCGCGCTCATCTTTGAAGACGCCAAACAATTTTGTTCCGATCGTGAAAGGACAAAAGTCAATGCAATTGAATTTTGGATTGAACCACAAACGCGGAGCAGTAAATTTTTGAAAGCACCTGGTCTTCGAAATCCAAATTCGGTGGTTGTTCGGATACTGTGAAGGGTACATTGACAAAGTCGAACTCCATGTGATAGCGATAGATCCGTCCAATTCCTTGAAAGCCTTCGGAGCCCATAAATTTTTCACGCGATTCAAGGAGCTAAAGGGGCGAATCAATTCCTGATTGCGCCACACAAACAAATCATCCGAAACGGCATGAAAAATTGAGACACCATGAAATCCATCGGTCGCAAGGAGATGAAACAATCTGTCTGAATCTTTAAAAATAAATGGATCGCGAATTGACCGATTTCCGATGTGTGATGTTAAAATTGGAAATCCTCCATAGAGCGGATCGAATGAAATTCCGTCCTCCGATATACTCAGATACAGAGATTCATCAGTTTCCTTGAAGGTCGCGAGCAAAAAATAGCCTGACATGCGCAGCTAATCCGATTTATCGTCGAACAAAAAAAATAGATAGTCAATTTTGTGCCTTTCGATGCGTCACTCCTGATCTACTGCGTTGCTTTTTGAACTTTTATGCCTCCGGAGATACTCCAAGATCATGCCTTGATATCGGGCCATTTCATATTCTTCGGCCAACCAAACCTTGGCCGGACGAGTCCAGCGTCTGAGGAAAAATCGAACTGTATGGCGCGCACATTTCTTCCAAATGAATGGGGGGACATGCAGAAATCGTCGCTGGCCGTCAGGCCCAAGCCCATTTCGCACCCACTCGATGCCCGTCGCCCGACAATAAGTTCGGAAGAAACGCTCAGTCGTGCGCTCGATTGCAGTTCGATGATGGACCGATGCCTTGGCAACATACAGGGCCTGATGTCCCGCTGCGAACAGGCGTTGCTGTATATCCCCATCTTCACCACCTACTCTGCCAAATGCGCTTGACGTATTCCCGTTTACCCCAAGATTTAATTTTGTTGAAAAATCGAAGCCTTGCTGAAAAACATAACGTCGGAACGCCTGATTCGCGCCAAAAAAGGTGGAGCTGTTTTCTCCAGACAGAAGCAAATCCTTTTCCCCGAGCGAATAATTTACCGTGATCACACGCCAAAACCAGTGATCTTCAATCCATTTGGGCGGGGGGCTTTCCCAAAGAACCGAAATGGGGCCACCGAAAAAGGAAACTTTGTGGTTCGAGTCTGCCGCCGTCCAAAGCTCGGCAATCCATTGCGGAGTGACCGTAACATCATCATCAGTGAAAACCACCAATTCTCCCGTGGCCGATTGCACTGCGGTATTAAGCGCAAAACTTTTGCCCTGGCGCGTTTCGAAGATATAGCGAAGGGGGAGTTTGTCCGCGAACTCGTCACAAACCTGCTTGGTCGTGTCAGCGGAGTTGTTATCCACCAACAGCAATTCCCAAGTCAGACCTTCGGGAATTACCAAGGCGCAGCAAGACTGGAGAGTTTGCCGCAAGCTCGCCGCGCGGTTATAGGTGCAAATTAGGACAGAAATATCCATGGTCGGTTAAAGAGCTAACAGCAAACCGGTCACTCATAAAATGCTTTTCAAAGCTTCAGCATTTCGTTTTGCACCGGCTAACATCTCTGCATGCTTGGTGTTCAGATGTTGACGAATTATATGTTCCCCCTTTGAGAGCAATTCCCATTTAGCCAGGAGTTCCGTGCTGGTGAGTTGATTCGCTGGCAGCACCAAATCTTCATTATCGAAGATGTCACGCCAAATTCCGCGTGCCTTTATGCTGTAAGCGATTGCAATAGTTGGAACTCCAGTTGAAACAGCAGCGATTGTGGCGTGCGTGCGTGCAGCGATAAAGAAACGGCATTTAGAGATCACCCATTTGATTTGTGCTGCCGGTAAATCTCCCGGTAATAACGCAACTCGTTCGTTTCCATGTTTAACCCGTTCGCGCACTTGTGAGAGCACGGCTTCGTCATTGTCACAGAGTGGCCCACCTGGGTTGGTCACGTGTGGCACTAACAGCACTCGCTCGCCTCGGTCCACCAATATACTAACAAAACGTGCGACTTCATCGAGCATAAGTTCCAAGTTCTGCCCAGGAAACCAGCGGGCAATCAAGGCGCTTATGTTCAGTCCTGTGACGCCGCCTTTCTCAAGAAAGGCTGTAGCGGAACCTTGGTGCTCGGCCGGTTGCAGATAAAATGCCGGATCCCACACGGACACAACATTACTCGTTACGCCGAGCGTCTGTAGATAGTCACGTGTCACCTGCTCGCGCGCGGTAATTACATCAACTGACGACAAAAACTGTGCCGCCCAACTTTCGGCGGATGGATCAGCGGTAAATGGCCCGATTGAGGCGCCCCAGATTGCCGTTTTTACCCCGCACCGCCGGTAGTGCTCCAGTTCGGCGATGCAAACCGGCAAGATCCCATAGTCGAGTGAAAAGTTGTCGCCGCCTATAGACAGAGCAATGTCCGTTTGGCTGCGAATCATTGGACCACGGACTGTCAATTCAACCCTATTCCATGCGGCTTCGGCCAGGAGGCTGGGCCGGTAAGCGTGCCGTCGAATCCGGGAGATGGCCCGGCGGGGCAAAGATCGGGGATTATACTGGTGGCTTCGGTCCCACGGAGCAGGCAGGATTTCTACAAGGCTATCGTTCAGTTCCACGCGATCTCTCTCCGCGTAGCGACTGAACAACCGGAAACGGCAGTCGATTCCAGCGTCGCGGAAGAGAGCCAATGTAGAACGCACAATTGCCTCGCATCCGCGATTAAAAAATGCAAAATGCCCAATGAGATCAATTTTCTTTACAGCCATAGTTATTCCGGTTGGGTGCGTAAGTTTGCTAATCTGTGAATCACGGCAGCAACCTTTGCCCTAATATGTAGCATCCGTCGGAAGGACGGATATTTCTCAGATAAGTAGTTTGCTTTATCTGCCTTTGTCAACCCATCGAGGCATATTTGAGACTTGGTTGCTTTGTCCATTCGCGCATTAAGCCCTAGGTTTGAATACTGAAAACACGGTTTGATTTTGAAAGCATTTAATTCATTCTTCAATCCAGCTTTCAATGGTAGAAACTCAGATTGTTGTATGCCCGTTGTTTGAAGAACCTTGCGGTTGTCCAAAATCCGGTGGAATAAACGATCGTATTTGATCTGATATTTTCCACCAACAACCTTAGCGTATGATTTAAGATCTACCTCAACAACTTCAAGCCCTATATACTCCTTGTAATAACTCGCGATTTCCGACCAAGTGTGATGTTCGTTGGTCACAATATTGAAATCTTCGCCTCTGGCATCTTCAGTCAAGACCAATTTTGCTACAAGCCGGGCCACGTCTCCTGCCCACGTCATTGTGGTATTTTGCGATAGAATATCGCGAGCCATGAGGACGGGGATGTCTTGCAAGGCGCGATAACAAATTGTATTTGTTTCAAGCGTTCCCAATTGAAATCGGTTGCGTGAGTATGTGATGCAGGGCCTTAAGATCGTCCAGTTGTTCCGTCCAGAATTACGGAGAATATCTTCCTGTCGGGCTTTGGCAAGTGCATATTCATCTGTCGCCAGATATTCCTTGTCGGCACAGACATTCAGCAGACGTGGGGAAAGCTCGGTAATGGGATTTAATCCAGTGTCGGCAAACACACGGTAGCTTGACAAGAAAAGATAATGTCCGGTTCGCTGGAGTAATAGTGTATATCGGTTTTTGAATTCACTTGTGGAATAAACCATGAAGTCAATGATCGCGTCAAAATTCGTTTTGGAGGTGACGCGCTCAATAAACTCTACATTGTGCGCATCGCCACAAATGTAATGGCACTGGCTAGTGTCACCGTCTCTAGCACTTCTCGTGGTGACGTGGACTTCGTGATTGTGCTGCAACAGCTCAGGAACAAGATAATATCCCATCGCGCCGGTCCCGCCCAATATCAAGATTCGGCTCATTGTTCCTATCGCAACGCTTTATTGATGGAATCCTTGACGCCACGCGGCAGAACCTTGCTCGCCATCTTCATGGCTCCTTTGATTCCTTGGGTCACAACGGAACCGTCCGCACTATCGCGGCCCGGATTGACATCTGCCGTGGTGTCAAGCTTTTCAATGATTTCCAATGCTCTCGACTCCTCCGCCGAATTGGTGAAACACTCAAAGAGGATTGGCTGGCTTGACGCAGTGGCGGTGGCGAACTGTTGAACGACCCTTCGAAACTCATCCTTGTCATTCGCGCTGATATATTGAAAGCCGAGGTCTTCGGCGATGTGTTTAACCAGCGCCCGCGACTTGTTGCCAAAATGCCCACCGGCAGCGATGAAGTGAGCGGTCTGTTCTTCGAATTGAGCTCCGATGTGGGATTTCATCTCAAATTCCACACCACCCCCGTTGTTGATCAACAGCAGACGCACGTTGGAGCGGAGGTGACGATTCCCGATGGAGTTGAGGTCGTAGAAGAAGGACAGATCGCCAATCACACCAAAATGCAGCTTGTCCTTGTTGGCAAGGGACGCTCCGATCAGCGCCGAGACGCAACCATCAATGCCAAATCCTCCCACGTTGCATATGGTTTGGATGGATGGCTCGACTTCAAACAGGTTCCAATTTCGCAGACTGTTCAGGATGCCAAAGTGCAGTGACGCATTTGCGGGCAGGGCTCGCGACAATTCCCGCGCAATCCATGTGTTGGAGAAAGGCAAGTCGGGAATCTCGCTGGCAATCCGGCTTGTATATTCCTGCCAGGCCACCAAGTAGGTGTTATCGTGCTGGCGCATATTGTCAGACTGTCGACGGAAGAATTCCGCCTCGCGCAGTTCAAACACATATTCCAATCGGCGGAACCGATCACGGAGTTCGCCATCTTCGTTCAATCTCCAGACGCGTGCTCCGGATGCGCTGAGGAAGTCTTGTGTCGGATAATCGCCGGAGACCTCACCGAGATGGATGATCAAATCGGGCTTTAAGGCTGTAAAATGAGGTTTTTGGTGAATCTGTTGCATGCAGGCCAACGCGCTCAGAATACGGCCTTTTCCCTTGTAGCCACTGGTTTGATCGCAAAGCACCACGGCATTATGAGTCTGGACAAATCGTTCCAAGGGTTCGGACTCCGCCGGAGAAAATGGTTTATGAGCGCCGATGAAAACCGCCACTTTCTGAGACGGATCAATCGCGGGAAATTCATCGGAATATCCGCAACAACGAATCATGCGGACATTGGGCAAGACCTGAGTGTTGAACGTGCCCAAATAAGACGTGGCAAGGTTGATGTGCACTGGACCGCCTCCGGCGCGTTTGGCTTCCAGAATGGCTTTGTTGACCTTGATCTCGCAGTCCCAAAAATCTTCGGCATCTTTGACTGGGGGAAGAGTTACGCTGATTCGCGCAACGTCTTTTTGAGTTACACTCCTGTCTATACATTGAGGCAATAGATGTCCAACTGCGGTTATGGATGCTGTTGAAGTTATAGCGATTACTGGGAGTTTGCGATACCAAGCTTCAGTAAGTCCTGACAAATAATTCCGACTGGCGGTGGCCCCGGTGCAGCTCAACACAATTGGTTCACCTGATTCATGCGCCATACCACAGGCAAGATAGGCGGCAGACCGTTCATCAACGGATGAATACACCTCAAAAAACGGATCGTTCTGAATGCTGCCGGTAATAGGAATGTTGGTTGTTCCTGGACTGGCTATTACCTTACGGATGCCATGTGCTTTTAACAGAGCAATGACAATCTGAGCGTTTTTTTCATCCGTGTAATATCTACTCATGGATTATATTTTGGGGTAAAAAATGTTTTCAGCGGATGGCGACGTGACCTCTACAGCCGCCTCCAATTTTCGAGGGGCAACTGACAATCAGCGACAGCACCCGCATAAGCTCCAGTAATTGTCACTTCATGACCCTTGTAAGACCAGACCAACAAATCTCCAGTTTGATCAATGATATTAAACGAGATTCTGTATTTTCCGTTCTTCAGAGGCAGACTGATCAGTTTGACTAGCCACAGATTGTGACCAGGTCGAATGGCGATTGCACATTCTGCGGCCGAAAGATTGCAGTCGGCGGCAACAGCGCCAGAGAGATTGTAAATTGTCGCACGGAGGAGAAATTGCCGTATCTCTGTGGATGATTCGACATGAAACGTTATACTGAGTGGGGCACCGGAAATAATATGTGTCGGCAGATCCGTAACTGTAAAAGCTAGAATCGGAGGCTGCAGAGAAAGAAACGCTTTATTTCCATCTCCTGCTGCCGGCTCGTCGTTCATCCGTTCGTAGGTTACGACACCTTCTGCCACGGGACCATAATATTCAACCCGACCTTTTGACATTGCCAAAGCATGGTCACAGATTCGAGCTACTTGTTCCATGCCGTGACTTACGAAAATTACCGCTGCACGCTTTCGCAGTGAAACGATGCGCTGGTAGCACTTATTCCGAAACGCCGCGTCCCCGACCGCGAGCACCTCGTCGAGGATCAGCACATCCGGGTCCATGGCCGTGGCGACGGCGAATCCCAGCCTGACCTGCATGCCCGAGCTATAGCTTTGGACGGGTGAGTCGATGAACTCGGTAATTTCCGAGAAGTCGATGATGTCGTCGATTTTGTCGTCAATTTCCATTTTGGAGAGTCCGAGGATGGAGCCATTGACATAGATATTTTCGCGGCCGGTGAGGATGGGGTTGAAGCCGGCGCCGAGGGCGATGAGGGCGCCGACGCGGCCGCGCATTTCGATGGAGCCGGCATCGGGTTTGATCAGGCCGTTGAGCATTTTCAATAGCGTTGTTTTGCCAGCGCCATTGCGGCCGATAAGGCCGAGGCACTCGCCGCGGCGAAGTTCGAACGAGACGTCGTGCACGGCGAAGAACTCGCCAGCGCGTAGCTCTGGCGAGGATTTTGGATTCTGGATTTTGGATTTTAAATTGAAGAGAGCATCGCGCGGTTCATCTGCGATCTGCAATGCGCGATCATCTATCCGACCTCCGACCACTGACCTCTGGCCAAACGGATTGAGTTCCGACAGGATATCGCAAGCGCCATACCAGAGGGATTTCTTGAGGTCGCGACAGAAGATTTTCGAGACTCCCTCGACTTTTACTAGGACTTCATTGTCGCTGACGCGCGAAGAGGTCGGAGGTCGGAGGTCAGAGGTCGGAAGAGTGGAAGACATGGAGTTCGAGGAAGAGAAGGCAGTTACAGAGGTCAGATGTCAGTGGTCGGAAATCTCCGTCTGTCCAATACAGACCCGGCCGGACCTGCTGCTCTTGATGGCATATACGAAACACATCTCAATCCTCTACGAGGCGGAGCCATGCTTCTCTGAGGTTCATGCGGATCGAGCGTGAGGAACGGCGGATTTGACTGGTGAGTGCATAGCGCTCTTCTGGAGAAAATGATTTTGAAAGTTCAAAGACTGCCATTGCAAGCTGATAGGCTTTCTTGTAGGCGTCGAACTCCGTGGCAGATTTGATCTGCATGTTTATCTTCCTTTTCTGACCTCTGACCTCTGACCTCTGACCTCTGCGACGCCGTGGCTACCCGCCCATTCGTGCGATCAAATGTGGCATGGCGATGCGGAAGCCGACCAACCCGACGAGTGTCGCTAGGATGGCGCAGGCGGTGACGATGAAGAAGGAGGGGAGATGGGTGAGCGGGATGCCGGTAAGCGACTCGCGGGCGCAGGTGATGAGCGGGGAAACCGGGTTCCAGGTGGCGAGGATGCCGGCCAGGCCCTCGGTGCGGGCGGGATAGACGACCGGGGTGAGCAACATCCAGAACTGGGCGACCATGGGGACGGCGCGGGTGACATCGCCGTAGAGTCCGGCGAGCGGGGTGATGGCCAGTCCGATGGCGAAGCCTGTGATGAGCAGCGAGGCCATGGCGACGGGAAAAAACAACAGTGACGCGGACGGCATGATTTTCCACCAAGCCATGACCGCGGCGACGAGCAGGAGGCGCACGAGGAAATTGAAGAGCACCATGTAGAGACCACCCATGAGGATGGCCTCGCGCGGGAAATTGATCTTGGCCAACATCGGCTTGGCCGCAGTGAGTGCGGCTGGCGGGCAGGTAATGGCATCGACAAAGACCTGCCACAGTAAGGTGCCCATCATGGCGAAGGCGGGATAAGGGATGCCGCCAGTGTCGATGTTGACAATGCCCTGGGAGTTGAGGAAGATGAAGGTCATCGAGGCGACCAAGGGCGGCAAAAACGCCCAGATGTAACCGAGATAAGTCTGCCGGTATTGGGCGCTGAGATCGCGGATGAACAAGCGCCACGCGAGTTCGCGTCCGGCCATGAGATCCTTGCCGATGTTCTTCACCAGCGTGACGGGGTGACCGAGGAGCGGCTCGGGGGTATAGATCCGCACGGGAAGCTCGGACGCCGGAGGCCGGAGATTCGCAGGCACGAAAGGCGGGGATTCTGAAATTAGATGTTCAGTTAGAGGCATGACAATAAAGGGGACATTCAGGCGAGAGGAGCACGGCCAGCATGGCCGTGTGTTAAATGGGGCGGCAACGGGCGAGCCGCCCGTTGCCCTCTTGGAGGAACCATGTGCTTTGCATCCGCCCTACTGCTGTTGCCAAGTTTTCAGGAAATCTTCGAAGGAGTCGGTGACGGGTCGCATCTTGATTCCAGCGGCATGCATTTTAGAATTATCCAATGATAGGGTTATGACTGGTGCCTTATTGCGACAACTTTTCCGATGCTAGCTTTCTGAAGGCATCCCTAAGGCACATGCTGCCGTGAAGGCTTAGATGATAATCGTCTCGATAAAAAGATCCCTCCGCATCTGACGTCATTATCGATCCATTGGCGTCGGTTAAAAAAGGGACCGGATCAATGAACTCAATTCCTGGGACTTGAGCCTCAAGAACGCCAAAAAATGCCGCTTGTTCGCGAGTGTCTGCGATGTGTTGATCTCTCGAAAGGTGGGGCTTGACAAACTCCCAACCTAGCATGGCATGGATAGCTAGAGCTTTAGGCACATCGACTGAAGGAAAAGTTGGAACCTCCTTAAGTATGGTCACACGGCAGCCGCATGCTTGGATTTTCCGGATTGTAACCGCAAGTGCAGTTTCAAACCTGGCGTGATCGTCGCAGCGCAGGCAATATTGCCAACGACCGGCAAGAATGACGCGCATCGGTCGCCTATGAGCAGATGTAGAAATATAATCCATTATGGCTTGATTGTACGGCGGTGCATTCTCATTCAGGCCGAATCTTGTCTTAGCCATGAACCAGTCTAGGACCGGTGGGGTGGAAGATCGCGTTGCTGCAACGGCACCAATGGATGCTTCTTTGCAGACAAAATCGACAACTGGCAGGATTGCCATGGCACTGCTATCGCCCCAAACGATAATTTGTGGCTGAGAATTTGGCACACCAAGTTGGATCAATCGAGCAGGGATATCGTCTCTGCTGAGTTCCCTTACGTAGTCATAGTCATTTCGTGCTGAAGCAAAGCGCTGTATGGCAGGTGTAAAACGTTGTGGAAGCCCGTTTCGACGCCAAACAACAAACGAGGGAAGTAAAAGAATTATGACTACGCCGGCACTAAGTCCAAAGATGACTGATCGCTTTTGCACAAAGGACCTGGAACGGAACGGACGTTCGATGAAATGGAGAGATATCCAGGCAAGAACAAATGAGGAAACCACGAGGCTAAGGCGCGTGAACAACGGTGGAGCCGCAGGGAGCAGATACTTAGTGAATGCGAAGAGTGGCCAGTGCCAGAGATAGAGGGAATACGAAAGCAACCCCACCCAGACTAAAGGCGGACTGGACAATATTGTGTGGGGAACAGAGGTGAACTGGTTCTCGTAAGTGCCACTCCAAATCAAAAGGATGGCTCCCACAACCGGAGGAAGAGCACTGATGCCAGGAAATGGAGTGCCCGAATTGTAAAATGAGAAGGGCACTAATATCAAGCAAAGTCCGCCCCAGGCTGTAGCCGCCTTGAGACGAACGTTTGATATCGGACGAGCAAAAAAGAGAAGTGAGCCTGCACCAAGCTCCCATCCGCGCGCCGGAAGCAAGTAGAATGCGGCGGCAGGAGCCTTCCAGACCAAGTAAGTGGATAATGCAAAACTTCCTATCACTGACGCCAAGAGAATAGGAGCGACGTAGGATGCTTTACGGAAGCGGAACAGAATTGTCAGCACGACAGGGATGAGCAGATAGAACTGTTCTTCCACTGAAAGCGACCAGGTGTGAAGGAGAGGCTTTTCATCTGAAGCGGTAGCGAAGTAACTGATTTCTCGCCAAAACTGGATGTTTGCTGAAAAAGCGGCCAAGGCGATGACATGGCCGCCAAGAAATTTGTAATCCTGCGGCAGCAGCAGAAACCACCCGGCAATTAGGATTGCAGCCGTTACCACGGCCAATGCTGGAAGGATTCGCCTGGCGCGGCGTTCCCAGAAATCCAGGAATGAAAACGTATTGTTGCGAAGTTCTTTGAGAATTAGGCTGGTAATGAGAAATCCGGAGATCACAAAGAAAACATCAACTCCCACAAATCCACCAGGAAAACCTAGTCCTGCGTGAAACAAGACAACACCAAGCACGGCAACCGCACGAAGACCGTCGATATCGGGGCGATAGTGCAAGGCGATTCTATTACGGAGAGTGTGAGCCCTGGGGGTGATCTGAAGAATGGTCAAGCAGAAACGTTCAGACGCGCAGCGCTGGCTTCCACAATCTGCCGGATGGTTTCCTGCAGGGAAATGGTGATATTCCAGGCCGGGTAGTGGGCGCGCATCTTGGCGAGGTTCGAGATATAGCAGATATGGTCGCCGATGCGGTTTTCATCGACGTATTGATGGATCTGCTTTTTGCCGGAGAACTTCTGGACGAGGTCGAAGGCTTCCCAGATAGAGCAGGAATTGGCGCGGCCGCCTCCGATGTTATAGACTTGGGCGACGCGGGGTGTCTTGATGAATTCCTCGATGAAACGGGCGACATCGTGGGAGTGGATGTTATCGCGGACTTGCTTGCCTTTGTAGCCGAAGACCTTGTATTCGCGGCCTTCGAGGTTGCATTTTATCAGATAGGAAAGGAAGCCGTGGAGTTCGACGCCGGCGTGGTTCGGTCCGGTGAGGCAGCCGCCGCGCAGACAACACGTCGGCATGCCGAAATAGCGCCCGTATTCCTGGACCATGACATCACCGGCTACTTTGGAGGCACCGAAAAGCGAGTGCTTGGATTGATCGATGGGGAAGTTCTCGTCGATGCCATCGGCATAGGCGGGATCGGCGTAGTCCCAACGGGTTTCGAGTTCTGTGAGATCGATGGTGTTGGGGCGGTCGCCATAGACCTTGTTAGTGGACATGTGGGCGAAAGGCGAGTCCGGGCAGGCCTGGCGGGCGGCTTCGAGGAGGTTGAGCGTGCCTACGGCATTGGTGTCGAAATCGTCGAAGGGAATCGCAGCGGCGCGGTCGTGCGACGGCTGGGCGGCGGTATGGACGATGGCATCGGGCTTCAATTCGCGCAGCAGGGCTAGGACCCCCTGGCGGTCCCTGATATCGAGTTCGTGGTGGACGAAGGCGCTGCCAAGTTGTTTAGCGAGGCGACCCTGGTTCCAGCGGGTATCGCCTTGGGGACCGAAGAAGACCGCGCGCTGGTTGTTGTCCACACCATGGATTTCCCAGCCGAGCTGGTAAAAATGGATGCAGACCTCGGAGCCGATGAGGCCCGATGAACCCGTGACAAGGAGTTTCTTCATTGGTTAGGAAGGATGAGTTGTTCGTCGGATAACCGCGGATTGCGGGTCGCAAATAGGTGATGGCGGATTGAAGATAGTAATCGAGGGCGTTGGATCAGGTGACCTGCGCTGTGCTTCCGCTCCGCTCAGGTTGTGCGGACTACGACTGGCTAGCAGCTTTGTCGCTCCACTGCAGCTTGTCGAGGACATCATGCCGAAACAAGGCCCACGACTCGTCTTCGCTGGCCGCGCCGAAGATACCCACCTCAAGCACCCGAGCCTCACCCAGATGACGGAACAAACAACGATGCAGGCGGGTGGTGCGATCATTTCGGCCCACGTCCACCCAAGTCCCGAATCCCTGAATCCATGGCATCTTGTACACATGTACAGGGTTGCCATTTGGTGCGGCAAGCAAGGTGTAATTGAAGCGCAGCGTTTCGCCATTTGCAGCCGAGTAAATCCGCTGCCTGCCTTTTTGCAGCAGTTTGAAGCTGCCGTACCCGACGTTGCACAATTCAGGCTCGTGACCGCCGACAATGCTAAATGGCCCTAATTCGATCTTATCCCACTCGAAATAGAAGAGGGTCATGGTGCGACCATCGGGCAGCGCGGTCGTCTGCTCCGCGCCGCGGTCGGCCTGATAAATCTTCAGCGCATCGCCGAAAGGTGGCGGCGCGGATGTCAGGAGAGGTGCCCCTTTCCAATAGAACACCGGTGCGGTGGAAGGGGTGATGCCGACATGGCGCCAGGCGTAGACGCCGGCCTCGAGTCCGCCGAGGAAGAGGAGCAGCAGCAGGACAGGGGCTAGGAAGCGGCGGGGCATGGGAAGAGGAAGAGTTGTCAGTTGTCCGTGATTGCGAAGGTAGGGCGGACCGGCCTCGGTCCGCCGACTTGACCCCAAGAGGGTGCAGTTCCAATGACCACGCATGATCATCTCACCCTCAAGGGGAATGTGGGCGCGGCGGGGCCGCCACGCCCTACCGGCAAGACGCAAGAGAAGAGGAAGAATTGATCGGTGGTAGGGCGTGACCGCCGGGCGCGCCGACTTGTCCCTAGCGGGGCGGGGGAGAAAGAAGTGATCAGTAATCAGTAATGTAAGATATCACGGACAACAGACAGGAGGGGAGCGGCCAGCGTGTCCGTGTGCTGGATGTCATCCAACATTCAACATTCTGCCGGGCGCGGCGGTCGTGCGCCCCCCCTCTCATCAATTTGCCATTGCTCTGCGATGCAGGGTCTAGTCGAAACGTTCTTTGGGCAGGCCACATTGTCGGATCATCGAGCGGATGGTACCGATGGGGATGTTCTTGCGGGGATGTGGAACGATGACGGTATGATTGTAATCGTCACGGTACTTGGCATGGCTGCCACGTATTGAAATGAGACGGAAGCCGTTGGAAGTGAGGATGTCGATGAAGGCATGAGATGACAGGCGTTTGGGCATGTCTTCTGGGAGGATCAGGCAATGGCGAGTTCACCCACGGTGACATCCGAGATCTGGGGGAAGGGTTCGTTGGTCTGGTCATCCTCGAGGTAGAGTTCGATGGCTTCCTTGAGCATCGCCAGGGCTTCTTGCCGGGACGCCCCGAAGCTAGATACGTCGAAGTCCAAACATTGGGCGACGAAATCAGGGCCTTCGCGGTAGAGTGTGTAGTGAACCTGCTTCATGAGGGCAATCTGGACCAGGGGCTGGGGCTTTGCAAGCTATTAAGAAAAGCCATTTGGCGAAGGTAGGGCGGACCGGCCTCGGTCCGCCGACTTGTCCCCAAGAGGGTGCAGTTCCAATGACCACGCATTATCATCTCTCCCTCAAGGGGAATGTGGGCGCGGCGAGGCCGCCACGCCCTACCCGTTCACCACGGACAGAGGACAGGGGTCAGGGGACAGGGG
>Ga0118677_10002906_pt1 | contig 33553 bp, 39 predicted proteins | sample AliMusrvi5mmetaG_FD_86154 | JGI IMG/M metagenome (GOLD analysis project Ga0118677, IMG submission 86154) | reverse complement strand
TTCGTTCTCATCGGTAGTCCTTTCTCAAGGCGATGAGACCAAATTCCTCCCTTAGCTAAAACCCCTTTTCTGTCTCATAGGCCCTGACGGCGGACAGTGACGTGGCGGTTGCCGGTGCGGCGCAGGCCAGCGGCTACAGCGCTCAGGTGCAGCCGAACACGGCGCCTGTCGCGGTTGGCGGCCAGTGCCACTTTGTTGACGCCACGGTGGTCAAGTCCATCCATGCGATCTGCGTCAGCGCCGACGGGCACCAGTTCCCCGCCTCGCACATGACGCCGGATACCTGGATCAACTCGGGCTATGAGGGCGAAGTCGCCCGCTGCCTGCCCGGCTCGACCCTGCGCGTGCTGGTTGGCTCGATCATGCAGTCCGACCAGGGCATGGCGACGTCCTACAAGGATGCCGAGGCTCTGGTTTGCGGCGCCGGCGAAGCAGTCCGTCACTACAAGGACGGCATGCTCAAATGCGCCCCGGCCGAGAAGGTGGTCGACTGCACCGAGCGCACCAACCTGCGCAAATACGGCACCGGCGACATGTTCTTCACCTATGTCACCAAGGTCTGCCTGGAACAGCACCAGGATCTGATCGGCGGCCAGAGCAAGGAAAGCGTTGCCGAAGCGGCGTCGCGGGCCCAGAGCTTTGCCCGCAGCCAGGCGTCATCCGGCGAGCTGCATCTGACAGGCATGACCCTGCAGGGCGGCGTGGGGGGCCTGGGCTTCTACTGAGTTGATCGCCTGCCCCGTGAATGACCGTTTACTGGCGGGCTGATCCAGCGCCTCGCAAGGGCCAAAACCCTTGCGGGGCGCGATTTTTTTCGGCCAATAAGCCGCCTTGCACCGCGATTTCGCCCTGCTATTGTGCGCCGCACTTTCAGCCGCGTCTCTCGGCGTTTCTACGGGGTAACTCCATGAATATCCACGAATATCAGGCCAAAGAGGTCCTGCGCGGCTTCGGCACGCCCGTGCCCAATGGCAAACCCGCCTTCACGGTGGAAGAGGCGGTTGCCGCCGCCAAGGCCCTGCCCGGCCCGGTCTGGGTGGTGAAGGCCCAGATCCATGCCGGCGGCCGCGGCAAGGGTGGCGGCGTCAAGGTGGTGAAGTCCATCGAAGATGTGGAGAAAGAAGCCAGACGCATGCTGGGCATGACCCTGGTGACACATCAGACCGGCCCGCATGGCCGTCTGGTCAAGCGGCTTTATATTGAAGACGGCTCGGCCATCGAACGCGAACTGTATCTGTCGGCGCTGGTGGACCGTGAAACCAGCCGCATCGCCTTCATCGTTTCCACCGAAGGCGGCATGGATATTGAAGCTGTGGCGCATGACACGCCGGAAAAGATCAAGACCTTCCAGGTCGAGCCGGTGTCCGGCTATTCGCCCTTCATCGGCAATGAAATCGCAGCGGCGCTGGGCCTCAAGGATGATCAGGCCAAGCAGGTCGGCGCGGTGATCAAGAGCCTCTACGACGCATTCGTCGCCAAGGATATGAGCCTGCTGGAAATCAATCCGCTGGTGGTAACCAAGGATGGTAAACTCATCTGCCTCGACGCCAAGATCAATTTCGACGACAACTCGCTGTATCGCCACAAGGACATTCAGGCGCTGCGCGACCTGGATGAAGAAGATCCCGCCGAAGTCGAAGCCGGCAAATATGATCTGTCCTATATAAAGCTGGATGGCGAAATCGGCTGCATGGTCAATGGCGCGGGCCTGGCCATGGCGACCATGGACATCATCAAGCTGTATGGCAGCGAGCCTGCCAACTTTTTGGACGTTGGCGGCGGCGCCACCAAGGAGAAAGTCACCCAGGCTTTCAAGATCATCGTCAGCGATCCCAATGTGAAGGGCATCCTGGTCAATATCTTCGGCGGCATCATGAAGTGCGATATCATCGCCGAAGGCATCATCGCCGCGGCGAAGGAAGTCTCGCTCAAGGTGCCGCTGGTGGTTCGTCTCGAAGGCACCAATGTCGAATTGGGCAAGGAAATGCTGTCCAAATCCGGCATGGCGATCATCTCTGCCAACGATCTGGCTGACGCTGCCGAAAAGGTCGTCAAGGCCGTGAAGGGTTCAAAATAATGTCCATTCTCGTTGATAAGAATACCAAAGTCATTTGCCAGGGCTTCACCGGCAAGCAGGGCACCTTTCATTCCGAACAGGCCATCGCCTATGGCACCAGGATGGTGGGCGGCACCACGCCGGGCAAGGGCGGCACGACCCATCTGGGCCTGCCGGTGTTCGACACCGTGCGCGAAGCTCGGGAAAAAGTCGGCGCCGATGCGTCGGCGATCTATGTGCCGCCGCCTTATGCGGCCGACGCCATCCTGGAAGCGATCGACGCGGAAATTCCCTTGATCGTCTGCATCACCGAAGGCATTCCGGTGCTGGACATGGTCAAGGTCAAGCGCGCGCTGTCGGGCAGCAAGTCGCGCCTGATCGGACCCAATTGCCCCGGCGTCATCACGCCCGGCGAATGCAAGATCGGCATCATGCCCGGCCACATTCACAAACGCGGCAGCGTCGGCATCGTGTCGCGTTCCGGCACCCTCACCTATGAAGCGGTATTCCAGACCACCATGGCGGGCCTGGGCCAGACCACCTGCATCGGCATCGGCGGCGATCCGGTCAAGGGCACCGAGCATCTGGAAGTTCTGGAAATGCTGCTGGCCGATCCGGAAACCCAATCCATCATCATGATCGGCGAAATCGGCGGCAGCGCCGAGGAAGATGCGGCCGATTTCGTGAAGCATTCCAAGATCAAGAAACCGATGGTCGGCTTTATCGCCGGCGTCACCGCCCCGCCGGGCCGCCGCATGGGCCATGCCGGCGCCATCATTTCCGGCGGCAAGGGCGGTGCGGAGTCCAAGATCGAAGCGATGAAATCGGCGGGCATCCGCGTATCGCCAAGCCCGGCAGCGCTTGGCACCACTTTGGTGGCGTTGCTCTCGGGCAAGTAGCCTCAAGCCACATTGTTGCAGTGCAGAAGCCCCGTGTGCACAACACGGGGCTTTGTTTTTTGCAGTCGCAATTGGGTCTTATTGAACCCATATTAACCGCATTCGTCGTTGAATCGGCGCGGCAAAGGCGCTAACCACACCCCGCCTTTCGAATAGCTTCCGACAGCGACTCCAGGAACAGGGTCTAGCCCAACAAGCTCCCCTATAAACATTTGAAATGACAGAACAATCTCCTTCAAATCGGCTCAATCGCACCTCCAACGACATTCTGGACGCGACCAGCTTTCTGTCCGGCACCAATGCCGCCTTCCTGGAAGGGCTCTACGCCCAGTATCTCGCCAATCCCGACTCCCTGGATGAAGGCTGGCGCACCTATTTCGCCGAACTGGGCGAAGCGGGCCTCACCCCCACCCAGCTGGGCCGCGGCCCGGCCTGGCAGCGCGACCACAAAACGGTCCTGCCCCAGGACGACATCACCCTGGCGCTGTCCGGCCAGACGCCAGCCGCCAAGTCGGCGCCGAAAAAAGGCGCGGCGCCCGCTGCCGCCCCGGCAGACGGCGAAAGCGTGCGCGCCACGGCGCTCGATTCCATCCGCGCCATTCAATTGGTGCGCGCCTTCCGCGTCATCGGTCATCTTGAAGCCGACCTGGATCCGCTGGGGATCACGCCGCACGCGCCGCACCCGCAGCTGGACCCGTCCTTCTATGGCTTCCACGAGGCGGAGATGGACAAGCCCATCTATATCGCCGGCGTCATGGGCATGGACACCGCCACGCCGCGCCAGATGGTGGATCTGCTCAAGCGGACCTATTGCGGCCGCATCGGCTATGAATTCATGCATATCAACGATGCCGAGCAGAAAGACTGGCTGCAGCGCCGCATCGAAGGCCAGGACAAGGACATCAAGTTCACGCCCGAAGGCAAGAAGGCGATTCTGAACAAGCTGGTCGAAGCCGAAGGCTTCGAGAAATTCGCCGCCAACCGTTTTGTCGGCACCAAGCGTTTCGGCCTGGACGGCGGCGAAGCCACCATCCCGGCGCTGGAGCAGATCATCAAGCGCGGCGGCCAACTGGGCGTAAAGGAAATCGTGCTGGGCATGGCCCATCGCGGCCGCCTGAACGTGCTCGTCAATGTCATGAGCAAGCCCTATCGCCAGCTGTTCCATGAATTTCAGGGCGGCGCCGCCAATCCTTCCGAAGTCGAAGGCTCGGGCGACGTGAAGTATCATCTGGGTGCATCGTCGGATCGCGAGTTTGACGGCCATCAGGTGCATCTGTCGCTCACGCCGAACCCGTCGCATCTGGAAATCGTCAATCCCGTGGTGCTGGGCAAGGCCCGCGCCAAGCAGCATCAGTTGGGCGACAACCAGAGCCGCGCCAGCGTGCTGCCGTTGCTGATCCATGGCGATGCCGCTTTCTCGGGCCAGGGCGTCATTGCGGAATGCTTCGCCGCGTCCGGGACCAAGGGCTTCCGCACCGGCGGCACCATTCATTTCGTCATCAACAACCAGATCGGCTTCACCACCGCGCCGGTCTATTCGCGCTCCTCGCCCTATTGCACCGATGTGGCGCTGATGGTGCAGGCGCCGATCTTCCATGTGAATGGCGACGATCCGGAAGCCGTGGTGCATGCAGCCCGCATCGCCACCGAATTCCGCCAGCTGTTCCACAAGGATGTGGTGCTGGATATGATCTGCTATCGCCGCTTCGGCCATAACGAAAGCGACGAGCCGGCATTCACCCAGCCGCTGATGTACCGGGTGATCAAGGATCATCTCTCCACTCTCACCCTCTATTCCAAGAAGCTGGTGGCCGAAGGCACCCTGACCCAGGACGAAGTCTCTGCCATGCAGGCCGAGTTCAACGCCAGGCTGGACGACGAGTTCAACGCCTCCAAGTCGCATCTGCCCAACCGCGCCGACTGGCTCGATGGCAAATGGGCCGGTCTTGCCGCCGCGCCGAAGAACAGCGACCGCCGCGGCGAAACCGGCGTGCCGCTCGACCTGCTGAAGAAAGTGGGCAAGGCGCTGGTCACTGCGCCCGAAGGCTTCCACCTGCACAAGACCCTGACGCGCCTGCTGGAAGCCAAGGCCAAGATGTTCGAAACCGGCGAAGGTTTCGACTGGGCCACCGCCGAAGCGATGGCCTTTGGCACCCTACTGGATGAAGGCCAGGACATCCGCCTGTCGGGCCAGGATTCCACCCGCGGCACCTTCAGCCAGCGCCATTCCGCTTTCGTCGATCAGGAAAATGAAGAGCGTTATTACCCGCTCAACCATATCCGCGACGGCCAGGGCGAATTTGAAGTGATTGATACGCTGCTTTCGGAAGAAGCGGTGTTGGGTTTTGAATATGGCTATTCCACCACCGATCCCAAATCGCTGGTGTTGTGGGAAGCCCAGTTCGGCGACTTCGCCAATGGCGCGCAAGTCGTGATGGATCAGTTCATCTGTTCGGGCGAAATGAAATGGCTGCGCATGTCGGGCCTGGTGATGCTTTTGCCGCATGGCTATGAAGGCCAGGGTCCGGAACACAGCTCCGCCCGGCTGGAGCGTTATTTGCAGCTTTGCGCCCAGGACAATATGCAGGTCGTCGTTCCCACCACGCCGGCCAATTATTTCCATGCGCTGCGGCGGCAGATGCATCGCCCGTTCCGCAAGCCGCTGATCGTGCTGACGCCCAAATCGCTGCTGCGTCACAAGAAGTGCGTCTCGTTCCTCACGGATATGGGCCCCAGCAACTCGTTCCACCGCGTGCTGCGCGACCAGGCCGAAGTCGTGCCCGGCGCCACCAGCATCGAGCTGGTTCCGGACGACCAGATCAAGCGCGTGGTGCTGTGCACCGGCAAGGTCTATTTCGACCTGATGGAAGAGCGTGAAAAGCGGGGCGAGAAGCGCATCCAGATCCTGCGCATCGAGCAGCTTTATCCCTTCCCGGAAAATGTCCTGGCGCAGGAACTGAACCGCTTTCCCAAGGCCGACCTGGTCTGGTGCCAGGAAGAGCCCAAGAACCAGGGCGCCTGGAATTTCATCAAGCCGCGCATCGAGGAAACCGTCGCCAAGCTGGGCGGCAAGGCCAGCCCCCGTTATGTCGGGCGGCCGGAATATGCCTCCACCGCTGCGGGCCTGATGAAGCAGCATCTCGCCGAACTGGCCGCATTCCTCAACGAAGCATTGTCTCTTTAAAAGGACGGCGCGCGACAAGCGGGCCGAAACGCATTCATGAGCACTGAGATCAAAGTCCCGGCGATGGGCGAATCCGTCACCGAAGCCACGGTGGCGCGCTGGTTCAAGAAGGAAGGCGACGCGGTCAAGCGTGATGAGCCGCTGCTGGAACTGGAAACCGACAAGGTGACGGTGGAAGTGCCGGCGCCTGCCGATGGCGCGCTGGAATCCATCTCGGTCAAGGCCGGCGACACCGTCGTGGTCGGGGCCTTGCTGGGCGCGATTGCCGAGGGCAAGGCTGGCACCGCCGCCAAGCCGGCCGCGAAAGCCGAGGCGCCGAAAGCCGCTGCACCGGCTCCTGCTCCGGCCCCTGTCCCCGCCGCAAAATCTGATGCGCCCGCCATGCCATCGGCGCAGCGCATCGCCGCCGAAAGCGGCCTTTCCACCGCCTCGGTCGCCGGCACCGGCCGCGATGGCCGTGTCACCAAGGGCGACATGCTGGGCGCGCTGGAAGCACGTGCCTCCAAGCCTGCCAGCGCCCCCGCCCAGCCGTCGGGCCCGCGCCACAATGCGGCCCGCGAAGAAATCGTGGCGATGACGCGGCTGCGCAAGACTGTGGCGCTGCGTCTGAAGGAATCGCAGAACACTGCCGCCCAGCTCACCACCTTCAACGAAGTCGATATGACCGCGGTGATGGCGGCGCGCGCCACTTACAAGGACGCTTTTGAAAAGAAGCATGGCGTCAAGCTGGGCTTCATGGGCTTCTTCGCCAAGGCCGTGGTTGCGGCCCTGAAGGAACTGCCCAACGTCAACGCCGAGATCGAAGGCGATAACATCATCTACAAGAATTACTATGACATCGGCATCGCAGTTTCGACCGAGCGCGGCCTGGTAGTGCCGGTGGTGCGCGATGTGGACCAGCTGTCGCTGGCCGGCGTGGAAAAGGCGATTGTGGATTTCGGTACCCGCGCCCGCGACAACAAGCTGAAGATCGACGAATTGCAGGGCGGCACCTTCTCCATCACCAATGGCGGTGTGTTTGGCTCGCTGATGTCCACGCCCATTCTCAACGCGCCGCAGTCCGGCATTCTGGGCATGCACAAGATCCAGCCGCGCCCCATGGCGATTGACGGCAAGGTCGAGATCCGCCCCATGATGTATCTGGCGCTGTCCTATGACCACCGTATCGTGGATGGCCGCGAGGCCGTCACGTTCCTGGTCAAGGTCAAGGACAATCTGGAAGATCCGCAGCGGATGCTGCTGGACGTTTAAAAAAGGCGCGGCGTACTACGCTGGCGCTAACGCCGGGCGCCTTTTCTTTTTAGGCGACGCGCTTGTCGAGCTGTTCCAGCTTCGCCAGTTCGACATGCGCTCTGAGCTCGATCTGGTCGAGCACATCCTGCAATTTGGGATCGGCGAAAACGTCGTGGCGGCGGGTTACGGCCACAGCCAAGCGGTTCAGGGTAGCGCGGGGAATGCCGCCGGCCAACATGCCGTCGCGCACCGCATCCAGGATATCGAGAAGCTGCTCGCCATGCGCCAGGCCCTTGGAACGGCCATCCGTGGGATCGCCCATATCCTGCAGCGCCAGGATGGAATCGAGGCTGGCAATCGGACCCGGGCCGGAAACGAACGGGGCATGCGGTTCGGCGGTGTCGGAAACCGCAAAGCCGCTGCCGCCGGTGGAGGCGGTGCTTTTGCGCCGTATGGCGCTGGTGCCAATGCTGCCGGTGCCTTTGATTTCCATGGGCGAATGTCCCATTGCGACACATCAGCATCACCCATCATGGTTAAGGAAGGGTTAGGCGCCCCGCTCTGGCGCGAAAAAGCGCGGCAGGGCTGGCACGGCGCTTGAAGCATTCTCCCCGACACACAGGAGAATTGCGTCATGTACTATGACGAACGCAGAAAATATTGGCTGGGCGGATTGTTGCTCATTTTGCTGGCGGTGGCCTTGTCGGCCGGCTGGTGGACCTTGCACAGGAAGCCGCCGGCGATTTACGGCGCCATCGCGCTGTCCAGCGGCACACAAGCCTATGGCACCGCCTGGGGCTATTCCGACCCGGCAGCGGCCCACGCCCGCGCCCAGACAGAATGCGCCAAGCTGGGTCTCAACGACTGTTCCGTGCGCGTCAGCCTGGCGGGCACATGTGGCGCGCTGGTGATGAGCCCCCAGAGCGGCCAGACCTTCGCCGTCACCGACAAGGACACGGCCAGTGCCGGCGCCTTCGCGTTGGCGCAATGCCAGGCGACAGGCGCTTCGGATTGCCAAGTACAGACCAATTTTTGTGGACAGGGGTCGTGAGCGTTTCGCCATAGGCGAACAAAATGGTCCAGTGGACCATTTTGAGCGAACGACGCCGCGAGCTTAGGCGAGCGGTCGGGCGGCACCAAACAAACGCCGCCCAATTCACGCCCGATGATACGGATGCCCTGCTAGAATCGTCATCGCGCGATAAAGCTGTTCCGTCAGCAGCGCGCGGGCCAGCAGATGCGGCCAGGTCTGGGGACCAAAGGCCAGACTGCGGCCCGCTTTCTTGCCCGGCAGCGGGGCCAATCCGTCAGGCCCGCCGATCACAAACACCAGATCGCGGGTGCCGGCATCGCGCATCACCCCCAGCGTTTCGGCGAAATCTTCGCTGGTCATGCCTTTGCCTTTGGCATCCAGCAGCATGATATGGGCGCCGTCCGGCAGGCGCGCCGCCAGCCGCGCGGCTTCATCGGTCATGCGGGTCTTGGCGTCGCGCGCCTTTGAGACAGACAATTCTTCAATATGAACGGCGGTAAAGCCGATATTGCGACCCAGCTTGACGGCGCGGCCAAGATACTCGTCGCACAGCGCGCCTTCGGAAGAACCGCGCGCCGAACCGATGGCGAATACCCATAGTCGCATTACTGGACCGACCACATGCCTTCGAGGTCGTAATATTCGCGCACTTCCGGGCGGAAGACATGGACGATGACATCGCCCGCATCCACCAGCGCCCAGTCGCCCTGGGTAGCGCCGTTCACCGGCCGGCTGCCATAGCCTTCTTCCTTGAGGCGACGCGCCAGATGTTCGGCGATGGACATGACATGGCGGCTGGAGCGGCCCGACGCGATCACCACGGCGTCGCACAGCGAAGAGCGCCCGCCCAAATCAATGGTGACGATCTCTTCGGCCTTGTCGTCTTCCAGCGAAATGCGGATGCGCTTCAACAGTTCGGTTTCCGGCGCAGCCTTGCGGGCAATCGGCTTGGCGGCGGGCTTTTTGGCCTTGGCATTCGCCTTGGCGGGCGCCGCTTTTTTCGCGGCCGCTTTTGCCTGTTTGGCGGCGGGTTTCTTGCCAGAGGGTTTTTTGGCGGTGGATTTCTTGGCCGCGGGCTTTTTGACGGCTTTCTTCTTCTTGGCGGGACTCAGGGGTTCTTCCTCCGGTTGAGGGGTGAATTTAGCATGGCACCATCGCCGATACCAAGCGCCCGTATCTGCGTGGCGCTTTGGGCATTGCGGGCGCCATCCAGCACCACAAGGGCCGGGGGCGCCTTCAAGGCGAGGGTTTTTCCAAAATGACGCACCGGGGCGGCATTCACCGCCGCCATGATGCTGCCGGGCCGCTGCACCACCACCAGGGGCAGGCGCAGGGCAATCTGTTTCCAATCCCTCCAGCGATCAAATGTCTGCAGATTGTCGCTGCCCATCAGCCAGACGAAATTGACCCCAGGGAACCTTCGCTGCAGGGCCGTCACGGTATCGAGGGTGAAGCGAGTACCCAGCCTTTGCTCGATATCGGTAACAATCAGGCGGGGATGACGCGCCAAGGCGCGGGCGGCAGCGAGGCGTTTTTCGAATGGCGCGGGCGCGCCTTTCAGTGGATTGCCGGGCGACACCAGCCACCAGACATAATCCAGCTTGAGGCGCTTGAGGGCGGTGAGGCTGATATAGAGATGCCCGTCATGGGCCGGATCGAAGGTGCCGCCCAGCAGGCCGATGGTCAGCCCGCCTGCGACAGGCCCCGGCGGTCGGATCCAGTTCAAGGACGGATTTGCCCGGTACCGCGCACCACATATTTGAATGTGGTGAGCTGTTCCACGCCGACGGGACCACGGGCATGCAGCTTGCCGGTACCGATGCCGATTTCCGCGCCCATGCCGAATTCGCCGCCATCGGCAAACTGGGTCGAGGCGTTCCACAGCACAATGGCACTGTCGAGCGCGCCCAGGAAATGCTCCGCCGCAGCCGCATCTTCTGTGACAATGGAATCCGTATGGTGCGAGCCGTAACGCTCGATATGGCGGATGGCGTCTTCCAGCCCGGTCACGCTTTTCACCGCGATGATGGCATCGAGATACTCGGTCTTCCAATCTTCTTCCGTGGCGGCTTTGGCGGCCGGGAAGATTTTTCGGATCGCGTCATCGCCGCGAATTTCGCAGCCCGCCTTGGCCAGATCTTCAAGAATGGGCAGGCCGTGCGATGCCAGCACCTTGGCATCCAGCAGCAAGGTTTCCGCCGCGCCGCAGACCGAGGTGCGCCGCATCTTGGCATTGAGCGCGATGTTGCGCGCCATGGCGAGGTCAGCCTTGTCATGGACATAGACATGGCAAAGGCCTTCCAGATGCGCCAGCACCGGCACGCGTGCTTCGCGCATGACCCGTCCCGTCAGTCCCTTGCCGCCGCGTGGAATGATCAGGTCGATATTGCCGTCCAGTCCTTCCAGCATCAGGCCGACGGCGGCGCGGTCGGTGTTCTTCACATATTGAATGGCGGCTTCGGGCAGGCCCGCCGCTTTCAGCCCTTCCGCCATCGCGGCATGGATGGCGCTGGCGGAATGCAGTGAATCCGAACCGCCGCGCAGGATGGCGACATTGCCGGCCTTGAGCGCAATGGCGCCCGCATCCGCCGTCACATTGGGACGCGATTCATAGATGATGCCGATGACGCCGATGGGCGTGGCGATCCTGGCGATATCCAGACCATTGGGCCGCGACCAGCGCGCCAGTTCGCGGCCATTGGGATCAGCCTGGGCCGCGACATCTTCCACGCCCTTGGCCATGGCTTCGATCCGCGCCTCATTCAGCGCCAGGCGGTCGAACAGCGCAGCCGCCATGCCGCTGGCCTTGGCAGCTTCGACATCCTTGGCATTGGCGGCGAGTATCTCGGCTTTGCGGGCGCGGATGGACGCGGCGGCCTGCATCAGCGCCTTGGTTTTGGCAGGATCACCGGCTTCGCGCATCGCGCGGGCAGCCTCACGGGCGCGCACGCCGACGGCGAGCATTTCCGCCGCCAAACTCGTACCTGTCGTATGCACCGTCATGTCGTCACCGTCAGCGCCAGATCATCGCGATGGATCATTTCATCCCGGCCACGATAGCCCAGAATGGCCTCGATTTCGACGGTGCGTTTGCCGGCGATCCGCTCTGCGTCGGACGCATTATAGGCCGCCAGCCCACGGGCGATTTCGCGGCCCTCGCGGTCCTTGACCAGCACGGCGTCGCCGCGCTCGAAGCGACCATCTATCTGACGGATACCGGCGGGCAGCAGGCTCTTGCCCTCGGCCAATGCCTTGACCGCGCCTTCGTCAATCATCAGCACGCCCTGGGGCTGCAGCACGCCAGCGATCCACCGCTTGCGAGCGGCAGCGGGTGTCATGCTTGCCCGGAAAATCGTGTGGCGGGCGCCATCGGCGATTTTCGTCAGCGGATTCAGGCTTTCGCCCTCGGCGATAATAACGTCGCAGCCCGCGCCGGTGGCGATGCGCGCCGCGATCAGCTTGGACGCCATGCCGCCGCGTCCAAAGCCCGATGTGGAGCCAGTGGCCATGGCTTCAATCTCAGATGTGATGGCCGGTACTTCGGGGATATGCGCGGCATTGGCGTCGCGGCTGGGATCGGCGGTGTAAAGGCCGTCCACGTCTGACAGCAGCACCAGCTGGTCGGCGCCCATCATTGAGGCGACGCGCGCGCCAAGCCGGTCATTGTCGCCGAACTTTATCTCGGCAGTGGCCACCGTGTCATTTTCATTAATGACCGGCACGGCGTTCAATTCCAGCAGGGTACCCAGCGTGGCGCGGGCATTGAGATAGCGGCGGCGTTCTTCGGTATCGCCCAATGTCAGCAATATCTGCGCCGCCACGATATTGCGGCCCGCGAAAATGTCGGCATAAGCCCCGGCCAGGCGCACCTGCCCGGCAGCAGCGGCGGCCTGGCTTTCTTCCAGGCGCAAAGCGCCGGGCTTTAATCCGAGAGCGCGGCGGCCCAGCGCAATGGCGCCGGAGGATACCAGGATGACCTGGCAGCCTTGCTGCTTCAGCGCCGCGACATCGGCGCACAAAGACGTCAGCCAATCGCGGCGCAGTTCGCCCGAGGCGCCGTCCACCAGCAGGGCCGAGCCCACCTTGACCACGATCCTTTTGGTTTTTGAAAAAATTCCGCTCATCGCCGTGACGATTTTTTGCTGAGGCCCGCACGTTTGCGGGTCTTGCTGACGGGGCGGGGCTTGGCCTTGGCCCAGCCACTCTTGGGGCGGGGCGCTTTGACAGCGGATTTTATCTTCGCCGCCTTGCCACGGGGCTTGGGCGCTGTTTTAGCCGGGCCTTTGACGGTGGCTTTTTTCGCGGGAGCCCTGGCCGTCGTCACAATCTTGGGCAGCGGCGCGGGTTTCACTTTGGTTTTGGCTTTGCGTTCGGCGGCCATCGCTTCGGCGACTTTGGAATTTTCATAGGCCTGCACGCTTTTGAGCGTTTCGGCAGGCACCACGGGCGCCTTGAAATTCACCGATTGGCGGCCGGCGCGGGTGGAAGGCGTGCGCACCATTTTGGGCTGGCGCAGTTCCTTTTCCTCGGCGCGCTGGGCGCGGCGCAAGCGGATCTGGGCGGCCATGGCGCGCAGCACGTCATTGACGCCCCGTCCCGACACACCCGAGAGAAGATAGACTTTGGTGCCGCTGGCTTTTTCCAGCGCGGCTTTTTTCTTCGCCAGCTCGTCAGCGGGAATGGCGTCCACCTTGTTCAGCGCCACAATCTCAAATTTTTCACCCAACCCGTGGCCATAGGCTTCCAGTTCGCCACGGATGATCTTGTAAGTCTTGGCGATCTTGTCACCGGTACCATCCACCAGATGCAGGATGGCGCCGCAGCGTTCGGCATGGCCCAGGAAGCGGTCGCCGAGCCCAATGCCTTCATGGGCGCCTTCGATCAGGCCGGGCAGATCGGCGATGACGAAATCGGAATCGTCAATTTTTACCACGCCCAGTTGCGGTTCCAGGGTCGTGAAAGGGTAATCGGCGATCTTGGGCTGTGCCGCCGAGACGCGGGCGACAAAGGTGGATTTGCCGGCATTGGGCATGCCGATCAAGCCCGCATCGGCGATTAGCTTGAGCTTGAGGATGAAAATCTTCTCTTCCAGCGGTTGGCCGGGATTGGCGAAATTGGGCGCCTGATTGGTGGCGCTCTTGAAATGGGCATTGCCGAAGCCGCCATTGCCGCCGCGCAGCAGTTTCACGCGCTGGCCGTTCTGGGCGAGATCCGCAATCAGGGTTTCGCCGTCTTCTTCATAAACCTGGGTCCCGACAGGAACCTTCATGACCGCATCATCGCCGTTGGCGCCGGTCATGACCTTGCCCTTGCCGCCTTCGCCGCTCCTGGCCTTCACATGCTGCTGATAGCGATAGTCGATCAGCGTGTTGAGATTCTCCACCGCCTCGGCCCAGACATCGCCGCCCTTGCCGCCATCGCCACCATAGGGTCCGCCATACTCGATGAACTTCTCGCGCCGGAACGCGATGCAGCCGTTACCGCCCGCACCGCTGGAGGCATAGACTTTGGCGACATCGAGAAAACGCATGTTCCTAACCCTTTATGTTAGTCGCGCAGCCTACGGAAAACCGCTTCACACTTTTCCGGGCTGACGCTCCTAAGCGGCCTGTTTTCGCAGGAAATCCGCCCGCGTCAACAGCATGTCGTGGCACAGAACCGCCCTGCCCCGGGCGGCGCAATCGCGCATTTTCGAGCCATTGTGGCGAGCGCCCAGCTTGGCCAGGACGTGGCCGGACGCCGGATTGTCGTGATACCAGCCGGCGCTGACATGGGTCTGGTCCAGTTCCTCAAAGGCGAATTTGACCAGCCGCCGCGCCGCCTCGGTGGCATAGCCCATCCCCCAGAAGGGCTTGCCCAACCAATAGCCGAATTCGCAATCCTCGTCCGGGTACAGACCGATCATGCCCAGGAACAGCCCGCTATCCTTGCGCGCAATGACAAAGCGGTTCTGGGGCGCCGCGGCGATGAAATCCTCGGCATAGGCTTCGTAATAGGGATACGGCACCCGCGCCGTCATCTTGGCCACATCGTAATCGCTGAGCCAAACCGTCATGGCTGTAATATCTGACGGCCTGGGCGGCCGCAGGATCAATCTGTCACTCTCCAGGGTACACATGGCATTCCCGCTCTCTTTCGTACGCGCGGGAAATAAAAAAGGGAGATGGCGGACCATCTCCCTCGCAATGATGGGCCGCCAATTTCTTGGCGGCCTATGTCTTCAGCCGCCTTATTCCGCTGCAGTCTTCGCCGGAGCTTGCACAACGGATACGTATGTGCGGCGCTTGAAGCCCGACTTGAATGCGACATTGCCCGCGCGAAGCGCGAAAAGGGTATGGTCCTTGCCAATGCCGACGCCTTCGCCGGGATGGAATTTGGTGCCGCGCTGGCGCACGATCACGTTCCCGCCGGCCACGATTTCGCCGCCGAACAGCTTCACGCCCAGCATCTTGGGGTTGCTGTCGCGACCGTTGCGGGATGAACCGCCTGCCTTTTTGTGTGCCATACGACTAAGTCCTTAAGCCTTGAATTCGAAAATCAACCGGCGACGATTTCCAGCACTTTCAGCTTGGTGAAGTGCTGGCGATGGCCGCGCTTGCGGTGCGTGTTCTTGCGGCGCCTTTTCTTGAAGGCGATGACCTTCTCGCCCTGGCCGTGCTCGACGATCTCGCAGGCGATGGAGGCGCCCTTGACCAGCGGCAAGCCCAGCTTGGGGCTGTCGCCGCCGAGCATCAGGACTTCCGACAAAGTGAGCTTCGAGCCGACATCGCCGGCAAGCGTTTCCACCGTTAGGACTTGGTCCTTGGTCACTTTATACTGTTTTCCGCCAGTGCGGACGACCGCATACATTGGTCTAATTCCTTGAAAATAAACGGTTTTCTAGCAAACAACGGTTGCCGGAGAGCCGCGCAATATACGCAAAAGGCTTGGGGGGTCAAGGACTAGAGCAGACCGGGGATTTTCGGGCCGGTTTAGCCCCTGTCCCGGCCCGCCCGCCGCTGCTGTACCCTGGCGACAATGGCGCCCAGCAGCAACGCCAGGCCGATCAGCAGAGCCAGGTTCTTCACATTGCTGGCGGCGGAGGAAAGCCGCACCAGAAAGTCGCTGACGCCGCCCAGAAGCATGGTGAGCTGCAGCGCATTTTCGGCGGCATCGGCCAGGGCGCCGATCAGCGGCGCCATCGCCGCCATCAGGATGATCCGCCGCAGCAAACCGGGGCGGGGCGCCAGGCCTTCGGCGGCGATGATGCCGGAATAGAAAAAGCTGGCGGCATAAAGTGGCATCAAAAGATAATCGAAGCCCAGATCAAAGCCGGCCCGTACCGCATTGGACTGTGCGCTCCAGGCAAAAAAGGCGGCGCGAAACTGCAGCGGGCTGTTGAAGGACGAAAGATCGGCGGTGCCCACGCCGGTGAGCGTTTTCAGACGTAGATCGAGCGCCGACAGCATGGCGAAAACCACAATCGCCAGGCCCGTGGACCAGCCCCAGCGGGTCATCAAACTGGCTTTGGCGATACGCATCACGAGCCTCCCAAGCCCAATTTTGCCCTGCTCCGGTGGCGGGCTATAAGCCAGTCTATGCGCGATCTGGGCGATATTTTCTACAATTTCCATTGGGTGGTGCCGGGCGACGCGGCGCGCGCCGCGCAGGCCTGGGCCGGCGGCGTGGGGCCGTTCCTGGAAAAGCGCGGCATCAAGGCGGTGATCAATCTGCGCGGCCGCAATGACGATCTGTCCTGGTGGAAGAACGAGACTGCGGCGGCCACCGCGCGCGGCATCGCCCATATCGACGCCATGCTGGACTCGCGCAAGCTGCCCACCCGCGCTTTGCTGGTGCAGCTGATCGCGGCCTTCGATCAAGCACCCCGTCCCTTCATGCTCAAATGCTCCGGCGGCCAGGACCGCACCAGCTTTGCGGCGGCGCTTTATCTGATCCATCGCGGCGACTGGGACGCTTATGATGCGGCAGCGGCGCAATATGCGCGTTTTCCCTATCTGCATTTCCCCAAGGCGCAGCAGCGCTGGTTGCGGCCCTTTCTGGATTTCGCCCGCGAAGAGGCGCGCGGCGCGGCGCTGGCGGCCTGGATCGCCGATGCCTATACGCCCGAAAACCTGCAGGCGTGGCTGGCGGCGCGCGGGCTGGCCACAAGTCATGGCGGCATATTTTCCACGCCGACGCGCAGCCCCCGGCAGTGGTAGCTGCACCGTTGCACATCGCGCCCGGCATTTTGCTGTGGCGTGAAAGGCTGAATCGCGCAGCGCAGGAAACATTGCTGGCCGATGTCATGGCGCGTGTTGGCGAAGCGCCTTTCTATCGCCCGCAAATGCCGGGCAATGGCAAACCCTTCTCGGTCGAGGAAACAAATTTCGGCCCGCTGGGCTGGGTGGCGGACAAAAAAGGCTATCGCTATCAGGCGCAGCATCCGGTGACGGGGCAATCTTGGCCGGATATTCCCGCAAGCCTCACCAAATTGTGGGACGAAATTGCAGACGCTCCGCCACCGCAATGCTGTCTGGTCAATCTGTATCGCGCTGGGGCGCGCATGAGCCTGCACCAGGACAAGGATGAAGAAGCATTATCGGCGCCTGTGGTGTCGGTGTCCCTGGGCGATGAAGCGGTGTTTCGCATCGGCGGCGTACAAAAGGGCGGCCCCACCAAAAGCATGCGGCTGGCGTCTGGCGATGTGCTGATGTTCGGCGGGCCGGCGCGGCTGGTGCATCACGGCATTGACCGCATCCTGCCCGGCACCTCGACGCTCATTGCCGATGGCGGGCGCATCAACCTCACCTTGCGCCGGGTGCGATAGAGCATCGGCCCGGAAAAGTGTGCAGCGCCCGCAGGGCGCGGAGCGGTTTTTCGCAGGCCGTGCGACCATCAAAGAAGTGCACAAAAAAAGACGCCCGGCCTTTTCAGACCGGGCGCCCAAATGCGCCGTTACGCGCGGACGGATGCCGGGAGGGGATACCGGGATCCAGCGAAGGCGGGTTCCGCTTGCGAGCGGGGGGCAATGCTTGCGGACCCAAACGCCTTCAGAAACCACCCTATGCAGGAAAGACACATATTTCAACTATTTTCTTCTAAAAAGGAGTTTAGAAGATTTTATACTTGTAAGAACCATTTTTGCCATAGCCGTTAAGGGCAAATCACATGGGCAAGGCCTGGCGGAAAGCCTGGAATAGGGCGCGGCTGACTGGGTCGCGCTCCGCCGCCCATTCCGGATGCCACTGCACCCCCAGCAGAAAACCCTTGGCGCTGGGCAGCGATACGGCCTCGATCAGGCCGTCGGGGGCATGGGCCTCGGCCAGCAGGCCCGGGGCCAGCCGGGCGATGCCCTGGTGATGCAGGGAATTCACCGCGATCTGTGTCGCGCCGAAGAGCCTCTCCAGAATGCCACCGGGTGCAATCGTCACCGCATGGGCGAGGCCATATTGCTCCGCCGCGGATGCGTCCGGTTTTTCCCGATGATCCAGGCCGCCCGGTGCCTCATGGACATGCGGGTTCAGGGAGCCGCCCAGCACGACATTCAGTTCCTGAAAGCCACGGCAGATGCACAAGGTGGGAAGCCCCGCATCAATCGCGGCTTTGAGCAATGGGAAGCTGGTGGCATCGCGCGCCGCATCCTGCCGCGTTCCCGGGCGTGGCGCGGCGCCGCCATATAATGTGGGAGAGACATTCGAGGGCGCGCCGGTGAAGAGCAGGCCATCCAGCCGCGCCAGCAGCGCGCCGGGATCCAGCGGCGGATCGGTTACCGGGATCAGCAGCGGGAGCGCGCCGATGCTTTGGACTGCAGCGACATATTCGGCGCCGGCGCGATGGGATTGCATGCCGTCCGCAGCCGTTTCCCGGTCGCAGACAATTCCGACCAGAGACGAGGCAGTGGGGGCCGGCATCAACCGGCCTTCTTGGCCACAGGCGCCTTTACCGGCGGGGTGAACAGGGTTTCGTCAATCGCGGCGCCAGGTTCTGGATTGTGCAGCGCCACCATGGTGGTGCCGCCCTGATTGTCCTTGACCGTCCATTGCCGCAGTTCGATCTGCGGATTGGAAAAGACCAACGTGATGTTGCCCTGCTGGCGATTGTTGCTGGTGCGGGCATGCACGACAAAATCATCATTGTGGATATCAATGCCGGTGATGGCGGTGTTGGCCTTGAGATTGACCTTGTCGTCCAGCAACAGGCCCAGCGGCGTGTCGGACAGATCATAGCGATCCACCGTGTTGAGGCGCTTGTTCTGCACATAGACCTTGCCGTCATTGGCCACGATCAATGTGGCGCTGGGCGGATTATAGGCGAAGCGCAGCCTGCCGGGCTTTTCCAGCAGAAATTCGCCCTGGTCGAGCTGGCCGTCCGGGCCCAATTGGATAAAGCCGCTTTTGAGCGAATGCATGCCATTGAGATAGGCGCTGACCTTGTCGAGTGCGGCCTGCTGTTCCGGCGTGAAGTCAATGCGGCGCGGCGGCGGCGCCTGGCCGGCGCCGGACAGGAAGGCGGCAGACAGCAGGGCACAGAAAACGGCTTTGAAACGATGCATGGTCAGGCGAGTTCCTGTTTGCGGGCGCGTGCCGGTTTGGGCACAAGCCCCTCTACCAGCAATTTCCACACGCCATCCAGTTCGCGTTCCAGCCGCGACAGACTGAGCCGGGACCAGAATTGCGGATCGCGGAATTTGAGCGTGGCCGACTGTATCACTTCGGCGGTGAAATTCTTGTCGGCGATATCGAATTCGCCGTCGCGCTCGGCTTCTTCCATCACGCCCACCATGATTTTGCGTTCGCATTCCAGCATCCAATTGGCGAAGGCAGGACGCTCGGCGGCGATGACGCGGGCCAGCTCAAACCCACGCGGGTCTTTTTCGCGTTTGCTGTAAGTGCGGCGCAGCCCCTCAAACAGAAAATCATGCAGCTTTTCCCCGGCGCGGCGGCCGGGCCGGATCGTCTGGCGGCGCAGATGTTCCAGGTGATTTTCGTAATCGGCAGTGGCGATGGCTTCGGCGATGTCCAGCTTGCCGGGGAAAAAGCGGTAAAGATTGCCCGGCGACATGCTGCAATCACCGGCGATTTCCGCCATGCAGGTCTTGCCATAGCCGAAATGCGCGAAGCGCTTTTTGGCGGCCGCAACGATCTGGGCACGGGGGTCTTTTTCGGCCATGCTTTCCTCGAACGCCGATTGCTCCGGCGTCTTGTTGCGGTCAGGATAGAAGCCCTTTCTGAATAATCAACCGATCATTTAGTCTTCCAACATGAGTGAATCGCACCCTTATTCCCGCATGGCCGTGCTGGGCGCCGGCGCCTGGGGCACCGCGCTGGCGCTGACCGCGCTGGCCGCCGGACGCGACACTTTGCTGTGGGTGCGCGAAGACGATGTGCTGGCCGCCATCCGGGCGGAGCGGAAGAACCGCTTCCTGCCCGGTGTGACGCTTCCGGGCGAATTGCAGGTGACGGGCGATCTGGCCGAGGCGGCCAAGGCCGACGCCTTGCTGCTGGTGGTGCCGGCGCAGGTGCTGCACGGCTTTGCCCGAAACCTGGCGCCACATCTGAAACCCGGCACACCGCTGGTGATCTGCGCCAAGGGCATTGAAAAAAACAGCGGCAAGCTGGTGCATGAAATGGTGGCGGACGCCGCGCCATCGGCAGCGGTGGCAATTCTGTCGGGTCCGTCTTTCGCGCGCGATGTCGCCAGGGGATTGCCCACCGCCGTCACTATCGCCGCGAAAGGCGACATTGCGGGACGCCTGCAAGCCAGCCTCAGCACACCGGCCTTCCGGCCCTATGCCAGCGACGATGTGACGGGCGTGGCGCTCGGCGGCGCGGCCAAGAATGTCTATGCCATTGCCTGCGGCGTGGTCGAAGGATTGGGCCTGGGCGAAAATGCCCGTGCCGCCTTGCTGGCGCGCAGTTTTGCCGAATTGGCCCGGCTGGGCGAAGCCCTGGGCGCACGCCGCGAAACCCTGGAAGGGCTTTCCGGTCTGGGCGATCTGGTGCTGACCGCCACCAGCACATCGTCGCGCAATTTCTCCTTTGGCGTGGCGCTGGGCCGTGGCCAGACCGTCGCGGGGTTGCGCGGCGCCGGGCAACCATTGGCCGAAGGCGTGGATACCGCGCCGGCTTTGGTGACGCGCGCCAAACAGGCCGGGATCGAGCTGCCTATCGCCGAAGCGATGGCGGATTTGATCAACGGCGCCCTGCCACTTGCCGAAGCGCTGTCCCGATTGATGAGCCGGAGGTTGACGTCAGAATGAAATACTGGCTGCTCAAAAGCGAACCCGAGACTTGGTCCTGGGAGATGCAAAAGAAGAAAGGCGCCAAGGGCGAGCCCTGGAGCGGCGTGCGCAACCACACCGCCAAGCTGAACATGATGGCGATGACAAAAGGCGATCTCGCCTTTTTCTATCATTCCGGCGCAGAGAAAGCCGTGGTCGGCATCGTCGAAGTCATCGGCGAATACCAGCCCGACCCCACCGATGAAAAAGGCATATTCGGACTAGTGGTGATGAAAGCGGTGCAAGACATGCCGCAGCCCGTGACATTGGCGCAGGCCAAGACAACACCGGCTTTGGCGCAGATGAGCCTGGTCAAGAGCTTTCGCCTGTCTGTCCAGCCGGTTACGCCGGCGGAATGGAAGCTGGTGTGCAAGCTCGGCGCATTAAAAAGCTGAATAGCTTTGCCTTATTTGCGCGCCTGACCGTACAGGCATAACTTTCCCCGGTGCGCGCAACAGACGCGCTTCCAGGAGGAAGACATGGCCACACGCGATATCCTGAACCTCAACAATTCCATCGCGCCGCGTCTTATCCGCTGCCTGTATATCGCCGCCCTGGTGTTGATCACCGTGATGGTGATGCTGGGCGTGCTGCGCGGCGTGCGAATGATGAGTCGTCCGGCAATGCCGCCCGCCGCCATGACGGACAGCGCCGCGCCCAGCGCTGCCATACCCGCGCCGCCAGCGCCTGGCATGGCACAACGCTTTGGTGACCGCCGCATGATGGGCGTACGCCGTTTTGGCCGCCGCGACTTTGGTGGCCGCCGCCGCATGGGCCCATTCGGCATGGGCCGCAATCCGCTGCTGGGCGGCCTCTTCGTCATTCTGGGCGCGCTGCTGCGCGGCGCGATTGTCCTGATGATCGTGCGTATCCTGGCGGAAATCGGCCTGGCGGTGCTGGCGATGCCGCGCCGTAACGAGGCCTAGCCGTCCTTACAGGCCGGCGGGCTGTTGCACTGGCGTCTGGTATTTTCGCAGGGCCTTGGGCTTGACGGCATTGGCCAGCGCCAGCCGCTTATCAATGCTGTTCCAGCTGATCTGCAAATTGAAACCGTTGGGCGTGTCGGTATGATAGCTCTGGAACGCGGCCTGATAGATATCATCCGATGTGATTTTGTTGTCGGGTCCGATATGCGCGCCTGATGTGTCTATCTGTGCTTTCAGGCCGCGCGACTCCAGCCCCGTACGCACCGCCTCGACATCCCAGGGTGCGATGCCGAGCGAGATATGATCGATCATCGCCCGCCTTGGCCCGGTCACCTGTCCCGCGATGAAGGGATTGCCGCCGCGGCACAGCACTTCGCCGACATCGCCGGCTTCCAGTTCATTTTGCGTGCCTTCGTCATAGGTCCGACGCCAGCCCAGAAGATTGGCGTAGAAGGATGCGCTTTCCTTGTAGTTGCTGACCCGGAACGAGAAGTGGTCCAGCCAGATGGTTTGCCAGTCGGTGGGCGCGAAGGGCGCAGGCTCCGACAAATGCGCCGTCGCGGCTTTGTGGCGGGCGGCAGACAATCCCTTGTTGTTGCAGATCTGAAGATCCCATCCATCCGGATCCTTGACGTGAAAACTTTCGAACGCGCCCTTGTTGTCGGCGATGGGCGTCATGCCCCGCCGGGTCAGTTCGGCGGCGACTTTTTTGGCGTCCCAATGATCTATTACCCAGGCGAAGCTGCGCACGGCGGCGCGGGGCGGCGGCGCAACCGTGCCATTGGCGGCGGTCTGTCCGGGGCCAAAGGAGTCCGGCGGCGCGGCGCGGAAGATGGCATTGCCCCAATTGCCCACATCCAGAACGGCCTGTTTGCCGTCATCGCTTCTGAGCTTCCAGCCCATTAGCGCAATGTAGAAGGCCGCTTCCTTTTTATAATCCACGACATCAAGGACAAAATTTTCCAGCGCGACGGTCTTCCATCCGGTGGACGCGAACACTTCAGGAATGGGCGCGGTTGCCTGCGCCAGGGGCAAAGGGCAGCGGCCCTGGCCATAGCCATCGCGGCATCCGCCTTGCGCGAAAACAGGGCCGGCCAGCGCGGCAGTTCCCGCCACGGCACTGAGGCCGCCCAGCAATTTGCGGCGTGATAAAATCTGCGCGCGCGCGTTGTCGTTATTCATCCCTGTTCCCCGTTATGGCTTGTTTTTGTGGAACGCTCCTAGCCCAGAGCCTTGACGATTTCCTCGGTCATTTTTTTTGCGTCGGCAAACAACATCATGGTGTTGTCGCGGAAGAAAAGCTCGTTGTCCACGCCGGCATAGCCCGAGCCCATGCCGCGCTTGATGAAGAGCACCGTCTTGGCCTTTTCCACATCCAGGATGGGCATGCCGAAGATGGGCGATTTGGGATCGGTCTTGGCCGAAGGGTTGGTGACATCATTGGCGCCGATGACATAGGCGACATCGGCCTGGGCGAATTGCGAATTGATGTCTTCCAGCTCGAACACTTCGTCATAGGGCACATTGGCTTCGGCCAGCAGCACATTCATATGGCCGGGCATGCGGCCCGCCACCGGATGAATGGCGTAGCTGACCTTGACGCCTTCGGCCTTGAGCTTGTCGGCCATTTCGCGCACCGCATGCTGGGCCTGGGCCACCGCCATCCCATAGCCCGGCACGATGATGACGCTGGAAGCGTTTTTCATGATGAAGGCGGCATCGTCGGCCGAGCCTTGCTTGACCGGGCGGGTTTCTTTCACGCCGCCTGCCGCTGCGGCCTCGCCGCCAAAGCCGCCCGCGATCACCGAGACAAAGCTGCGGTTCATGCCCTTGCACATGATGTAGGACAGGATCGCGCCGGAGGAGCCGACCAGTGCGCCGGTGATAATGAGAGCGGTATTCTCAAGCGTAAAGCCGATGCCCGCCGCAGCCCAGCCGGAATAGGAATTCAGCATCGAGACAACCACCGGCATGTCGGCGCCGCCGATGGGAATGATGAGGGTGATGCCGAAGACGAAACTTAGTGCCGTAATGGCCCAGAAGGCCCATTGCGGCTGATCGGAGGCGAAATAGACGATCAGGCCGATGATCACCAGGAAGATCAGCAAGTTCAGGATATGCCGCGCCGGAAGAATGATCGGTGCGCCCGACATGTTGCCATTGAGCTTGGCAAAGGCGATCAGCGAACCGGCAAAGGTGATCGCGCCGATGGCGACACCCAGGCTCATTTCGATCAAGCTTTGGGTCTTGATCAGCCCGGTGCAGAGATTGCTTGCGTCAATGTCGCAGATGCCGAAAGCCGCTGGCGAATAAAGCGCCGCGCCGGCGGTGAGAACCGCCGCCAGACCGACCAGCGAGTGAAAGGCCGCCACCAATTGGGGCATGTTGGTCATGGCGATGCGCTTGGCCATCACCGCGCCGATGCCGCCGCCGATCACCAAACCGCCGATCACCATGCCCCAGGTCAGAGGATCCGTGACACCGGCGACCCACAGGGTCGTCAGCACCGCGATGGTCATGCCGATCATGCCGTTGCGGTTGCCTGCGCGCGAGGAAACGGGCGAGGACAGGCCCTTCAGCGCCAGGATGAAGAGGACACCGGCGACCAGATAGAGAAGGGCGGCGATATCCCCCGTCATTTCTTCTCTTTCTTCTTGTACATCGCCAGCATGCGGCTGGTGACCAAAAAGCCGCCGAAGATATTCACCGACGCCAGGATCAAGGCGAAGAAGCCCAGCAGCTTGGACGTCCAGGCAGCGCCATCAATGGCCGGCACCGCCACCGCAATCAGGGCACCGACAATGATCACGGAAGAAATGGCGTTGGTGACGCTCATCAGCGGGGTGTGCAGCGCCGGTGTCACCGACCAGACCACGAAATAGCCGACAAAGATCGCCAGCACGAAAATCGAAAGCCGGAAGACAAAGGGGTCGATCATCTCCATGGCTTATCCTTTTGCGACGGGATGAATGACGTCGCCATCCCTGGTCAAAGCCGCCCCTTTGATGATCTCGTCATTCCAGTCGATCGCCAGTTGGCCGGTTTTCTTGTCCACGATCAGGGAAATGAAATTGAACAAATTGCGCGAATAGAGCGAGGAGGAATCCACCGCCAGTCTTCCGGGCAGATTGGTGTAACCCATGATGGTGACGCCATGGACTTCAATCACTTCATTGGCTTTGGTCAGTGGCGTGTTGCCGCCCGCTTCCGCCGCCAGATCCACGATCACCGAACCGGGCTTCATGGTCTTGATCATCTCTTCGCTTACCAGCACGGGCGCCTTGCGGCCCGGAATCAGCGCGGTAGTGATGATGATGTCCTGCTTCTTGATCGTTTCGGCGATCAGGGCTGCCTGTTTGGCCTGATATTCCGGCGACATTTCCTTGGCATAACCGCCGGCGGTCTGGGCGTTTTTGAATTCCTCATCCATCACGGCGACGAACGTGCCGCCCAGAGATTCCACCTGTTCCTTGGTGGCGGGGCGCACATCGGTGGCGCTGACAATGGCGCCAAGGCGCTTGGCGGTGGCGATGGCCTGAAGGCCCGCCACGCCCACGCCCATCACCAGCACGCGCGCAGGCGCAATGGTGCCCGCCGCCGTCATCATCATCGGCATGGCGCGACCGAACTGGGCCGCGGCGTCGATCACCGCTTTATAACCCGCGAGATTGGCCTGAGAGGACAGTACGTCCATCGCCTGGGCGCGCGAAATGCGCGGCAGCAATTCCATGGCGAAGGCGGTGACGCCTTGGGCAGCCAGGCCCTGGATAGAGTCTTTTTCGGAATGGGGCGCCAGCAGGGCGGCGACCACGGCGCCCTTTTTCAGCAACGCCGTTTCGGCGCCTTTGGGGCCGCGCACTTTCAGGACAATGTCGGCGCCTTCCAGCGCTGTCCTGGCATCGGGGGCAATAGAGGCGCCAGCGGCGACATAATCGGCATCGGCGATGCGGGCGGCCTGACCGGCGCCGGTCTCGATCACGATATCGAGGCCCAGGGATTTGAGCTTTTTAACGGATTCCGGCGTCGCTGCGACGCGCGCCTCTCCGTTGGTCGTTTCCCTGGGAACGGCGAGTTTCAATCACGCGCCTTTTTATAGTTGTTATCCGTTATGGGTCCGGAATACGGCGAGGAACACGACAATGCCCAGGACCAGGATCACGGTCCATTTGGCGCCGGCGAGAAAACCAAGATAACCGCGCTTGTGCGCCGAGATATCCATCGAGCCAGGCGTGAAATGCGAATCGTCGTGTGACATTGCTGGAAGAAACCCCTGAAAGAACTGGCCGGACTATAGCAAAGCGCGCCGGGCGGGCAAGCGGGCCGGAGGGGCAAAGACGTGGGATAAATCAGCCTTTTTGCCACGCCAGCCAGGCGCCATGGGCCGAAGCCGATCCCAGGATGCGGGACCGGACGAAGCCGCTTTGATGGTGCGCCAGGGTCACCGCGAAACCGCTTTGACCATCAAATTCCAGCGACAAGTGCCAGACCGGCCGTCGGGCCGCTGTCAGCAGCGACTCAAGCTCTTCGCGCATCACGGCGCTGAACTGGTAGGTCACAATGGTGTGATAGACGCAGACCGCTTCGTCCCCTGGCATCTGGGCGAGCGCCTCAGGCAACAACGCCAGAGCGTCGCCGCCACGGATTTCCGCCGGCGCCCGCAGAAACAGGGAGATGGCGGCATCCAGGCGCGCCAGGCGCTGGGGCTGGTCGGGCCACACCAGCGCCCGCAGCCAGGTACGATCATCGTCGTTCAAAAGATTGACGGGATGCAGCTCCAGCCCCAGGCGGCGGCCAAGGCGCGGCAGGACCATTGGCGGCACTGCATCGGTTTTGAGATCGCAATCCAGAACCAGTTCGGCGCCGGGTAACGCCTCCGCCGCCACCGCGCCATCCTGGCGATAACGAACACCATATTGATCCCAGTTCAAATTGAGTCCGGCGCTGGGCCCGATCTCGATCAGATTGAGCTTGCCGGATTCTTGCCTGGCCAAGGCGCCGAAGCCGGCGCGCAGGATGGCGGCGCGGCCCACTTCGTTGGTGTTGGTGACCCTGGTTTCGATCAACTGCCGTACCGCGTCACGGTGAGCCGTGACGAAATCCTGGAACAGCGCGAAGACATTTTCCTCGGAGGCTGTGCCGCCCAAGGTGGCGTAGCAATCGCGCAGCGGATGCACCGCGCCTTTCAGCAGCAAATAATGCACGGCTGCGAGCAGGAGATTGGCGGACGGCTGGCCGGGGCGGCGGCCCGCCGTGAGGGCCTTGAGGCTTTCATCGCCGTCAATCGCGATGGCCAGCTGTGCATAAAGCGGCGAACCCTGGCGGCGCGCCTCTTCGGCAAAGTCGCGCCAATAGTCTTTTTCGTTGGCGTACAAGGTGTTCCACCCGATTCAGCGTTTCTTAAGCATAACCCGCATCGTCCCGCTCGAGGACAGGTTTAAACGCGTCCTTTACCTGCCATGCGCAGAATGCGGGTCTTCAAATTGGGACAGATTCACATGGCACAGACCATCCTTGTCGTGGACGATGATCCGGTACAGCGCCGGCTGCTGGAGACCGCCATCAGCCGCAGCGGCATGACCGTGATCACCGCGCCCGGCGGCCAACCGGCGCTGGACCTCATCAATGGCCCGCGCGGCGAACAGATCGCGCTGGTTCTGCTGGATTTGGTGATGCCCGACATGGGCGGTCTTGAAGTGCTTGCCAAGCTGCGCCCCACCAATGCCGAATTGCCCATCATCGTGCTGACGGCCAAGGGCGGCATCGATTCCGCCGTGGAAGCCATGCGCGCCGGGGCCAATGATTTTCTGGTCAAGCCCGCCAGCCCGGAACGCATCGCGGTCTCGATCCGCAACCAGCTCAAGATCGGCACCCTGTCCGGCGAAGTGAAGCAACTGAAGAAGAAGGGCGACAACAAGCTCACCTTCGACGATCTGATCGCCGCCGCGCCGGAAATGAAGCAGGTGTTCCGCCTGGGCACCCGCGCCGCGCAATCCGACATTCCGATCCTGATCGAAGGCGAAAGTGGCGCCGGCAAGGAATTGATCGCCCGCGCCATTCAAGGCACCTCGGTCCGCGCCGGCAAGCCTTTCGTCACCGTCAATTGCGGCGCCATTCCGGAAAACCTGATCGAATCCATTTTGTTCGGGCATGAAAAAGGCTCGTTCACCGGTGCCAGCGACAAGCATCTGGGCAAGTTCCAGGAAGCCGATGGCGGCACCTTGTTCCTGGACGAGATCGGTGAGCTCAGGCTCGACATGCAGGTCAAGCTGCTGCGCGCCTTGCAGGAAGGCGAAGTGGATCCGGTCGGTTCCAAGCGTCCTGTGAAAGTGGATGTGCGGATCATCTCGGCCACCAACCGCGATCTGGGCCAGATGGCCAAGGATGGCGGCTTCCGCGAAGACCTTTATTACCGCCTGAACGTGTTCCCCATCATGATCCCGTCACTGCGCGACCGCCCGCTCGATATCGCGCCCCTGGCCCAGCATTTCATCGCCCGCTTTGCCGCCGAGGAAAACAAGCTGGTCGCGGGCCTGACCGCCGAAGCCGCCCAGTTGCTGGCGCGCTTCAGCTGGCCGGGCAATGTGCGCCAATTGGAGAACACCATTTTCCGCGCCGTGGTGCTATGCGACGCCGCCCATCTGGATGTCTGCGACTTTCCGCAGATCGCCGCCGCCATGGGTGTGGAAGCCAGCCATCGCAACGCTTTTGTCGCCCCCGCCCAGCCGGTCATCGCCGGTCATGGCGCGCCAGCTTTGCCGGCGGGCTCGCCCTATGCGCTGTCGGTTATCGATGGCCCCGGCCATATCCGCAAATTCGAGGAAATGGAATCGGAGATCATCCGCATGGCGATCTCGCGTTATGACGGGCACATGTCCGAAGTGGCACGGCGTCTGGGCATTGGCCGTTCGACGCTCTATCGCAAGCTGAAGGAATTCGGCCTGGAAGAGTCTGTGGGCGGCGATGCGGTAAGCGAGACCGCGGTGGAAGTTGAAACCGCCATCGAAGAAGCGCTCAGAAAAGCAGGCTAGCTTCGGTCTCTCCCAAGCGAGGGATTTTGCGATCTGGGCAGGAGCGTCGCCCGGAGCGTGCGTAAGCACGTGAGGACGCGCGACGCACCCGGAGCGCAAAAGACCCGCGTCAGCGCATACCCAAGGCGTTTAGATAGAGATCGAGGATCGCTTCCTGTTCCTGGAAGTCTGCCTTGTCCAGTTTTCGCATCCGTACGACCTGGCGCATGATGCGTGTGTCAAAACCCGTGCCTTTGGCTTCGGCGTAAACTTCGCGGATGTCCGCCGACAGAGCTTCGCGCTCTTCATTCAGTCTTTCGATGCGGTCCACGAAGGAGCGCAGATGTTCTTTTGCGAAGCCGGCCTTTGCCATGACAAATCCTGGAATTGAATTGGGGCGCGGAAACTAGTCCGCCCGGCCCATATCGGCAAGCGCCGACTTGATGATCGGCAGCAGTTTTGCGGCAAAGGCGTGGGCGGCTTTTGCATCACCGATCAGGTCCTGGCGCATTTCGATTAGCACATGCGGCAGGCCGTTTTTTGTGCCGTGGCGGTTCAGGGTATCGCCCTCGAGCGCGCCGGAATAAGGCTCATTGTCACCGACGGCAAAACCCGCCTCAGCCAGCCGCGTCATCAAGGGGCCTGCCAGGCGCCGGTCCTGGTCCCACAACACGCCCACCTCCCAAGGCCGGGGTGCGCCTTTCCAGGAGGGCGTGAAACTGTGCAGCGAGATCAGCGGAGGTTTTTTCAGGCGCGCGATTTGCGCGGCGATGGCTTGGTGATAGGGCGCATGAAAAATTGTGATGCGCTTCACCACTTCCGCAGCATCCACATGACGGTTGCCGGGGATGATGCTGCCGTCAGACAGTTTCATCACCAGAGTGGGGTCGTCGGGGCCACGATTGAGATCAATCAGCAGCCGCGAAAATGTTCCCAGCACGGCGGGCGCGCCGAACGATGCCGACAGCGCCCGCGTGACCTCGGCGGCCCCGATGTCATAGGCGATGTGGGTGCGGAACAATTCCGGCGCTAGCCCGAGCGCGCCATAGGCTGGCGGCAGGGCGTTGCCGGCATGGTCGCACAGGAACAAAGGCGTATTGTTGCCGTCTATCAGCTCAAAAGCGGCCTCGGTCATGGCTCTGTCATAAGGCGGCAAAAACCCTGTCACAAGGCGGCACGTTGGCAGGCCGTTTGTGGACAGCCCGACTTTATTGACAGAAGGCCGGCTTCGCGCCAAACCGAAGTGGATGCGTCGCATTTTGATCACTCTGGCGATCCTCACCCTGCCCTTGCTGGCGGTTTCCCCGGCACAGGCCGCTTTCAATGTCTGCAACAAGGCCAGCCTGAACGCGCGGGTGGCCATCGGGCGTTTCGACGGCACCAACTGGACCAGCATCGGCTGGTGGACCATCGCGCCCAAAGCCTGTGCCGGGCTGCTCACCGGGCCGCTGGATGCGCGTTACTATTATCTCTATGCCACGGACGGAGCGGCGGGCACCTGGGAAGGCAACACCCATTTCTGCGTCGCACCCAACGCCAAATTCTCGATTCCTGGGCGCGGCCAATGCGGCAAGCGCGGTTTTGACCAGCGCGGCTTTTTTGAAGTGGATACCGGCGGCGCGCCGGACTGGACACAGACACTTTCCAACTAGGCTTATCTCTTTTCCAAGATTTGGGGCGACATGCGGCGGCACCGGAAGACCAAGATCCTTGCGACATTGGGGCCGGCTTCCAACACGCCGCCCGTGATGCGCGCCCTGTTCGAAGCGGGCGTGGATGTGTTTCGCATCAATATGAGCCATACCGATCATGCGATGTTGGCGCGGATGACAACGGATCTGCGCGCTTTGTCGGAAACGGTGGGGCGGCCGGTGGGCATATTGGTGGACCTGCAGGGGCCGAAAATCCGGCTCGGCACCATTTCCGGCGGGTCACGGATGCTGAAGCAAGGCGAACATGTGCGGCTGGTGCTGGGCGAAAAGAGCGCCAAGACGGATGAGATTCCCATTCCCCATCCGGAAATTTTCCGGGCAATCACGCCGGGCCATGCGCTGCTGATTGATGACGGCAAGGTGCGCCTGAGGCTGGTGGCGAAGGGCGATGATTTTGCGCAGGCGATTGTGGAAGTGCCGGGCGAGATCAAGGATCGCAAGGGCGTCAACATGCCCGATACGCTTTTGCCCATGTCGGCGATGACGCCGAAGGATCGCAGCGACCTGGAGGCGGCGCTTGCGATTGGCGTGGACTGGATTGCACTCAGCTTTGTGCAGCGGCCCGAAGATGTCGCCGAACTCAAGCAGATCGTCGCCGGGCGCGCCGGGGTGCTGGCCAAGATTGAAAAACCAAAGGCGCTGGAAAGCCTGGAAGGGATTCTGGAACTTGCCGATGCCTTGATGGTGGCGCGCGGCGATCTGGGGGTGGAAATGCCGCTGGAAGCGGTGCCGGGCCTGCAAAAGCAAATTGTGCGGGCGGCGCGCAAGGCGGGCAAGCCGGTGGTGGTGGCAACCCAAATGCTGGAATCCATGATCCAGTCGCCGATGCCGACCCGTGCCGAAGTGTCCGATGTGGCGACTGCCATTTATGACAGCGCCGATGCGGTGATGCTGTCGGCGGAGTCAGCCTCGGGCGCCTATCCGGTGGAAGCGGTGCAGACCATGGACCGCATCGCCCGCCAGGTGGAACAAGACCCGATGTATCAGCAGGTTATTGACGCGCAGCGCCATGCGCCGGACGCCACCACACCCGATGCCATCATGGCAGCAGTGCATGAAGTGACCCAGACCATTTCCGCCCGCGCCATCATTTGCTGGACCCAATCGGGCTCAACGGCGCTGCGGGCGGCGCGCGAACGCTCCCGCGCGCCCATCATCGCGGTGACGACCAGTATCGAGACGGCGCGGCGGCTGGCGTTGGTGTGGGGCCTGCACTGCGTCACCTGCGAGGAGATTTTCAGCCTGGAGGAAATGGTGGACCGTGCCTTGGGCTTTGCCCAGGCCGATGGCTTTGCGGTCAAAGGCGAACATGTGGTGATCACAGGCGGCGTGCCGCTGGGCGTGACCGGCGCCACCAATATGCTGCGAGTGGCAGTGGTCGGCGCGAAATAACGAAGGTGCAAACAGCATGACAAAGAGCGCATCGCGGCTGATCGACGGGAAGATCAAGGAATTGGACGACTGGCGCGGCGAAATGCTGGCGCATGTCCGCGCCTTGATTAAGCAGGCCGACCCGGACGTGGTGGAAGAGTGGAAATGGGGCGGCACGCCGGTGTGGGAGCATGATGGCATCATCTGTACCGGCGAGACCTACAAGAAGGTTGTGAAGCTGACCTTCGCCAAAGGTGCGGCGCTGAAGGACCCGGCGGGATTGTTCAATTCCAGCCTGGACGGCAATGTGCGGCGGGCGCTGGATATTCCCGAAGGCGGGAAAATCAATGCGGCGGCTTTCAAGAAATTGATCCAGGCAGCTGTCGCCTTGAACAAGGCCAAGCCAGCGCGCAAAAAATCTAGCTGATGGTTTCGCAGCTTGGCAGTTCGAATTTGTCGTCCACCCGGCGCGACGTATAGACAAAGCCCGTCACTTCGTAGCGATAGACCTGCCTGGCGCCGTCATGGGAAAGAACCTTGTAGAGTTCTTTCTGCGCCAGCGGCGCGCCATTGACGGTGAGAACCTGCAAGGTTTCAGTATCGCCGTTCAGCGACCAGCGGCCGGTTTCGACCTGATCCAGCGCATGACCTTTGTTGCAGGAACGAAATTGCACCTGAAAGCTGCCGTCCGGGAAATTGCGCGCCAGCCACATTTCGCCCTTGTTGTCGGGCTGGCCCTGGCCGAACCAGGCGCCGATCAGGAAGGGCGCGGCAAGAAATGCGCGCCTCAAATTCCTTGCCCCGCCGCTCGCCCAAGCTCGCGGCGTTCGTCACTCTCGCCTGTCCGCTGGACAGGCTCGTGCGTCTTTGACGCACCGTTCCTCACCCTGCCAGTCGTGAATGGCCTGAACCGGGTAGAGCCACAAGAAGTTTTAGCTGTGGAGTCAATTATCCCTGCGCCCACGGACTATCGTGGAAATTACTGACCGGCCGCAGCAGCACCGGCAGCGCCGGGTTGGCGCCGATATACAGCTCCAGGGTCATCTGTCCCGTGTCCTTGTCCCAGATCATCTGGGGCGCGATGCCGCCGGGCTTGCGGAAGGTCTTGCCGTCGAAGTCGAAACTGCGTGGCTTGATGTCCGGCCAGCCATTGGCCAGGTCGGCGGCCAGGCGGGCCTGCATCTGCACGATCTCGTCGCGCTCCCCCACCGCGTTGGTGATGTCGGGGGCGCTGACCTTGACGGTGCCGTTCGGCATGACCTCCACCCGTGCCGCCACCAATATGCCGCCGGTTTCGGCGCCGCCTTCCCACTTGCCCACCGGGGCTTGCGGCTTGCCGCACCCCGCCAGCAGCAAGGCCAAGGCCGCAAAGGCGAATTTTCTGCCCATGGATCGACTCATCATTCGTCCCCGCCCATCCTAGCACGGCCAAAATTGTCATACCCCGGGCCTGTCCAGGCGCTAAGCTGGCCGCCAATGAGATAAGGGGAGGGGTGCATGTCTGCCGCCAAACAGCTGCTGGGCGAGCTGATCAGCGAGGCGCTGGCCGTTTTCATCATCATCACCATCGGCTGCAGCGCCGCGTGCATGTTCACGCTTTATGATCCCAGCCCCTATGCCGCCGCCTATTGGGGCGTGTGCATCACCTGGGGCCTGGCCGTCACCATCGCCATCTATGTCACCGGCGCGGTGTCGGGCACCCATGCCAATCCGGCCGTGACCCTGGCGCTGGCCTGCTATCGCGGCTTTCCCTGGCGCAAGGTGCTGCCCTATTCCGCCGCCCAGGTGGTGGGCGGCTTCCTGGGCGCTTGCGTCGTGTATCTGATGTTTTCGCCGGTGATCGACCACTATAACGACCTGCATCACCTGACGC
>Ga0118677_10002904_pt1 | contig 33556 bp, 26 predicted proteins | sample AliMusrvi5mmetaG_FD_86154 | JGI IMG/M metagenome (GOLD analysis project Ga0118677, IMG submission 86154) | reverse complement strand
TTCTTTGATTATGAAGTAAATATACGAATAAAAATCAAAATACGCAACTATTTTAAGAAATATATCAATAAATAATATCAATTACTTATGTCCACAAAATTAAAAATTAAAAAATTACTTGTATTTTTTTTTATTCTCGAACTACTTATTTTGTTGAGTGGTATTCGAAAAGGAAAAAAATTGATTTTGGAGTCTCTCTATTTACATAAGGGTTGAGTGTTCCGGATATGGAAGATAAAATAAAATAAAATAAAATAAAATAAAATAAAATAAATTAAATATAAGGTGTTGTTTTTACGTGAACAAACATAATAAATAAAACAGATACTCCCAGATATAGATTTATATCAGGGAGTTTCTGTTTTGTAATGAAGTGCTAATTTTTGCTTTTTGATAATATATCCATCTCGTAGGTAATTGCTTAATTTGTAATTGAATTTTATTTGTAAAAAAGTAAGTGCTTGTTGTTATGAATATAGAAATTATTATAGAAACCAATGTGTGCGAGAGGGCGCGGGAGCAATCTCCCTATTTAATCGATTTTGATTTTTAGTTTTTTTTACGAACCATTTTGTATAAGTTAATACCCGTTAAGTATAAAAAAGTGAGTATTAAAAATCGAAAAATTTACCTGCAGTTTTTAATTGACATTACAAAGTTTGCTTATTTTCGTATCGAAAATAAAGGTGGTTTTAGAAATCGAATTTGGATAATTCTAAAAATTTAAATATTAATCATTTCTCTTGTTTTCCTTATAGGATTTTAAGAGTATTAAAATTTTGAAAAATATGAAAACATCTAAAAGAATGAAAATGCTCGGCTTGTTTGGTTTAGTCGTTGCAGTGAGTGTAGCTTCTAGTCTGACAACAAATTTTGTTACCCACAAACAATCGGATGAGTTTAAAGGTCAGGAAGGTCAAATTCCGGCTACTTATGTTCGTATTCCTCAAGCAGCTAATGGAATGGAGACAGACTTTACCCTTGCGGCAGAATTGTCGGTACATGCTGTGGTTCATGTGAAAACAAAAACACCTATGCCACAAATGCAAATGCAACAGTTTGGTTTTCCCAATGATCCGTTTTTTCAGTATTTCTTCGGACAACCAAACCCTGGTCAACGTCAACAAAAACCTCAGGAAGAACCCATGCAGGAAGCTTCCGGTTCGGGTGTAATAATTTCAAATGATGGTTATATTGTGACTAACAATCATGTTGTTGACAAATCAAAAGATATTGAAGTAACATTGAATGATAAACGGACTTTTAAAGCAAAACTAATTGGTGCCGATCCGAATACGGATATTGCTTTATTAAAAATTGAAGCAGAGAAACTTCCGGTGATTCTGTTTGGTAATTCAGATTCATTGAAAGTAGGACAATGGGTGCTGGCAGTTGGAAATCCGTTTAATCTGACTTCCACCGTTACAGCAGGTATAGTGAGTGCCAAAGCACGTAATATCAACATTATCAACTCGCAAATGAAGATTGAGTCTTTTATTCAGACAGATGCGGCTGTAAATCCCGGAAATAGCGGTGGTGCGTTGGTAAATACAAAAGGTGAGTTGGTTGGAATTAATACAGCTATCGCTTCACAAACAGGTTCTTATGCCGGTTATGCATTTGCAGTTCCGGTGAGTATTGTAAAGAAGGTGGTTGCTGATATTCGTCAATATGGCGTAGTACAACGGGCGATGTTAGGAGTTGAAATAAGTGATATCAATGATAAATTAGCCAAAGATAAGAACTTGAAAACGCTAGAAGGGGCTTATATTGGTAAGGTTTCGGACAATTCAGCTGCCAAAAAAGCCGGAGTGAAAGAAGGTGATATTATAAATAATGTGAATGGTGTTCCGGTAAAATCTGCCACAGAATTGCAGGAACAAATTGGTCGTTATAGTCCCGGCGATAAGGTTACCATTACCGTTGTTCGTAAAGATTCGGAGGAAAAGCTAAGTGTTGAGCTGAAAAACCGTCAGGGTAATACAGGTGTTATTTCTTCAGACAATAATAGCATTGATTTATTGGGTGCCACTTATAAAGAAGTCAGCGATAAAATCCGTCAACAATTGGGATTGGATTACGGTATTGAAATCAAATCGCTGTCAAAAGGTAAATTTGCTGATGCTGGAATTAAACCCGGATTCGTTATTTTGAAAATCAATAATCAAGCTATAAGAACTGAGGCTGATATTCAGGCTGCTTACGATGCTGCTATCAACAATGGTGAACCTGAAAAAGTATTCTATATTGCCGGTGTTTATGCCAATGGAAAAATTACGTATTATGCTGTAAATCTAGTGGATGAGAAATAAGGCTTAAAGTCATAAAGTTCATAAAAACAGAGCAGGTGAAACAAAGTTTGTACCTGTTCTGTCGTTTTATCAACAATGGTAAACAATTTTCAAATATTCTGTGTTTACTAAGAGATTTTTTAAACTGAAGTTTAAAAAATCTAAAATCAATTTGATCATGAAAAAGTTACATCTTCTTCTTAAATTTCATATGTTTAACAATTAAATAGAACCATTTCATTGATTTATCTCATACTTTTGCATCAACTTTCTTGCATATCAGTTGTTATAGTTGACAAATGAAAAAGATATTCTCCATATTATTTGCCACGTTGATACTCCTTTCAGGGATGCATCTTTCGTTTGCAGCGCATTTATGTGGAGGAGAAGTATCAGCTGTGAAGCTTTCGTTTACACATGAAAAAGCCAGTTGTGGCATGTGTGCTAAGGAAGAAACTAATTCCACAAATAAAACTTTTAGTACTGAAAGTTGCTGCAAAGACGAAATGTATTTTTTCGCAGTGGATAGTAATTACAGCCCTTCAACTTTACAAATTAATCAGCCTATAAATCAACTTTTACAGGTATATGATATCCTCAAAACAATTGGAATTCAACTTAACCATACGAATTCTGCTTCCAACACAAATGTCCAGCCACCGGGTAACTATATTGTCCGTGCTGTCAGCCTCCCTGACATTTGTGTATTCCGTATTTAATTAAAGTCCTGCCCCTAAATCCCCTAAAGGGGACTTTAAGAGTGCGTTTTAGAAGTGTTTCGTGATTGAAATACCTCACTTCCCTTTATCTATTCAAAAAACATTTATAATAAACTTGGTCTTCAAGTCCCCTTTAGGGGCCTCCTAATTACATCATAATGAAAACTCTAAAATTCTTATTATTAGCCATTTTGGCTGTAACTATCAGTTCTGTATCTTATGCCGCCAATGCTACCAAAACAGAAACAATCAAAGTATCGGGCAACTGTGAATCATGTAAAGCCCGCATAGAAAAAGCAGCTAAAGTTGATGGTGTAACCAAAGCTGAGTGGAATACCAAAACAAAAGTGTTGACCCTTGTTTATAATCCGGCAAAAGTGAAAAGCAATGAAATTCAAAAGAAAATTGCTGCCGTAGGTCATGACACGCCGAAGTATAAAGCCACTACTGCTGTATACAATGCACTTCCGGGTTGCTGTAAATACAGATGAAATTGACCCCCAAACCACCTAAAGGGGGCTTTGGGGTTACTGTTTTCTACATTCATCTCATTTATTCATCTTTTAATTCCCCTTTAGGGGTTAGGGGTATATGTTCAACAAACTCGTTAAGTATTTTCTCGAGCACCGGCTGATTACTTTTATCTTTCTGATTGCCTTTGTGGTGATGGGAATTACGTATTCGCCTTTTAATTGGAAAACGGGAGTGATTCCCCGCGATCCGATTCCGGTGGATGCCATTCCGGATATTGGTGACAACCAGCAAATCGTTTCTACCGAATGGATGGGTCGCTCGCCCAAAGATATTCAGGATCAGATCAGTTATCCGCTTACGTCGGCATTGCTCGGCATTCCGGGGGTGAAAACCATTCGGAGTACGTCCATGTTCGGCATGTCATTTATCTACATTATTTTCAAAGATAATGTGGAATTCTACTGGAGCCGTTCGCGTATTCTGGAAAAATTGAATTCGCTACCTGCCGGAACATTGCCACAAGGTATTCAGCCTTCGTTAGGTCCGGACGCAACTGCGTTGGGACAAATCTTCTGGTATACGCTTGAAGGGCGTGACCCGAAAACCGGCAAACCCAACGGTGGTTGGAATCCGCAGGAATTGCGAACCATTCAGGATTTCTACGTAAAATACAGTCTGTCGGCTGCCGAAGGTGTTTCGGAGGTAGCTTCGGTGGGCGGTTTTACCAAAGAATATCAGGTGGATGTAAACCCCGAAGCGTTGAAAGCCTTTGGTGTTTCGGTGATGGATGTTATGAATGCCGTCCGCAAATGTAATCTGGATATTGGTGCAGAAACGGTGGAACTGAATAATGTGGAATACATTATCCGGGGATTGGGCTATGTGAAGAGTCTTGAAGACTTGGATAATTCGGTTGTTTCGGTGCGGAATAATATTCCGGTGCGCATCAAAGATGTTGCCCGTACTTCCTTTGGACCTGCTACCCGTCGCGGTGGACTGGATAAAGCAGGAAGCGAAGCAGTGGGAGCAGTGGTAGTAGCCCGTTACGGTTCTAACCCAATGGAAGTGATTGGCAATGTAAAAGCCAAGATAAAAGAAATTGAAGCCGGATTGCCGCAAAAGAAACTGGCCGATGGTAGCATTTCCAAAATAACTGTTGTACCTTTTTACGATCGTACTGGTTTGATCAAGGAAACGATTGGAACGCTTGAATCGGCTCTTTCGCACGAAATCCTGATTAGTATTATTGTTATTATCATTTTAGTGCTTAACCTCAGGGCTTCGGTTATTGTTGCAGGATTGTTGCCACTTGGAGTGTTGATGACTTTTATTCTGATGCACTTTTTCTATGTGGATGCCAATATCGTGGCTTTGTCCGGTATTGCTATTGCCATTGGGGTAATGGTGGATATTGGGATTGTGGACGTCGAGAATATTCTGCGGCATCTCGAAATGCCCGAGAACAAAGGTATTCGTGGTAAAGAACTGATGAATGTCATTTACCTTGCCACCACCGAAGTGCGTGCTGCGGTGGTGACTTCGATTGCTACCACCATTGTCAGCTTTTTGCCTGTATTTGCTATGGAAGCAGCCGAAGGAAAACTGTTTCACCCACTGGCGTTTACCAAAACATTCGCGCTGTTGTCAGCCTTTATACTCGGTATCGTGGTATTGCCAACCTTGGTTCATATCGTTTTTGATATTCGGATTGACACGAAGAAAATTCGTCGTTACTTTAATGGTGGATTAATTGTTGCAGGAGTTTTGTTTACAACTATCTGGCAGGTTTGGCCGGCTTTGGCGTTGGTGGCAGTAGGAATTAATAATTTGCAGGATTATCGTTGGCCGAAAGAAAAGAAAGAATATCCAAACTATATCAATATAGCTGTTACTGTATTGGTGGCGCTTTATTATTTATCCATGGAATGGTTGCCGCTGGGTGCTCACAACAGTTTATTCGTCAACTTCCTGTTTGTAACGGGAATCGTTGCGGTTATTCTAGGTGCGTTGATGACAATGGTTCATTTCTACGAACCGATACTGCGTTGGGCATTAATTCATAAATGGAAATTCCTTTTGCTTCCTGCTTTTACCTTATTTTTTGGTTTGTTGGTATGGCAAGGATTTGATAAAGTTTTTGGTATTGTGGCAACCGGAGCCGAAAAAATAGGATGGCAAGCACCGGCAAAAACATTCCCGGGAATCGGTAAGGAGTTTATGCCGTCGCTAAACGAAGGTTCATATCTACTAATGCCAACCAGTATGCCACATTCGAGCATTGAAAAGAACCTGCAATACATTGAAACATTGGATAAACGGCTGGCTTCTATTCCCGAAGTGGAGGTGGCTGTGGGTAAATGGGGACGCGTAAATTCGGCACTTGATCCGGCTCCGGTGCAGATGTTTGAAAATACAATTAATTACCGCCCGGAATATATTCTGAATGAAGAAGGTCATCGGGAGCGTTTCAAAGTAGATAAAGAAGGTGCATTTCTTTTGAAAAACGGAAAGACTTTCAATGCCTCAACAGAAACTTTCCGCGCCATTCCTGCCGATAGTTTAATTGTTTCTGCGAAAGGAGAATACTTCCGTCAATGGCGATCGCAGATCAAAAAGCCAAACGATATCTGGAATGAAATCGTAAAAGTAACCGATATTCCGGGTTTGACTTCTGCTCCTAAACTGCAGCCGATTGAAACCCGATTGGTAATGCTTTCAACCGGAATGCGTGCACCTATGGGCTTAAAAGTCTACGGACCTGATTTGGAATCGATAGAGAAAGCAGGTATGCAATTCGAAAAAGCGTTGAAACATGTTTCGTCAGTCAAAGGTTCGTCGGTGTTTTACGACCGTGCGGTTGGTGCGCCTTATCTTGAAATAAAGTTGAATCGCGAAAATATGGCACGTTACGGAATGACGGTGAGCGATGTGCAGGATGTGTTGCAGGTGGCTATGGGTGGTATGACGTTGAGCACTTCGGTGGAAGGGCGCGAACGTTTTCCGATGCGGGTACGTTATGCCCGTGAGATGCGCGATAATCCCGACGATATTAAACGGATTCTGATTCCAGCGATGAACGGAACGCAAATTCCTCTAAGTGAGCTTGCTGACATTAATTATACCCGCGGTGCACAAATGATTAAGACTGAAAATACATTTTTGGTGGGTTATGTCATTTTCGACAAAGTGGAAAGCAAGGCCGAAGTGGATGTGGTGAATGAAGCATCTGATATTCTGAAGAAAAAGCTGGATTCGGGTGAATTGAAATTACCTACAGGGGTGACTTATAAATTTGCCGGAAACTACGAGAATGAGATTCGGGCTACCGAGCGTTTGTCCATTGTAATTCCGATAAGTTTGCTGCTGATTCTATTGCTTCTGTACTTCCAGTTTAAGACCGTGACAGCTTCCTTTATCCATTTTTCGGGTGTTTTTGTTGCGTTTGCAGGTGGATTTATCATGCTATGGCTCTATGGACAGGATTGGTTCCTGAACTTCTCTGTTGCGGGAATGAACATGCGTGATTTATTCCAAATGCATCCCATAAATTTGAGTGTGGCGGTCTGGGTGGGCTTTATTGCCCTGTTTGGTATTGCCACCAACGATGGTGTGATCATGGGAACGTACATTCATCAGGTATTTGAAGAAAAGAAGCCTAAAACAGTAACCGAAGTACGTGAAGCGGTAATTTTGGCGGGCAAAAAGCGGGTTCGTCCGGCTATGATGACAACAGCTGTGGCGGTTATTGCTCTTTTGCCGGTACTTACTTCCACAGGAAAAGGCGCGGATATTATGGTTCCGATGGCTATTCCTACTTTTGGAGGAATGATTATTCAAGTAATGACTATATTCGTAGTACCGCTGTTTCAGGCAATGTGGCGGGAGAAAGGGAAGAAATAGCAGTATTTTTGGGGCGAACAATCCGCTTTGCGATCTTGGAATAAAACTTTGCGATCAAGATATAAATCTTTGCCACCAAGATATAAAACTTTGCCGTAAAGGAATAAAACTTTGCCGTAAAGGAATAAAACTTCGCCGTAAAGGAATAAAACTTCGCCGTAAAGATATAAATCTTTGCCACCAAGATATAAAACTTTGCCGTAAAGGAATAAAACTTCGCCATCAACATATAAATCTTTGCCACCAAGATATATAACATTATGATTAAAGCCGGAAAGTTCTGTGGAACTGACAGATTATTTTGAAGAGCTTACAAATTGGTTGAAACAAAAAAAATAAATAAAATATGAACATACAAATTAAACAATATAGTTCGAATCACGACCCCTCTGATTACCGTAATCGATGGCTGATACCGGTGATTGTATTTTTTGTGCTGATTTTTCCGGTTCAATTGATCTATTCCCAATCCGATTCATTGATTCATTACCTGGAAATGGCAACAATAAATAACCCGTCTGTTTTGCAGCGATACAACGAATATCAGGCTGCATTGCAAAAAGTTCCGCAGGTTGGCAGTTTGCCCGATCCACAATTGGAGATGGGTGTTTTTCTGAGTCCGATGGAGTTGATTAGTGGTAATCAAGTGGCAGATATCAAGCTTATGCAAATGTTTCCGTGGTTTGGCGTTATCAAAAATGCAAAGGATGAAATGAGCTTAATGGCTAAAGCCAGATACGAAACTTTCAGAGATGCCAAGTTGCAGGTCTGTTATGATGTACAGCGTGCTTGGTTCGATTTGTATAAGGTTCGCCAAAATATTCGTATTTCGGAAAAGAATGTGGAATTGTTGAAAACCATTGAACGACTCACGTTGATGAGGTTTCGGTCGGGTACTTCGGGTGGCAGTTCTGCCGTTTCGGGAAGTAAAATGTCAGGTGGCAATGCTTCGGCGGCTCCTTCCGGCATGAATACTATGGGTGGAAATTCAGTATCTTCTTCAACTTTTGTGTCTTCTACTGTTCCAATGAGTGCAGCATCCGGAGCATCTGGCTTGTCGGAAGTATATCAGATTCAGATAGAGGAAGGCAAACTGGAAGATAATATTGCCTCGTTAAAAAATGAAGAACAAGTAGTGGTGGCACGATTCAATAGTTTTTTGAACCGTCCGCAGAAAACGCCTGTTGCAACCGTAGAAATATTGCCAACCGAGTCCTTGGACATTGCATATTTGTCGGTTACTGATTCAATGTTTAGCCGCAATCCCATGTTGGGCATGTTGGCTTACGAGCAACAATCGCTCACGGCACGTACCAAAATGCAAAAACAAATGGGATTGCCCATGGTGGGAGTGGGGGTAAATTATTCGGTAATTTCGAAAAGCGAAATGTCAACATCACCCATGAACGGACAGGATATGATAATGCCCATGCTAACGGTGACTTTGCCTATTTACCGGGAGAAATATAAAGCCATGCAAGTGGAAACAACCTTTATAAAAAGTGCTTCGCAACAAAATTATCAAGCAACGGTAAATGCTTTGCAAACACAATATTACGAAGCATTGCAACAGTACAATGATGCTCAACGACGCATGAAATTATACGATAGTCAAAGTCAGTTGGCGAAAAAGTCGCTGGATATTTCGATTAAAACTTTTTCATCGTCAGCTTCCAACTTAAGTGATATTTTGCGTATTCGCCAACAATTATTCGACTATGAATTGAAACAAGTGGAAGCAGTTGTGGAATTTAATAAGGCGGAAGCGTTGATAAAGAGATTGATACAATGACCCCAAACCCCTAAAGGGGCTTAAAGTTAGTATTGATTTATTTCTACTTTTATATATTTTCTTGACAAATAAACTGCGTCTTTAAGCCCCTTTAGGGGTTTGGGGCCAATATAACAAAATGATTATGAACGAAATATCTAAAACTAACTCCAGTTCCCCTTTAGGGGTTAGGGGCCTCCGTTCTGCTTTACTTCTTCTTGCCGGACTCTTTCTTGGTTGGCTTCTGTTTCATCCATCTGATAAAAAGAATGATTTACAGCAAACAGCAGGGACTAAAAATCAAATATGGACTTGCTCCATGCATCCACAAATTCATTTGGATCATCCGGGTAAATGCCCAATTTGTGGTATGGATTTAATTCCGTTGAAACAGAGTGAAGTAAAAGTAGATTCCAATGCTGTTCATTTCAGTAAGGAAGCTGCCGAGTTGGCTAATGTTTCTACGTCGATTGTCAGTTGTCAAAAACCAACGAAAGAAGTGCGGCTTTACGGTAAAGTTCAGGCAGACGAACGCTTGTTGCAAAATCAGGTGGCGCATATCGGAGGCCGGATTGAAAAGCTATTTGTAAACTTTACAGGTGAATCGGTTCATAAAGGACAGTTGTTGGCTATGATATATTCCCCTGAATTGGTTACTGCTCAGCAGGAACTAATTGAGGCTGCCAAAAGCAAACAAACGCAACCCGAAATTTATCAGGCAGCCGTTGAAAAGTTGATGCAATGGATGCTGACAGAAAAGCAGATTGCTCAAATTGAAAGTTCAGGCAAAGTAAAAACAAATTTCGAGGTGTATTCAAATACATCCGGGATAGTAACTGCCCGACGCGTCAATACCGGCGATTATGTTTCGGAAGGAAGCGTGATATTCGACATTGCCAATCTTTCCAGCGTTTGGGTACAGTTTGATGCTTACGAAAGTGATTTACCATTCCTGAAAGTGGGTAATTCTATTTCGTTCACGTTGCAGGCTTTGCCAGGGACTAATTTTTCAGCCAGAATACAGTTTATTGACCCGGTAATTGATCCCGTGAATCGTATAGCCAAAGTTCGTGTAGAGGTGAGCAATGCAGGCGGAAAACTGAAACCCGAAATGTTTGCTATTGGCTTAGTGAAAGCCAATTTGAATGAATTTAACGGTAAACTGGTTATTCCACGTTCGGCAGTGATGTGGACGGGAAAACGTTCTATTGTTTATGTAAAACAAGCTGCCAACGAAGGAATTAATTTCAAAATGCGCGAAATCGAACTTGGACCTATGCTAGGTAACAGTTATGTAGTGTTAAATGGTCTTGCCGAAGGCGAAGAAATTGTAACTGATGGTACTTTCAGCGTGGATGCTGCGGCTCAATTAGCCGGAAAACCAAGTATGATGAATAAATAGAAGTCGTTATGGCGGAGTTCGAACTCCGCCATTTCTAAGCTTATTTTACCACCATCTACTTCAATATTGCTCCTTAGTTTTCAGATATGCAAAGAATTGTTTTGACTATGAAAGCAATAACTGTAAACAAATTTTAGGACGACACACAATACAGTTTCGGTTTGGAAACATTAAATGAATAAATAAATGAACAAACAAATTATAAATGGTCAGTGAAAAATAATTTAAATCATTAATTATAAACCATTAATAATTAAGCACATATTTTTTATTTCAACTGTTTCAGTCCAGCCAATGCAGAGCTGTCGTTAGGGCGGATAACTAGTGCTTGATAGAACAACACTTTGGCATCGGGCGACTTGCCGAGGTTTAGTTTTGTCCACGCCAGCATGATGATGGAATCATAATCAAGCGGATATAAATTAATGATTTTTCCAAATAGGTTAGCCGCATTGCCATAATTTTTTCTGTTATAGTAAATTACACCAAGCCAATAGTTTGCAACTGTATTTTGAGTGTCTATTTTTAGAATCTCAATGTAATGTTCTTTTACTTTTTCCCAGCTTTCTACTGCACTTAGTGGTTTTACACATCCAAAACGAGCTTCGATAGCGTATGGTTTCAGTACTATGGCAATGTCATAGTATCTAATAGATTCTGTATATTGTTTAGCAAGATAATACAACCAGCCCATCCGGATATTTACGGTATAGCTGTCTTTGTTGTAAACCGACTTTAAATCATTGATAGCCGTAGTGTAGTTTCCGGCTTGTTCCGATTCGTAACTTTTTGAAAATGCAGCTTGTGTAGCTGTTGTGTATTGTGCATTGGCACAAGTAATCATTAATACAAAACCGGCTAATAATGCCATTTTTTTTAGATTTTCCATATTACTCCTGTTGAAAATGAATGTTGATTATAATTAGTATTTATTTTTGTAATCGTATTTTCCATTTGTTTTTTGTCGTAGGTATAATTACCTATCAAAGTGATATTTCTGTTTAAATTATAGAACAATGTCAATCCAGTACGAAATGTGGTAGCATCCAGCGAATTGTAGAGATAAAGACCATTATTATCGTTATAATTTTTTAAATTTCCCAAGGTTACATTTGCTTCTACCCACAGTGGCTTAAAAATTCGGGCACCAATTACTTGACAAAAAATCAATCTGGTACTATCTTTATTTGTCAATGCGCTGATGGTACTGTTTACATAGATATTGGCTTTTCCGGGGAATGTATATCCTGCATTAAACCCTATTTGGTTGGTTGTATCCATTTGATTTGTTAGAATTGAACCATTTACTCCAACGTGGAAACGATTGATTTTAGTAGATAGTTTTGCAAAAAAAAGATTACCAGGAAAAGTCAATAAATCAACTTTTGTACTTATATAGTGATAACCTAAATCAAATGTAGTGTGTGAGCTAATTGACCAGTTTAAAGTTGCAAAATACTCTGTTTGTTTTGTTAGTACACTATTATTTACAGTCTGCGAGTATTGAGAAACTGCTTGATATAAATTCAACCGATTACTCAATTTTGTACTAACCCCTATTCGGTAATAACTTGGATTTGAGCGTATTCCCAAGCTCTCATCATTGGCTTTATAATTATATTCAGCATCCACTGCATCAATGATTTTAAAAGGTTTAATTTTTGATTTTTTTTGTGTTTCTACAGGCAATTTGCTTGCATGAAAACCAGCCAATGTTTTGTCGTCTAAATTCAATCCACAATAATAAAGATAAGCCCTTGTATCTAAATCGGATGTATCAAAAGTCATTGCTTTTTCAAATTGCTTTTGTGCAGAATAAAAATCGGCTTTTGCAAAATAAGCATAACCCATTCTTTTTCTGAGGTTTTTGAAATCAATTCCTTGTACAATTGCCTCTTTACCTGTTTCTAATAGTTTCTCCCAATTACCTATTAAATAATTTTGATAAGAAATACTATCAACAGACTGATAATTAACAGTTTGTTGTGAAAATATATTTCCTGAAACAAAAAGTAATGCTGTTATATAAAGCTTGTACATGTTGCCTTGATATCTGTTTTTTTTGATTTAAAGCTAAATTCTTTTATTTGGTTATCTGTCAATGTGATAGTTCCGATACTATCTGTTGTTGATTTGCCAAAAACTGAAAGTGAAATTTGGGATTCTAAAATCATTTTTGTTGTATCGAATAAATTGTCAGTTGAGGCAATTCGAATTGAAAACAACATATTTATAAAGATATGAAATGGAGCAATAAAATCGTGAAGCCAGACTCTAATTTTTTTATTCCGAATTATATTTAGCGGCATAGCTTCTTGTAATTGCTGATTGTCCAAATCACCTAAAAACACTTTATATGCAGTCAGATAGAAATAATATAGTAATGATTTTTTATCGCCATAGAATGCCGTAAAATAGAACATTGAATTGTCGTTTACATAAAATGCACTAGATTCAGTTTCCTTACAATATAAATATTTATTGTTGTTTGCATCGGTAAATGTTTCCCATTTTTCGGTTAAATCTTGTCCTTTTTTGTTTTTGTAGCTGAACTCCAGCGTTCTATTAGGCATAATTTCGAATGCATTACTAAGTAAAGTATTTGTATTAATGCCTGATATTAAATCATTTTCGAGCGGCTTTGAAAATTGGTTTAGCTTAGTTTGATTATTAATATTCTGATTAAAATAGGCAAAGGGATAATCGATGGTTTTAGCTCCCAACAAAGGTGTGGTTTGCACCTGAAAATGTAAGTGAGGCACAGGTGAACGTCCTGAATTGCCACAATGTGCTACTATTTCGCCGCGTTTTACATAATCACCAACAGATACTTTGAAAGATCCTTTTTTTAAATGAGACATTTGAGTAAAAAGCCCTGATAGATGGCGTATAATGATAGTATTACCCCAGTTATCAACTGTGTTCACTTTGCCAATCTCATTATCATCAATGTGATCAACAACTTCTTCAATTACACCATCGGCAGGTGCAAGTATTGGTTTATTGTAACAATAGTAATTGTCACATAAAAGCCCGTTGGAGTTAAATGTTTTATCATCATTATCTGTTATCATAAAGTCAAAGGCTTTACCCCATTCACCTTTGTGAGTATGTGTTCCATCGTGTCCCTGTGTAACTTTCCATTCTCCCCAAAAAGGTAAATACAACGGAAAATATAGAAATTGTGAGAGGCGTGATTTGTTATTGTTGTATGTATAAAGGTTAATCTCAGGAGAATAAAACTGCATAGGCGTTGAGATTAACTTAGAAGGATTGGTTCTTAAATACAGGAAATATACAAAAAGTATAACTACAAATGAAAAAGGCAGTGAGAAAACAGGTAATTGTATGAATCCAAGTAGTTTGGTCATAAATAATAATACAAGTGATGTGAGAGGAACCAATAGTATTGTCCATAAATACGAGTAACGTGATGGAATAACAAAAAATGCACCAATGGCTATGGCTACCATGATGTAGTTTGCACCAATATTATAATAAGTAATGCTTGCAGCTTCTGAACCCGTGAATTGGGCAAAGAAATATGCTGAAAGAAATCCAATTATTGATAATGAAAATCCAATTCGGGAAGTGATTAATAAGCCAACTGATATGAAGAATCCGCAAATCAGATTATCTTGAAAGAAAATTGAGCTTATGGCACGGAGATAAGTCCCAACCATATTATGCAAGGGAATAGTGTCAATTGTTTGAAAAAAATTAAGTAAACGGTTGCCGCCAACTGCATAAACATCATTCATCCAGTAAATGTTTCGTTGCGTTAATCCAAGGTTTTCGAATTGAGCTGATGGTAAAACAATAAACCAAAACGTAATGACAAATGGAATACTCAATACAGGTAATCCATACTTATTTAGCCAGCCACTCAAGGTTACTGAGAGTATCAATGTTTGAAGCGAAGCAAGTGCAAGCAAACTGAAAAACACCCAACTAGGGTCAAAAAAAGTTCCCATTCCAATTCCTGTAAGCAAAGCATTGAAACTTAAAAGTCCTTGTTTTAACTGAACTTTGTTCAATCCCATTGAATTTGCGATGAAAACTGCAATCACAACAGATAATAATCCACTAATTCCGGCAAATAAATTGAAAAATGAAACAATTAATAATACAATAGAAAGCAACCTATTATTAAAGAAGAAAATGACCGAATAACTGTTAAGTATTGATGGTATTATTGTATTATTGAATGTGTTTTGGTATTGTTTCATACTGTTATTTTTTACCATTAAGTGAGCAAGACACAAAGTTGAACAATATTTTGCGTTTCTAGGTGAACTTGCTTACTTAGCGGTGATTCTAAACTTAATTCAATTGATTTTTCTTTAAATGTTCCGGTATTTGTTCGTTTGCCAGCAAGGTGTCCAGCGTTTCAGCTCTCCGTATTATGTGTGTATTATTCTCATTATCAATTAATACTATGTTCGGGCGTAAGGTAATAAACTGCATCCATTGAGTCATATTATAAGCTCCTACTTTGTGTACTACTACGTGATCGCCTTTTTCGAGTAAAGGAAAAGTAATGCTCTCACGCACAATATCGATATTCATGCAAAGTGGTCCGTACATCACCATTTCTTCGGTATGACTGCCAAAAGCCTGAGCCGGACTAATCTTGTGATCGTACCAAAATGCTGTAAACAAAGTGTTTACTCCAAAATTAAGTATGGTTGAGCGTCGTCCATCCGAAAGCCGTTTGGTGGCAAGCACAGTTCCAAGCAAATATCCGGCATCATCAATCAGTACGCGACCAGATTCTAGTATGAGCAAAGGTAAGTCTTCGTGTTTAAAGCCATAGCCCAAAATTACATCGGTAATAGCATCGGCAAACTGGTCGATCGAAGGAATAGTGTCAGACCCAGGTAAATATGCTCCTTTAAGTGTATTTGCCGATGGAAATCCACCTCCAAGGTCCAGATATTGAATTTGTTTATTGAATTTTTCTTTCGTTTTCCATGCTAATTCACACAATTTTGTAGCGGCAACAGCATAAGCCGAAGGAGACAGCATAAAGGTTCCGATATGGCAGTGAAGTCCTACTAAATCAAGATTATTAGAGTTTATTATACGCGTAATGGCATTCCATGCTTGTCCGTTTTCAAAATTAAATCCAAACCTGTCCCATTTTGGATAAATACCGGTATCCATGTTTACACGTATGGCAACGCGTGGTTTCAGATTGTTTTCTTCACTTAATCGAATTAATGAATATAATTCGTCAAAATGGTCAATGTGAATTAACGAATTGTTTTGAGCTGCTTTTATGAGTTGGTTATCTGTTTTGTCGGGACCGTTGAATATAATTTTATTTCCGGGAACGCCGTTTTGCAATGCTTTATCATATTCGAAACCCGAAACAACTTCAGCCCATGAGCCTTCTTGATGAAAAATCTGGCAAACCGCATTCATATAGTTTGTCTTGTATGACCATGCAAACTGCACTTTTGGGTAACGGGTTTTAAAAATACGGTTTGCATTTTGGTAGTTGCGGCGTATTTGTTTTTCCGAAAGCACAAATAATGGCGAACCGTAATCGTTTAGTAGGCTTTTTACAGGCACACTCTCAATATGTGTAACCGGTTCGTATTCAGTGCGTGTACCAAATTTATTCATCAATCCCGTATTCATTTTCTGAATAATAGGTCTTTCGTATCTTACTTTTTCCATAATATACAGTTTTTAAACGATCCCTAAATCCTGAAGGGGAATTGGGTTAGTGTTGATTATTTTATTTATTTATGTTTGAAAGTTGTTATTTTGTTCCTCATTTAGAGTCAGGGGTTTACAGTTCCCCTGTACCGGAAATTTTCTGAAATTCGTTGATATTAGTGATTAAATCCCATGCATAACGGACAAATATTTTACCCACTTCGTAGTCTGTAAATGGTTCCACTTTTTGTCCTAAAGCCATTTTTACTAGCGTCGCAGGTTGATTTTGACCGGCAGCTGCCGTTAAGTATATCCAGGCCGGAAATCGTGGGTTCACTTCCATAATGTATGATTTCCCATCGGCTGTTTGCATAACTTCAAGCTCACAACCACCTCTCCATTTCGTTAACTTAATGAATTTACGAGCCAACGAAATATAGTTTTCATCGTCCAATGTTATTCCAGCCCAAGCCTTTCCTTTGTCGGTAATGTATAATTTGCGCATTGGAACTACGCTAATTGTATTACCATTCCCATCGCCTAATGCTGCAATATTGATTTCGGTGCCATTTATAAATTCCTGAACAATAATTGGTAAACCCCATTTTGCCTGAATTTTATAAAATGCTTTATTTGCTTGTTCTATGGTATTGGCAATTATAGCATCATAAAATTTCCCTTTTACTACTAATGGATAACCAAAGCTTTTGGCAGTTTTTTCAAGATCTTTGGCATCATATAAAATCTTATCAGCAGGTACAAATAAATCATGTTTCTTCCCGAAATCAAACAATTTCATCTTGTCGCGTGCCTCAAATTGATCTAAATCTGGCATAAATGTATGAATTCCCATTTTAGAAAGCTTTTCGCGCAATATTATGAAATTAAAAAGTTCTGCGTCGAAATTAGGGATAATTACATCGATTTTCTCAATATCATGTATGTAAGTCAATCGCCCCATTAAACTATCTGTTCCGGCCGAAGGGTAGGGTATTTGATAGGTTTTATCCACCAAATCGTGCATATATAAACCAGGCTCTAGCGCTTCATACGAGAGACCGATAATACGTACATCAAAATCTTCACATTCGCGAATAGCTCTTATTACTGCTACTCCCGGGCCAGGACTATCAATTGCATTTAAAGCTGTAACTGCAATCACCAATTTTTTCTTATTTGTAATATCTAGCTTTTTCATTTACGTTGATTTAAAAAACCTTTTATGAAGATTATGAGTTAATCAATTATAGTATAATATTTTAGCTGCGATTTAAAATCGTCCAAATCTTTTTCGAATTGTATTTCATCAACATCATATTTTTTGCATATAATACTGATTATTTCATCAATTTTTTTATCTTCTTTCAAAAGTGCAATTATATCACCTCCAATTGTATTTGTTGAAAAAGAATCTCCTGTGCCCGGATTAAATAAAAATCCTTCTTCGCTTGTGGCAATGTTTTTTTTGATTGTCATAATAGGGTTACTTTAGATTTTGATAGAATGATTTCTAAAATGAGTTTTTACAAATATAGACTCAATTATAATTATGATACAAATATATTAATCAAAAATTTAATCAAAAATTTAATTCAGTGAAATGGTCAATAAATTCAGTATATCTGATATTAGTTTCAATAAACTTGTGATTATAATTTCCATATTTATTTGTTATTAGTTAAAAAGAGTCACTGCTTTTATAATTTCTCATTTATTTTAAAGGTAATTGAAACGAAATGTAAATCATCGACTCCTTTCTATTAATACTATTCATAAAAAACTGAAAGTTGAATTTGTGGGTGAAGACTTTATTTACGATAGTATTTGGACATTCAATTTGAATTTTAAGATATGTAGCTTTAAAAAGGATGGATTATAGATTTTTAAAAAACAAATGAATTCCATTTTATACATGTTAAAATTGCGATAGTAAGATTTGAATAAAGGGATGAGCTGAAGGAAGAATCTTTTTAATAAACAATAAGAAGATAAATTGAGCTCATTTTGAATCTTCCAATTTTGAATTGTAAAATGTGTTATTATATTTGCAATAAAAAATTGAAAGACTTCAATTCAGTTATGTTTCGGCAGACTAAAAATGCTTTTCATATCAGAAATATTTTATCAATAAATGCCTGAAAAACATCTTTATACTGATCGCCAATAGGAATATGTACTTTGTTGTCAAAAACTATCCGATTTCTTTCGATGACTTTTACCCGATCCAGATTCACAATAAATGATCTGTGAACCCGCATAAATTTGTCCTTAGGAAGCTGCTCTTCGATGGTTTTCAGACGTATCAATGTCGAAACTGGAGTGTCGTTAATCAGGTGAATTTGAATATATTCGTTGGCACTTTCTATGTATTTGATATCGGTCAGCATAATGCGAACCAGCTTATATTCTGATTTTACAAACAGGCAATTTTGCGTAGTTTGAATGGTTTCAGGTTGCTTCTGGTTTAAATCGAACCAGATTTTGGCCTTATTAGCTGCTTTCAAAAACCCGGCATAACTAATGGGTTTCAGGATATAATCAAGTGCATCCACCTGAAACCCTTCGATGGCATATTCGCTGTAAGCAGTAGTAAAAATAACCTGCGGGCATTTCTTGAGTGATTTAACAAAATCCATACCGTTAATATCAGGCATGTTAATATCTACAAACATCAATTCTACATCATTGTTTGCTAGATATTCCATGGCTTCATAAGCACTTTGACAAAGTGCTACACAATCCAGAAAAGGGGTTTTTTGGATATATGAACTAATTTGCTTGAGAGCGAGTGGTTCATCATCAATGGCTATACATTTTATTTTCATAAACAGGGATAGTTAGTTGAACTTCAAATTCTTTATCGTTCTCATTAATATTTAGGGAATAATTTTTATTGAAAAGTAATTTCAGACTCTTTCGTATATTGGTCAATCCAATTCCGGAGTAATTTTTATCAAATTTTTCTTTGTTTTTATGTTTACTATTCTTAATAAAACAATTTAGTTGATAATCATATATTTCCAGTTTGAATTCTACAAATGATTCTGCCTGATAGCTTACTCCATGTTTAAATGCATTTTCAACAAACGTAATAAAAAGCATAGGAGGTATCTGAATATCAGGTATATTTTTCGGAATATCTAATGATATTTTCACATTTTTAGTATATCGAAGCTGCATTAAAGTGATGTAGCTTTCTATAAACTCTATTTCTTTTTTCAGACTGGTTTGTCCTTTTGCATTGTCATAAAGCAGATAGCGCATCAATGTTGAAAGGCGAATAACAGCATTTTTGGCCGTTTCAGTATTTATGTCAATCAAAGCATGAATATTGTTCAGTGTGTTCATAAAAAAATGGGGACTTACTTGGTGGCGAAGCAAGGCTAGTTCTGTCTTAAGTTGTTCTTTTTCAACATCTTTTCGCCTGCCTTCTTCGTTTAGCCATTGAGATAAAAGCTTGATAGTGGTACCTGCTGCAACAACTAGAAAAGCAATAATCAGATTGTCGATGAAAATCATAAAAAATGATTTATCTTCAGTTGGAGTGGGTGCTCTGTAACCCATTGGTGCAGGCATTTTAGAACCTAGCTCCATGGGTGGCATGCCGGGACCAAGTTCCATTTTTGGCATCGAAATAGGCTCAGCAGGAGTAAGGTGTAGTTGTAACGAAATGCTTAAACCCACTACCAAAAGCATGACTAAAAGAGTTACTCCCACGTATAGCAGATATTTTTTTTGGAATAACAGTTTAGGAACAAGAACAAATCCATTGAGAACGAAAATAACACAAAATGAAGACATTTTGATCCATTCCAGACCAACGCTTTGCCAATCCACTGTGTTCAAATTTCGGTGTTGAAAAAAGGGAACGGAAAATATCACAAGCCATATTACTAGATAAATAATTGACTCGAGATAGTTGAAATTTACGATTTTGTTTTGGATGTATTTCATTTTGTGTTAAGAAAATAGGGGAAGTGTAAAGCTTCCCCCGTTTTTTTTTGTTCTTTGTTTTCAATAGTTTTAAAATTGTAGGGCGAATGTAGTTAAACATATTCGCAACTAATCTTGTTTTACTGCATTTGGTTTCACACCTTGTTGGTGTAAATATCCCACGCAATCAAGTCAATAATGCTTGTTGCAAAACTTGCCTGACGAAGTGAAGAAAACAAGCTACGTATAGTTGTTACCGAAGTTCCCAACAATTCTGAAATGGTGGCACTTGTTCCGTCGTCAAAAGTAATTTTCAATTCGCGCTTGTGATTAATGACTGAATTATCAGTACCATCTGCTGTTGAAGCATCTATATCTACAATCAAAATTTTTGAGTTCGTTTGCAATACTCCACCAACATATACTTTGGCACTATCTAGTCCGTTTTTACCCATTGAACGTACAATTTCTACATTACCAATAGTTAATGAATATTGTTTTTCGTGATGCCTGCTTTCTTTTGTTCCTCTTATAGCTGTATATTTCTCAGAATAAAGCACTTTTGTTCCATCGCTAATAGCGTAAATGGCTATTGCAGTGTCGCCTGAAGCATAGGTACAACTTGCTTTGTAACCATCAGTAAATACAAATTCCGAAGCATACTTATAACCATTCGTTTTTGAATTAGACGATTGGATTGCCAATGCGCCTGCATCAACATTTTTGATATTGATGGTTGAAGCCATTTGGTAATCCCAACCAAGATACCGGTTGAAATGATATTCATATTTAGAAAGATCAATTACATAATTGTTTGTCAATAATGTATCTGCTGGTATAAAGTGTAATAAAACTCTCGGGTCTTTTACTTTTTCTTCCGGCAAGCGAACAATCATATCTGTACTTTCCCCTGTTTTTGTAAAGAACCGAAACGCAGACATTGATCCTCTTTTGCATGTGGCCTTATAGTCATAAATACCCGCGATATCCGCTAGTAAAATACTGTTATAAGTAGAATCAAAAGATAATACAGAAGATTTGATTAAACTGACTTTATTATCAGTTGACGCTGTAGACAAAACCTGATAACCGATTGTAGTAGAAATTACATTCGTGGCAGTTGTAAGTTCCTGAACGCTCTTGTATAAGGAGCTTTTTAATGTGCTTTGATTTAGATCATTATTGGAGCAACTCCAACTAAGAGTACTTATTAAAAGTACAACAAAATAAAAACTTTTTGTTTTCATACCTTATTTGTTTTAGAAGTGAATAATTTGATGATTTGAAATAAACATGCGCAAATATAGAATTCAACAACAAATAATACAAAAAGAATCAGTGAAAAGACTGAATTTGTAAGTATAAATATCTTTTTTTACTTCAATTAATTTTCTGTTTAAAACGTTTCATTATTAACTTCATCTACCTCAGCTTGAATATGGTAGGCATCTTCAGGTTCAGCATGAATATATACTTCACTACGTGCAATTTGCGATTGAATTTTAGCTTCAATGTTGTCGCAAACTTCATGAACTTCTCGCAAACTTAAATCAGGATTAAAATGTACATTAAATTTTATAAATGTATCAGCACCGGCTGTGCGGGCTTTCAAACCATGATATTTCAACACTTCAGGAAATTCCTTTAGTATTTCCCGCACAATTTTCGTGGTGTTTTGAGGCGATTTATCGAGCAATACATCTATGGATTTACGACCAAGTTGATATGATACATAAAGTACAATCACTGCCACAAACAATGCTGCTATTGAATCGGCTGCATACCATCCCAAAAACTGGTAAGCAATTAATCCAAATAAAACTACCGATGAACTCCAAATATCGGTAGAAAAGTGTAACGCATCGGCTTCCAGCGCCTGGCTGTTATGTTTTTTTGCTACACGTGATAATGCTCTAGAACGGGAATAGTCGATAATAATTGAACTAATAACCACAATGTAACTCCAAACACTTACTTCAATGTGTGTATTCCCGGAAACAAGACGATGAACTGCCTCGTAAATGATCCAAATACAGGTAATAAGCAGTAAAAGGGTTTCAATTAACGCGGATAAATTCTCAATTTTCCCATGCCCGTAATTATGTTCTTTATCAGCTGGTTTGTCCGATACTCTCACCGAAAAGAAAGTAATAATGGCTGCGACCATATCGAGTGCTGAGTGAAGTGCTTCGGATAAAATACCCAAACTGCCGGTTAACAGACCAATAACTAATTTAAAACCTGTTATAAATATTGCAGCGAAGACAGAAATTAACGCTACTCTTTTCTTTTCTTTTAACATGATAGATAGGAATTTTCAATTTTTTGAACCCGAATTTCGATTTATCTGGTTGTGGTTAAAAATGTTGTCAAAAATAAGCAAACTATTTATTCTTACAGCAATAAAACAAAGGAACTTATTACCAGAAGCTTAATTTAGAATGAAACAAATTTGAGCCTTTCAAGTAAACTGTCAAATAACTTTCACACATATATAATACTTGTTGTGGTTATTAAACAGTCCAAAACTGTTTTTAACCGTTCTATTGTTGATGCCGATTTCTGAAATAATAAAAAGAGTTGCCAAGGCTTATACTTAGCAACTCTTTTATGTTCTTAATTATTCAGGATAACTGAGACTAAACCGACATGTCCGGTTCATACTATTGCTATTTTCATTAATATAGATATAGATTTAATAGAATGAATTTACTCATTCATATAAACTGAAACTACTCTACGAATTCCTTCTTCTAAGGTTATTGATGGTTTCCAACCTAAACTATTGAGTTTTGATACATCAAGTAATTTACGTGGAGTTCCATCCGGTTTACTACTGTCCCAGACTATTTTTCCCTGGTAATCAATCGTTTTACGTACAATTTCCGATAATTCCTTAATAGTTTGGTCCTTTCCGCAACCGGCATTTACATGCGATGGTAAAGTGTCAGGAGCATCGTAATTTAACAATAAGTACACGCTCGAATCTGCCATGTCATCAACATGTAAAAATTCACGCATTGGTGAGCCTGTACCCCAAAGAGTAATTGCCACTTCATTATTTGCTGAAGAAATACCGTATTTGTTGAGAACCTGAAGGATAACATCATCGCTGAATGAACCGTTTACACCTTCAATCGGACGTTTGTTTAAATCCGCACGTAACTTTGTCCAATCATTCTCAATTAAACATTTTCCCAAATACATTTTGCGGATCAAAGCCGGTAATACATGCGATTTTTCCAAATCGTAGTTATCGTTTTGACCATACAAATTGGTAGGCATGATTGAAATGAAATTGCAACCATATTGTGCATGATAGGCTTCGCACATTTTTATGCCGGCAATTTTTGCAATAGCATAAGGTTCGTTAGTATCTTCGAGAACTCCGGTCAATAAACTGCTTTCGTGAATAGGTTGTTCAGCCATTCGCGGATAAATGCATGACGAGCCTAGAAATAGGAGTTTTTTTACACCATGTAGGTAACTTTGATGAATCACATGATTTTGAATCATCAGGTTTTCGTAAATAAATTGAGCTCTGTAAATGTTATTGGCTATAATACCACCAACTTTAGCTGCGGCTAATACCACATATTCCGGTTTCTCGGTTTCAAAAAAGTTTGCAACTGCCTGCTCATTAAGCAAATCAAGTTCTTCAAGCGAACGTGTTACAAAATTCGTGTATCCCTTCGATTCCAGATTACGCTTAATAGCCGAACCAACCATGCCGTTATGACCGGCAATGTATATTTTAGAATTTTTATCCATGATTGTTTAGTAAAATATCTTATTCAAAATAATTCAATACCCTGAATCCACCTTCCTTAAGATAAGTTTCTTTTTTCATGAGTTTTACATCTGATTGCATCATATCTTCTACCAATGCTTTTAAGTCATATTCAGGAATCCACCCTAATACTGTACGCGATTTTGTAGCATCACCTATCAATAGTTCTACTTCAGTGGGACGGAAGTAATTGGCATCAACTTCTACAATTGAACCTTTGATTGAACGAATACCTTCTAAAAACTTAGCTCCAACATGTTTGGTGAACACAGCTTCATCAATACTACCAATGTAGCCTTTTTCATCAATACCTTCACCTTTAAAATCGATTATAAGACCGATTTCAGCAAAAGCCATACGTACAAATTCACGTACTTCTGTTGTGATTCCCGTTGCAATTACATAATCGCTTGGTTCATCTTGTTGCAAAATCAGGTACATGGCACGTACATAATCTTTTGCATGCCCCCAGTCACGTTTCGAAGAAAGGTTACCCAAGAACAACTTGTTTTGCATGCCCATGGCAATACGGGCAGCAGCACGGGTAATTTTACGTGTCACAAATGTTTCGCCGCGTAAAGGTGATTCATGATTGAATAAAATTCCATTGCTTGCATGAATACCATAAGCTTCGCGATAATTCACTGTAATCCAATACGCATACATTTTTGCAACTGCATATGGCGAGCGTGGGTAAAATGGTGTAGATTCTTTTTGTGGAACTTCCTGAACTAACCCATACAACTCCGAAGTAGATGCCTGATAAATTTTGGTTTTCTTAGTCATATTGAGTAAGCGGACAGCTTCAAGAATTCGTAAAGTTCCAATACCGTCAGCGTTAGCGGTATATTCAGGGGTATCGAAACTTACTTTCACGTGACTCATTGCTGCCAGGTTGTAAATCTCATCAGGTTGTGTTTCCTGAATGATTCGGGTAAGATTCATCGAATCAGTCATATCACCATAATGCAAAACCAGGTTTCTTTCATCCACGTGTGGATCTTGGTACAAATGGTCAATACGATCTGTATTGAAAAGTGACGAGCGACGTTTTAAACCGTGAACTACGTATCCTTTTTTCAATAATAATTCTGCTAAATAAGCACCGTCTTGTCCGGTAATTCCGGTTATGAGAGCTACTTTCTTCATGTCTTAAGTTGTTTTAAATTGTTTTTAAAAAATATCAAATAGGAAAACTTGTATAATTATATTTCTGTATCATCTTCGTAATAATGGAAATACTTATCTGCCTGACTTTTTTTCTGTTTGGTCGTATAGCCATAACTATTGCCGAACAGATAAGCATATTTATATAATTTGTATTTAGAATATCTACTTCCATCGTCAATAACGTCATTTAAAATGGTATATAAATTCGGAATATTGTCAAGCCTAAGTTGACTACTCAACTTTTTATAAAATGATTTGTTTGTTTTTCCATTTCTAACAACAAATAAATTTACATCGGATAGTTGTGCCAGTGAGTATGCATCCGTTACCATTCCTATTGGGCTTGAATCAACAATTATATAATCATAACGTTTACGTAATTCTAAAAACATTTCAGCTAATTTGTCAGATCTAATCAACTCGCCCGGATTTGGCGGTATTGATCCTGCGGGAAAAATATCAAAATCAACTTTTGGTAAATGTAAAATAACTTCGTCAAGACTACATTGCCCTATGAGATAGTTAGTTACTCCATTAGGTTGGATAATACTAAATCTCTGATTTATACTTGGTTTTCGAATATCCATATCTACCAGAATTGTTTTTTTACTGGCCATTGAATAAATCGCTGCCAAATTGATGGAGAAATAAGTTTTACCATCTCCTGATTCAGTGGATGTGTTTAGAATCATAATATTGGTCTTGCGCTGAACAATGAATTCAACACGCGTACGAATAACACGAAACATTTCTGTAAAAGCAGAGCGTGGATTCTTGGAAACAAGTAAAGGATCTGTACTTTTTGTGTGACGAATACCACCAATCAAAGGGAAGCTTGAGCTTTTATCAACATCTTTGGATGAGCGGACAGTAGAGTTCAGCAACTCAATTAAAATTACAATTACTGTTGGGATTAGTAATCCAAACAGTAAGAACATAAGCATCGTTTTTGATTTTTTATCTGAATTTGTAATCGAAACTGTACGGGCTCTGTCCAGAATGTTATTATCAGGAGTATTCGATGCTTTAAGAATTTCCGATTCTGCACGTTTTTGGAGGAAGAATGTGTAATAATTATCATCCATCTTGTATTTACGTTCAATGGAAATCATTTCCAGTTCTTTCTTCGGAAGTTCCTCAATTTCTTTATTGACTGCTGACAGGCGTCTTTCAAAATCATTTTTCTCAATTTCAAGCGATGCACGCATGTTTTTTACAACTTCCAAAACAGTGAGTTTTGAATTCTCAATCTGTTTTGTGTATTTAGCATAGTATAAGTTTTTTTCGGTAACTTCTGAACGTTGCGAATACAAATCATTAATTTGTTGAACGGCAGACATTAACATCGGGTCGGTAATTCCAAGACTTCCCGGTGCTATTATTTCTCCATCCGACATATTTGTTTTAAGGTATTTAGTCAAATAATCCAGATAGGTTTCCTTCAGTTTAAGTTCAGCTTGTTGAGCATCAATTTTGGATGATTTACCTAATAACTCGCTAGTATGGCTATCGACATCAACAATTTTATTTGTTTGTCTGAAATTAGTCATTTCACCCTGTGATTCTGTTAATGACTTAGAAACAAGACCCAACTGCTCATTTATAAATTTAATCGTTTTATTGGCTGCATCGTTTTTTCGGTCTAAGTTATTTGCTAAAAACGTATCACATAACTTGTTGATAAAATCGATATCTCTGTCAGGAGTTTCGCTAACTAATGTAATTTGAAGTACTGACGAATTTTCACCCAAAAAACCGGAATTTAATCGGGAAGAAAAATCTGAAACTATTGATTCATGGGTTCTGAACTGAAAATACATTTCCATATTTCCCATAAACTTGTTGACGTTGTTTACTGTAATAAAAAACAGATTATGTTGCACAGGCTGACCGTAACGACCATCAATTTTAAAATTGCCGTATAACTTATTATCATCAACTTTGATAGTAAAGGTTCCATTAGAATTGAGTTTTATTTTAAAAAGCAAACCATAAGCTTCGGGCGCAATATAATCGGACTGGATGATAATGGGGGACGTATTGTAAAGATTACGGGTTTTAAAACTTCCTTTCGAAATATAATCAACATTTAAAAATGGAATACTATCAACTACTTTGCTTATAAGGTCATTCGATCCAAGCATGATAACCTGATTACTGATGTTTTTGTATCCCGATTCAATTCCAAAACCTTGCATAAGAGCTTGGGAACTATTCCCAACAGAACGGTTTTCTTCAATCATTACAGTACCGGCAGTTTGAAATGAAGGCAACCATGACCTGTTTTCCAAGTATGCCAGCCCTAAAGATAAGATTATTCCAATTACAAACAAATACCAATGATGAAGGAAGTAAGATGCCCATTCCATAATCTCGAAACTGGATTCTTCATCATCTGTTATTTGTTTATCATAAAACTTTTGCTGCATATTGTATCAGGTGATTGATCTTAATTGTTTAATTGAAAAATTATTGTTTTGTATAAATCAAAACATTAAAGAGTAAAGATAATGAAAATGTTACAACTCCAAGTAATGAGTTGTAATTATTTACTTTATAGAAACTTGAAAACTCACGTCGCACGTATATAATGTCATTCGGATAGACATAATAATACTTTGAGTCGATAATACTTTTCGGACGTATATCAAACTCAATAACCTGAGCTACTTTGTCGGTTTCACGAATAATACGAATATGTCTTCTATCACTTTCTTCATTAAAATCACCTGACATAGCCAGTGCCTGAAATATTGTGAGTTTCTCTTTGTAAATAGGGAAAACTCCTGTGCCAATATCCCCAAAAACGGTAAATGTTTTGTTTGCAAGACCCAATTTAATTACCGCATCAGGAATTATTTCTTTAAAACGGTTCTCAATCACTTTTGCTGCTTCATTTAACGTTAGTCCTACCACCTTTATACTATCAATGAAGGGTAAATCAATTGTACCATCGGTATAAACGCGATATGATATCTGATTTTGAGAAGTAGAACCGTTTTGAGGTGATATTAATCCTGAAATAGTTTGATCTAAAGTAATAAGACGGTAAATCAACTCATCATTCACTCGGATCTTATAATCGCTATACTCCGCTTTTTTGTATGAAGGTAATAATCGACTGTCCTGCAATAGTCTCATATCCTGATAATTGTAACACGATGTAAGTGTTATAGTAATCAAGGTTAAGATGAGTAATATTGTTTTATTTTTCATAAATTAGTTCTATTCTGAATAACTCTTTGCAAAATCTTTAATTTCTGTTATTTCACAATAATTGAATAAACACCGGTAACAAAAGAAACTGTTGTAATTAGTGTTGAAACAGCACTCCAGAATGTTGTTACTCCAAAGAACTGTGCACTCATAGGTTGCAAAAAAATGACATCGTCAGGTTCCAAATAATAAAATTCCGAATTTATTATATCAGCACCACGAATATCGAAAGTTTTAATCTGAGTATCGTTTTTTGTTTGACGAAGAATTCTTATTTTGCGTCTGTCTGTGTATAAACCTATATCGCCTGAAATGGCCAATGCCTGAAAAATATTTATTTTTTCTTTGGGGAATGAAAACCGACCGGATTTGCCCGCACCAATCACGCTAAAAGATCTACCAACCATACGAACATCCACTGAATTTATCTTCAGAAGAGGTTTGATAGCGTTTTCAACAGCTTTTTTTGTTTCTCGTAAGGTTTTACCTTCTATAGAGATTTCACCAATAATCGGAAAATGTATGTTTCCATTAGCTTGTATAGCGTAAGTATATAAATCAGTGGTTTCGTTAGAGCCTGAGCTGGTTGACATTTGCATTCCGGTATTTCCAGAGCCGTTAAATAATGCATTTGATTTACTGTCAGTAGAATAAACCTGTATGAATAATCTGTCGCCTTCTTTTAACCTGTAATCTTCGTAGGAAATGCTGTCTTTGTATTTGTGATTCAGGTTTTTAGATGCTTGTAAGTAATTTGTTTGGTGTGTTGTAATGCACGAAGTTAACTCAAAAGCTAACAAAATAGCAAATAAAAGTTGAATTAACGGTTTTATCATATGAATTTTTTTTTCGCAAAACTTTTTGCAAAGATAGAAAAAATATACAAAAATAGGTATAGTTGGAATTGAAAATGTAAACTTTGAAACGATTTTTAACGTTGAAACTTTAAAAAAAACACAGGTAATATGATTGTTGAGCTATGATTGTTTTATTTGGATTTGTTCAATATGACTCATGTACAAAAATTCTTTTTTCTCGAAAAAAACAATTAAATTTGCAAACAATTAAACAAAATGGATATGTATAAATATATATTGATTCTATTGGTGCCTTTTTTTAACTTAAATGTTTCAGCACAAGTAGCTTATGATGTTGATGGAAATCTTGAGCAACAAGAAAATTTGTTGGATTTGTCAAAAATGTCATTTGGATTTAAAATTAGTCCGACGGTTTCCTGGATTGAAGTTGTCAATAATGATATGCAGGCCGATGGAGCTGCTTTGAATTTTGAAGTAGGAGGGGTATTAAACTATGAATTTTTACCTAATTTATCGTTTGTTTCAGGAATTAATTACAATGCCTATGGAGGTTATGTATTCGATAGTTTGTCATTGAATAATTCTGATTATAGAAATAATTATAAAGTTAATTATGGTGAAATTGAAGTTCCTGTTGCAGTAAAACTTAAAACAAAAACGAGTAATAAAACTGCTTATTTTATACAAGGGGGTTTCTCAGCCGGATTCATAGTTAATGCAACTGAAAAACGTATTCCTCTTGCCAAAAATGCAAAACCGGAATATACGGACATATCTCTTTTCACAAACCCAATCCGGTTGAACTGTTTATTGGGTGCAGGTATTGAATATTCTTTAGGAAAAAAGACAAATCTGTTTGGATTGATTTCGTATAAAAATTCGCTCACAAATCAGGCTAACAGCTCCGCTTATGGAAGCAGATATACTTCTTCTTTACAAATGTATCTGGGAAGTATGGAGTTCTCTGTAGGAATAATGTTTTGATAATTAGATTGATATGTAGGATAGAAATAAAAGTAATGAAAAAAATAATTCTTTCTGTAATTTTTTTGTTATTGGTTCTCAGCTCGTGCAACTCGCGCGCAACACAAGAAAAAGATGCCGATAAGCGCTTGAAACATATCGAACAATTAATTGCTGAAAATGCATTAAATGCAGCTAAAATTGAAATTGACAGCATTCATGCGCTCTATCCGCGATTTGTAAATAAACGGAAAATTGCAGCAGCGTTTCAGGATACTATTATTCGTCGTGAATGCGCCCGTACATTAGCATATTGCGACAGTATTTTACCTTCAAAACAGCACGAAGCTGATTCTATTCAGAAGAACTTCAGATTTGAGAAGAATGAAAAATACCAGCAATTTGGAAACTATGTTTATAAAACGCAGCAAACTGAAAACAATTCAAATCGGATGTACCTGAAAGCTTATGTTGACGAAAATGCAGATCATTATCTGATAAGCAATTACTGTGGTGGGAGAATTGAACATACTTCTATTGAAGTGGCAGTGAATGATATTTTTGCTCATACAGATACGCTTGATGTCAGCAATTCTGCTTATCATAGTTTTAATGATGGCGGTTCGCATTGGGAAACATTAACGTTGAAAAATGAACAGGACAAAGGGGTTACGGGTTTTATAGCTCAAAACTCAGGAGCAAGAATTAAAGTTACCTTGTATGGAAAAAAATCAACTGTTTACTATTTGTCTGATGCCGATAAGAAAGCTATTAAAGAAACTTATCATTTATGGATTGTAAAAAAAGATGTTGCCCAACTTCAAAAAGAAATTAAAAAGGCAACTGTAAAAATTGAAAGGATTAACAAAATAAAATAATTAAATCATCTTTGAAATAAAGGAAAAATGAAAAAAACGCTTCAATTGCTTCTACTTTGCGTTATTGTAAACGCTACTGCTATGGCTCAGAAATCAACTAATGTTGAAATTATTGATATCACTACACAAAGTTTTAAACAAAAAGTGTGGAATTTTGATAAAGATAAAACGTTTAAACGTGTAGGAAAAATGCCAATTATTCTTGATTTCCATGCAACATGGTGTCGCCCATGCAAAATGTTGACTCCTCACTTACAGGCCATACAGAATAAATATAAAGGCAGACTGGTGATTTATAGAATCGACGTTGACAAGGAACCTCAACTTGCTCAACGCTTTAATGTACAAGCCATGCCCACTGTTGTATTTATTGGAAGCAAAACTAAGTACAAATCTGAATTAGGTTATAGAGAGTATATTGATATAGAAAAATTGGTGGAAACCTATTTTTTTGCAGCAAAATAAATTTAGACCAACTTTTCTAAAAACAGTTCTATTAAGCGTGAAACCGCAAACTTATCAATTTCATTTACTGGCGTTTTTGTCAGTTTGTCAAATTCTCCATTTAATTCATTGATACTGATTGTAATGAATTGTGCATATATCACCCGATGACTCAAAACATGTTTCATCGGGTGTGACATTTTTTGAATGTCAACTTCAGCTATACCGCTAAATAAATTTTTAAAATTTTCACTCCCAACCAATTCCGATAAGCTTAGAAGTTTCTCCGATTCAATTAACGGGAATTCGTACAAATTTTGCCAAACATCTTTTCCTTTACGCTTTTGAAGAAATGTATTCCCTTGAAATTCAATAAAAAAATAATTGAAATAACGGTTGGTTACTTTTGTTTTCTGCGCCTTTACAGGAAGTGTCGAAACTAAATTGGCCTGATATGCACAACAGGAATTCTGTAAAGGGCAGTTCTGGCAGTCAGGTGAGGCAGGAACGCATTGTAATGCTCCAAATTCCATTATGGCCTGATTATGTAATGCCGGTTCATCTTTGGACAACAAATTTTTAGCCAATTCCGTAAACTCTTTTTTTCCCGACGTACTGTCGATTGGTGTTTCAATTCCAAAAAGACGCGATAAAACTCTGAAAACATTTCCGTCAACCACTGCATAGGCTTGATTATGAGCAAACGAACAAATTGCTGCTGCGGTATAGTCGCCAATTCCCGAAAGAAGAAGAACATCGACATGGTTAACAGGGAAAATACCATCAAAGTTAGATATTATTTGTTTTGCAGCTTTATGCAGATTTCTGGCACGTGAATAATAGCCCAGTCCCTGCCAGTATTTAAGCACTTCGTCTTCTTCGGCTTCTGCCAGTTGAATGACCGTGGGAAAGCGTTCGATAAATCTCAGATAATAACTTAATCCCTGTATGACACGGGTTTGTTGGAGGATAATTTCTGAAATCCATATTTTATAAGGATCTGTGATATCTCGCCAGGGTAGATCACGTTTGTTTTGTTCGTACCAATTGATTAAGGTGCTGGATATATAAGAAATAAAAAGAGGATTATTCATAGCTTTAAGAATTGTATAAAAATGCATTTTTTGTGATGTTATCCTATGAAAGAATAATTTGCATCTTTGATCACAAAGGTAAGGTGTTGAAATCAACACTCAAAATCAGAATCAGTTAAAGAACAAAATATTATGAAAAAAGTTATATGTTTGATATTTAAAGCATTTTGCTAGCTGTGCTGGTCCTCTTTTGCAACGAGGATCCCCCGGCTCGGCGTTTGCAACGCCCGTCCCGCTAAAATTGTCACTATGAAAGCATTAAGCAAAATCATAAACTATCACCTTTACTCGCTTTCTCAACACAAACTTTTCAGCTATTTTTTTTATTTCCGTTCTATCATATTTACCCAACTAATTACCAACTCTTTGTACCAAAACATTTTGGCATCATACCGCCTTAAATCAGGTATCATGCCATGCCGGTTTTTTTGTTTCAAAAACCCTTACGAACTTGCGCTATTTTATCTTTTTCTACCTTAAAACTCCTATCATCTTGTTCCACCTTTCACCGCCATCTCCACCCTCCGCATCCTGCCCAATCCCGCTCCCACTTGTAACCCTATTGTAACCTGATGTAACATTCGGCTAATTATAATAACTCAATACCCAAGCCATTTTTACTGCAATTGCCCGTCCAAAAAGGTTACACTTTTTTTTCTGTAACATTCTTTAAATAAACCCCTGTCAATGAAAACAACACCCACCCCCAAAGCCAAGGCACAAGACCTTTTTTTCAACACCAACCTTTCTTTATCCGCAATCGCCAAATACGTCGGCGTCAGCCGCAAGACCATCGGCGTCTGGATCAACGAGAACAACTGGCGCCAGATGAAGACCGCCATGACCCGTATGCCCTCTCTCATCATCGAAGACTTCTATGCCCAGGTGCAGGAACTCAATTACAGCATTCGCAGCCGCATGCCCGGCGGTCGTTTTGCCACTTGGCACGAGGCAGACGTACTTCGTAAACTGGTTTGGTGTATCATCAAACTCAAACAAATGCCCTCCGTTGCCGAGGATATGTAG
>Ga0118677_10002903_pt1 | contig 33556 bp, 24 predicted proteins | sample AliMusrvi5mmetaG_FD_86154 | JGI IMG/M metagenome (GOLD analysis project Ga0118677, IMG submission 86154) | reverse complement strand
CAAAGATGGTTTCGACAAGAAGCAGATCGGAGCCGCCGGCCATCAGGGCGCGGATCTGCTCCATGTAGGCGGTCTTCACCTGATCGAAGGTGACAACGCGGAAGCCGGCATCGTCGGCGTCGGGCGAGTTCGAGAGCGAGACGGTGAGGGGACCGATGGCGCCGGCCACGAAGCGCTGGCGGCCGGTGGCGTTGCCGACGCGGTCGGCCCACTCGCGGCACTGGCGCGCGGATTGTTCGTTGATTTCCCAGGCAAGGCCGCGCAGGAAGGAATCTTCGATGATGTTCTGATAAAACGCGGGGTCTTTGCGGCCGCCGTGTTCGCGCGGATCGTCGACGAAGAACTCGCTCTGCGTGATGGTGGTGGCGCCGAAAGTGTTGGTTTCAATGATGTCCGCGCCGGCTTCGAGGAACCGGCGGTGGATGTCGCAGATCATCTCCGGCTGCGTGAGGGAGAACAGGTCACCGTTATTCAGCAGGTCTTTGGTCGAGTTTTTGAAGCGTTCCCCGCGGATGTGCGCTTCCGTCATGCCGTAGGTGCGGATGGTGGTGCCCATCGCGCCGTCGATGATGGCGATACGGTTCTCGAGGATCTTCTGAAGAGGATGCGGTTGGGTTGTCGTCATTGCTCCCTGTTGAATCGGCGGCGCTGGCGGTGTCGTTGCCCGGCTACGGTCGTGTTACAGCAGACGGCAGGGCATATGTGACACGCCTTACCCATGATAGCGAGCGTGTCAACTCTGAGGTACGCTGGAAATGCTTTGACACGACTGACTCCGCTCGTTTTCTCGCTGGCTCTGACCGCGTTCGCGCAGCAACAGGCCTTTCGGCCGCCGGCCGTGCCGCTGGTGGCGCACGATCCGTATCTGAGCATCTGGTCGATGTCCGACCGTCTGACCGACGAGAACACGAAGCACTGGACAGGCACGGAGCAGGCGCTCGGGTCGCTGATCCGGATCGACGGGGTGACGTTTCGGGTGATGGGGCGCGACCCGCGCGCTTTCGCCGCACTGCCGCAGCAGAGCGTGGAAGTGCTGCCGACGCGGACCATCTATAACTTCGAGGGCAGCGGCGTGCATCTGCAGTTCACCTTCCTGACGCCGGCTCTGCCGCGCGATCTGGAGATTCTGTCGCGCCCGGTCACCTACCTGATCTGGACGGCCAATGCGGTGGATGGCAAGCCGCACGACGTGGCGGTTTACCTGGAAGCGGCGGCATCGCTCGCGGTCAACACGGCGGACCAGCCGGTGGAGTGGTCGCGATTCCGGCTCGATGGCATGGATGCCTTGCGGCTGGGTTCGCAGCAGCAGCCCGTGCTTGAAAAAGACGGCGACAATCTGCGGATCGATTGGGGCTATCTGTATCTGGCGGCCCCGGCCGACGCGCATGCGGGTGAAGCCGCGGCCGGTCTGAACGGCCTGCGGACGGCTTTCGCGGCTTCCGGCAAGGTGCCGGTGGTGGATGACACGGAAACCAATCGTCCGGCCGGCGCGCGCGGGGCGGCGGGGCTGGCGGTCTCGGTTCCGATGGGGAACGTCGGCGCCACGCCGGTCTCACGGCATCTGTTGCTGGCGTATGACGATCTCTGGTCGCTGACCTATCTGGAGCGGCGTGTGCGCCCGTACTGGCGTCGCAACGGCGCGACCGCGGCGGACCTGCTGCTGTCGGCCGAGCACGATTTTACTTCCCTGCTGCAGCGCTCCGAGGCGTTCGACCGGGATCTGATGGCCGATCTGCGCAAGGCCGGCGGGGAGCATTTCGCGCAGATGACGGCGCTCTCTTATCGGCAGTCCATCGCCGCTCATAAGCTGGCGGTGGATGCGGACGGCACGCTGCTCTTCTTCCCCAAGGAGAATTTTTCGAATGGCTGCATCGACACGGTGGACGTGTTTTATCCCAGCGCGCCGCTCTTTCTGCTGCTGAATCCGAAACTGCTGGCGGGGTCGGTGGAGCCGGTGATGGCGTATGCGTCGATGCCGAGATGGCGGTTCGATTTCGCGCCGCACGATCTGGGCCGGTATCCGAAAGCCAACGGCCAGGTGTACGGTGGCGGGGAGAAGACCGAAGAGAATCAGATGCCGGTGGAGGAATCGAGCAATATGATTATCCTGACGGCGGCGATGGCGCGGGCGGAGGGGAACACGACGCTTGCGCAGCGCTACTGGCCGGCGCTGACGAAGTGGGCGGCGTATTTGAAGGACAAGGGCCTCGATCCGGAAAATCAGCTTTCCACGGACGATTTCGCGGGGCACCTGGCGCACAACTCGAATCTTTCCATTAAGGCGATTGTGGCGCTCGGGGCCTATGCGCAACTGGCGAAGGCAACGGGGCATGCGGCGGAAGCGGCGACTTACCGGAAGACCGCGCAGGAGTTCGCGAAACGCTGGGTGGAGATGGCGGCGGATGGCGACCACTATGTGCTGGCGTTCGATAAGAAGGGCACGTGGAGCCAGAAATACAATCTGGTGTGGGACAAGGCGCTTGGCCTGGATTTGTTCCCGCCGAGCGTGGCGCAGAAGGAAATCGCGTATTACCTGACGCACCAGAATAAGTACGGGCTGCCGCTGGATAATCGCTCCGAATATACGAAACTGGACTGGATTTACTGGACGGCGTCACTGGCGGGGTCGCAGAAGGATTTCGACGCGCTGATCGAGCCTACGTGGAAGTTCGCGCAGGATTCGCCGTCGCGAGTGCCGCTGACGGACTGGTACTGGACGCAGGACGCGAAGCAGCGGGGCTTCCAGGCTCGGAGCGTGGTGGGCGGGCTGTTTATGAAGATGCTGACGGATGAGGGGCTGTGGAAGAAGTGGGCCGCGGCTACGTATTGAGAATGCGAGTTATTCTCATCGTGGCTCTGAGATTGTCTCTTACTACGGCACCGGCGCTCTCGCCTGTGGGAAACACCTATACCGTTCGCCTTCCCGCAGCCAGGGAAACCTGGTCTTCTTCCGTTGCTCCGGTTCGGGAGTTGATTTGGTCCTGTCTTCGGTCGGGGAAGCCCGGAAGAGTGGTTCTCAGAGTGATTTCAGTAGAAGGGGAGAGCACAACCACTACGTACTCCGTCCTGATGCTGAAAGGCCGTTGGGTCGTGCAAACGGAGGTCAGACGGGTCCGCGCCGATCGTGCCCGCCGGAGTGCGCCGAGAGAAGAGATTTCGAGGATCGTTTACGACAGAGTGGCCCGAAACGTTTCCCGCCCCGCTGACGGGCATCCGCCTCAGGAACAAGAGCCGGATGAGCGGCTTGCGGAAAATTTGTACGAACTGGTGCTCTCAAGGTCCCCGGAGCCCTCGGTTAGAGCCGTCTTATAGAACACAGGCCCACTCCTGAAAGCGCTGCCTGGCTGCAAGTGTAGCGAGCCACTGGTATCTGTGATTGTTTCCGCAAAACTCGCCGGGTTACCGGTCTTATTTCCGTAACGCTGAACCGAGTCGCTCAACTTTCTGACGTGGCACGAACATTCTTTCTCCGCGTTGAGAACTTCGGATCCGTTTGCTTTTCGGTACCGAAAGGCACGTCCGCGCGTCCGCTCCGCACGAATTCATGGCGGAAAGCCATTCCATCGCTCGCTGCAGCGAGTGAAGGAGAAAATATGAGACGCAGGTTAAATATTGGCGTTTTAACTGGAACGATTTTCCTGTTTGCCGGAATCGCCGCTGCACAAACCAAAACTATCGTGGCGCCACTCTCGGGCGGCGCTTTGGATGTCGGTGCCGATCTGGCCGGAAAACCGGATCCGCGCGCGATTCAGTGGCCTGGTAAGGTTTGGGGCAATGCCGATTACGACGACACCATCATCCGGTTTTATCCGCCGGCCGGTTATCAGGTGCACATCATTTCGGCGGCGGGCAGCTTGTCTTCGTTTGCGCGCGGCACGGTGCCGGAAGGAACCACCGCCGGCATCTCCTGGGGACTTGTCTCGAACGCCGTGACTGCCAAGCCTGGCGCGGATGTCAATCCGGCCTGCATGGCTTACGTGAAACAGTCCATCACGGCCCGGCACGACGCGGAAACGACGCCCTTTTCCTTCACGCAGATCGGGGAAAACGGTATTCTCGGTCCCGATAACGTGCTCATCAGCCGTACCGCGGTTTATCTGAATGAGACGGGACGCGTCATGCACATCGAGCAGGCACTGGTCCTGACCTATGAGATGATTCCGATTCCCGCCGCACCGGTGAGCCGTTAGGGCTCTTCAGCGTTGTTCACCCAGCCAGCGCAGGAAGCCGCAGACCTCCCGTACGCCCCGCACGCGGAACCGGGCCGCCGTCGGACAATCGTAGCCCACGCGAATGGTGATCGCGCCCGGGCCGAGTTCACGAAACGCCAGTTCATCGGTCGCGTCGTCACCGATGTAACAGACGCCGATTTCGTGGCCTTTCTCGTCGCGCAGGCGCCTTTCGATCCAGCGGATCGCCGAACCCTTGTTCCAGTGCACCCGCGGCAGGATCTCGAGAACTTTCTTGCCGTGGCGCACGCGGAACTGGCCGGCCTTCGGCTCTGTCGCGGCGTTCACCATCGCTTCCACCGCAGGCACGTCGGCGTCGGATACGTTGCGATAGTGCACGCTGGCGGTGAGGCCTTTGTCTTCGAGAAGCGCGCCTGGAATTTCCTGCACGCGCGGCCGCAGTTCCCGGCAAATCTCACGCAGCATCCGCTGCCATTGCGAGGACTGCGGATTCCGGAGGTCATAGCGATTTCCCGCTACTTCCAGCCCGTGATTGCCGGCCAGAATCATCTCGAATTCGATCCGGGTACGCAGGTCGGACACCGACCTGCCGCTGACAATCGCCAGAGTCATATCCGCCCGCCGGGACAGCGCCGCAAGCACCTGCTTCGTAGTTTCCGGAATCCGCGCGCGAGCCGGGTCCTCGACAATCGGCGCCAGCGTGCCGTCGAAATCGAGACAGAGTAAGAGATGCGGGGTGGCGCGGAGTTCTCGCGCGATGGTTTCGAGTTCTTCCGATGCCAGTTCGGTCACGAGTCACCGGACTCCGCGGAATCCATCCGCAGCAGCGTCATCAGAATCTTCGCGGCCCAGCGGTAAATGGTATTTTCCGCGATGGCGGTGCGCAGGCGCCGCATGCGACGGTGCCTCTCCTCCGGCGTCATGGTGACGGCGTGCAGAATGGCGTTGGCCATCTCATCGGTGGAAAAAGGGTTCACCATGAGAGCGTCGGTCAGTTCCTGCGCGGCGCCCGCGAAGCTGCTCAGAATCAGCACGCCGTCTTCGTCGAAACAACTGGCCACGTATTCCTTGGCCACCAGGTTCATGCCGTCATGCAGCGGCGTCACCATGCAGAAATTCGACAGACGATGCAGCGCCATCAGCTGCGTCTGTGAATACTCGCCGCGAAAGAAATGCAGCGGCTGGTAGTCGCCGCTGCCCCATTTTTCGTTCAGCCGGGAGGCTTCGCGATCGATTTCGTTGTTGATCTCCTGATAATCCCCGATTTCCATGCGGCTCGGTACGCCGACCTGCGCGAAGCCCACTCTACCGCGGTATTCGGGATTATTTTCGAAGAAGAGATCGAACGCGCGCAGGCGCTCCGGAATACCTTTGGTGTAATCCAGCCGGTCGATGCCGATGCCGAGGAATTCCGGCATCACGCCAATGCGTTGACGCCAGGCAGGGATCGCGCTTTCCACCTCCGGACCCTGTGAGGCGTCATTATGCCATTCGAAATCGATGCTGATGGGGAAGGGGCGAACCATGGTGGACTTGCCGCCGCGCGTAATCTCGGCGTGGGCACGATCCACCTTGGCTTCCACCTCCCGCTCGACGGCGTTCAGGAAATTCGCGCAGTGATAACGGAGATGAAAACCGAGTAAGTCATTACCCAGCATGCCGTCGAGAAGTTCTTCTTTCCACGGAAAAGCCCGCAGGGTCTCACGGTTGGGCCAGGGAATGTGCCAGAACTGAGCCACCAGCAGATTCGGCGCATCGTTCTTCAGCATGCGCGGCAGCAGGCCGAAATGGTAATCCTGGATGAAGACAAAAGCGGGTTCACCGGCGGCCTCTTCGAGAATCGCGTCGGCGAAAATTCTGTTTGCCCGCCGGTAGCTGTCCCAGTTGCGCTGCGTAAAGCGGGGACGATGATAGGCAATGTGACATAAAGGCCAAAGCCCCTCGTTCGACAAGCCGTAGTAATACTCGTCTTCGAGTTGCTTATCGAGCCATACCCGGCGCAGCGTGTAAGCAGGATCATCCGGCGGCACGGAAATCCGGCCATGCTCGTCGCTTACCTCGCGATCCGCATTGCCGCTGCCGTGCGCCACCCACACACCGCCGCAGGCCCGCATCACGGGATCCAGCGCGGTGGCGAGGCCGCTGGCCGGCTGCATGCACTGAATTCCCGAGTCCGTGTGACGGTGGCTATAAGGCTCACGGTTGGAAACCACAATCAGGCGCACGCCTTTCATATTGGCCCCGATAAAGTCCAGTAAGTCCGCCTTGGTCCACACTTTCGCCAGTGGAGTGGTGAGCGTGCCGGTGCCGGTCATTAACGTCGGTTAAGGCAGAGGCGTGGCCACTGTGCCGATCCTTACTTCTCATCGGCCCGGCTTTTCGCGGCTTTGTCATGATAGGAAAGAAGGACGTTAACGGTTCCAACCGCCTACCGATGCCAGAAGTCAGCGTGCAGCAGCACACCGAAGAACAACTCAGGAATGCGGGCGCCGCCGATATTGTGGTGGGTATTCTCAGTTACAACAATGCCGGTAACATCGCCGGCGTAACGAAAGAAGCGCAGCGCGCTCTGGCCGCCTCTTTTCCCGCTCTTCGTTGTGTGATGGTGAATGCGGATGGCGGGTCGAAAGACGGCACAGCGGAACTGGCCGCTTCCGCGGTGGAGGACCGGAATGATTTCGTACAACTTACCTATCCGGTTTATCCCGCCCAGAAAATTTCTCCCGAGACGTGGGGAGTTCCGGGCAAGGCCAATGCAGTCAACGCGGTCTTTAAGATTGCGGCCGAACTGAACGCCGGCGCGTGCGCGATTGTGGATTCCAGCGCTGCCAGTCTGAGCGGAGACTGGGCGAGCATTCTGCTGCAGCCGGTTACCGAACAGGAGATCGATTTCGTCGCGCCCTCTTACGTGCGCCAGAAGTACGACGGCGCGCTGTTGCTGGGCGTGATTTATCCGCTGATTCGGGCGCTTTACGGCAGGAGAGTGCACCAGCCCGTGGGCGGCGAGTATGCGCTTTCGGGCAAACTGGTCCGCCATCTGATGAAGCAGCCGCAGCCGGAGGCGGACGCCACCAACACCGGCGTGGATGCCTGGATGACGATTCAGGCCATCACGGGAAATTTTACGGTGGCGGAAGCCTGCGTGGGGCCGCGAGTGCTGAACACAAAAGAGCCCGCGCCCGAAGTGAGCACGATCCTGTCGCAGGCGCTCAGCGCGGTGTTCACGGAGATGAATCGCAGCGCAACGGCCTGGCAGCGCACGCGCGGCTCGCTCGCGGTGCCCTGCTTCGGTCCGCGCTTCGAACCACTGCCCGAGCCCACTCCGGCGGACCCGGCGCCGATGCTGCAGTCCTTCCGGCTCGGCTATCAGAATCTGCAGGACGTTTACAGGTTGATTTTGCCGCCGGCTTCACTCATGGATCTCAAACGCCTGCTGTATTTGTCGCCTGAAGCGTATCTGTTCGACGACATGACCTGGGCGCGCGTGGTCTACGATTTCGCACTTGCCTGGAGAGCGCGTATTATCGATCGGGATCAGTTGCTGCGCGCTCTGACGCCCGTCTATCTCGGCTGGGTGGCGTCCTGGGTGCGTTCTATCCGCGATGCGGGCCCGAAGGAGGCGCAGGAACGCCTTGAAACGCTCTGTCTGGCTTATGAGGCGCAGAAGGGTTATCTGATTTCACGCTGGCGCTGGCCGGATACTTTTAATCCGTAAGCCGCCCCGCTAAGGAGTTTTGCATGAATACGGAAGTCAACGAGGTGCTGCGGCAGACCATTGCGAGAACCACCACGGCGCTGGCGAATCTGGTGCCGGGGCTGCTGGCATTTCTGGTGATACTGGTCCTCACGGCAATCCTGGCGATCGTGATGCGCGCCATTATCCGTCGTTCCCTGCTGCGCATCGGGTTCGATCATCACATGGAAGAGTGGGGGTTCTCGGCGGTCAACGACTGGTCGCCCGCGCGGAGTCCGAGTTTGCTGATTGCGCGCGCCTGTTTCCTGGTGATCCTGGTTTTCGGGGCGCTGATCGGCGTGAGCGCACTCGATTCGCGTCTTACTTCGCAATTGCTGCTGCGCCTTTTTAATTACCTGCCAAATGTCGCCGCAGCGCTGGTGATTCTCGCGGTAGGCGCGGTGGTTTCCCGCTTCCTTGCGCGCAATGTTCTTATCAGCGCAACGAATATGCAGATCCAGTCGGCGCGCCTGCTGAGCCTCGGCGTGAAGTGGCTGGTGATCGTGCTGACGGTGGCGATGGCGCTGGATCACCTGCAGATCGGCGGCATGGTGGTGCATCTTTCATTCGCGATTCTTTTCGGCGGGATTGTGCTGGCTCTGGCTCTCGCGGTGGGTCTGGGCTCGAAAGATATGGTGAGCCGCAACTGGGAGAAGCAGGAGCGGCAGACCGAAAGGCTGGAACGCGAAAGGGAAGAGCAGTTCCATCATTTGTAAGTGATGTTCTTAGTTGCCGTCCACCATGAGTTCGCGCAACCGGGGCAGAACTGTCAGTTTCGCGAGACCGGCGTCGGTTATCCCGGCGCAGGCATGGAAGGTGATTCGCTCCAGAGAAGTTATCGCGCTGAGAATTTCGAGACTGCGATCGGTGATTTCGGTCCGTCCCGCGTAATAGGTTTTCAGGCGGCGTAGTCCGGCAATGTGTTCCGTCGCAATGTCGCCGGTATCGCGGCAGTACATGCACCAGAGCGCTTCGAGTCGCTCGCAGCGTCCAACGTGGCGGAAACCGGCATCGGGGACATCGATCGGCATGAACTCGGTCAGGGCGGGGAACTCCGGCAGTTTTGCCAGTGCCTCGTCGTCTACGTTCCGGCAACTCACGGCAAGACCGCGCAGCGCGGGCATGCGCGAGAGCGCGAGAAAGCCACGGCCTGTGAGGTTGTAACAGCGGCGTCCCCAGATGTATTCGAGGCTTCGGCTCGCGCTGAGAGCTGTGAAGCCCTCGTCACCGGCGGTGGTGTCCTGGCAAATCAGGTGGCGCAGATGGGGCAGGGTGGCGATGGAGGCCATGGTTTCGTCCGTGGCCGCGAATCCCAGGCAGTTCAGGTGAGATAATTCCGCGAGCGGTTGCAGTCCGGCGTTCGTGATGTGAAGCCGCGAGTCATCCAGGTTGAGAGAGAACAGGCCGTGGAGACCTGCCAGACTTCGCAGGCCTTCATCGGTAATCGGTCCTCTGAGCAGCAGATGATTCGGTTTCGGGTCAAAAGTCATCAGCGAATATTCGGGCGCGCCGCCCTGCCATGTCTTATAAAAGGGAAATTCGTGCAGCAGCGCCAGGCCCGCGTCGGTCACCTGTTCTCCGGATGTGAAGTGCCGCAGTTTCGGTTTGCCGGTGAGCGCCCGGATCACGCCGTCACCGGCGCGGCAGCCCAGCAGATCCACGCGTTCGAGGTGAGGGCAGGCTGCCAGATGACTGAGGCCCAAATCGGAGACTTTGCGGTGGTGATAGAGGGCGAACTCACGGAGCGCCGGCAGTTCACGCAGCACGGCAAGTCCCCGGTCGGTAATATCGCACCCGGTGAGATTCAGGGATTCGAGTTGCGGCATTCCCGCCAGATGAGCGAGACCCTCATCCGTGACGTGCGCCGAACCTTCCAGGTGCAGCGCGGTGAGGTGATCGAGTCGCGCGACGCGCCGGAGCAGCGCATTCGTCATCTGTCCCGCGGCGCGCAGGCTGGTGAGACGCTGTTCCTGCACGGCGAGGAAGATCTGATCCCACATATTTTCGGAAACCGGCGGTGCCGGTTCAATGGATTGATCGCGCAGGCGGATCCGATAGGGATGAGCCAAACTCTCACCTGGCATGCTGCACCTCAACGGTTATACCATTCGAAGAGAGCAATGACCCCGGAATCGCCCCTGCCCGATTTTGAAATTCAGTATCACCGCGCGTTTGCGGACTTCCGGCTGCGGGCGCTTTGGAACGTGCGCGAACTCGAACATCCCACCGCGGAACAGGCATTGACGATCGCCAGGAACCTGCGGGTGGAGGGGGATTTAGACGCCCGACGTCTGGCCGAACAGATTGAGCGCGCCTGCCGTGCCGCTTTCTAAGATTCAGACCGAAGTATTGCGATTGCTGGCCGCTCATCGTGACCCCGAGAGCTATGTGGCGGACGCCACGCCGCTAAACCGGGCGGCACCGCGGTACTCCAGCGATATCGACGTCTTCCATGACCGACAGGAGCGAGTGGCGCAAGCTGCGCTGAACGATGCCTCAATCCTTCAGGCGGCGAATTTCAGCGTCGCGTGGCTTCGTCAACTTCCGATGATTTACACCGCCGGTGTGACCAAAGACGACGAAGGCACCCGCCTCGAATGGGTGGTGGACAGCGATTATCGGTTTTTCCCGACCATGCGGGATGACTTATTCGGCTACGTGCTGCACCCGGTGGACCTTGCGATGAACAAAGTGATGGCCGCTGCCGGGCGGCGCGAACTGCGGGACCTGGTCGACCTGGTCACGATCGATGAAACGATCCTGCCGCTGGGTCCACTCATCTGGGCGGCGGTGGAAAAATCACCCGGCTTCACGCCGGAAGGACTCATCGCGGAAATTCGCCGGAACTCGAACTATCCCATCGCCGAATGGCTGCAGCTCATCAGCAGCGAGCCGCTCGATCCGAAGGAGATCTCCCGCCGCTTGCGGACAGCTCTGGATGAAGCGGAGGCATTTGTTCTCAGAATGCCGACCGACAAAGCAGGACTTCTTTTTTTGAGGGACGGGCATGTCGTTCAGCCCGATCCGGACCGATTGCGGGACTACCAGACTCACGCAGGCCAACGTCGTGGCCAATGGCCCACGAACGCGGAAATTTCCACTGCGATGCTGGAGCGGTACAGAAATCCACCCGTGCCATAAGTGGTGATTCGGCGCGCAGCGACTGTTACCCACCGGGAATCGCGCTGCCGGGCAGCCGATCCCGGCGTGATAAAGTTGACAAAGTCCCAAAAAGTCTTCGGAGAGTCACAAATGAAATCCACCGTTTTGCGTACGGCGTGCGCCCTGATCGTGGCGACCATGTCGTGTTTCGGCCAGGCAGGCCTCGGCACTATCAACGGAAGCGTCGTCGATAAATCGGGCGCGACAATCGTCAACGCGCATCTCACGCTGGTGCAGCTCACCACGGGTTCCACTCGTGAAGTGAACACGAACGCTCAGGGTAACTTCAACCTGCCTTCGCTGGTTCCCGGCAAGTATTCGCTCTCGGTCCAGGCGCCGGGATTTCGCGAGAAGAAGCTGGACAACCTGGTGATCAACGGTTTTCAGGAGCTTTCGTTTCCGGAACTCGCGCTGGAGGTCGGTTCGGGTCCCGCGTCCCAGATCACCGTCACGGCGGAGCAGCAACTGGTGAAAGACTCGGGCGAAAGATCCGAAACGGTTCAGTCGCAGCAGGTGGCGGAGATGCCCAATAACGGGCGCAACTGGGCCACGCTGATGAAAGTGATTCCCGGTTCGAACGCGATCGGGGACACCGGCATTAACGGTCGCGAGTACGGCTATTACGGCTATCAGGACTTCAATATCAACGGCAAGTCGTTCAATACGACGCAGGTCAACCTGGACGGCGGCAGCATTGTGGATCACGGCAGCGATGCCAAGGTGACGGTGTCGCCCAGCCTCGAATCGATTCAGGAAATCTCGATGCTGACGAATAACTTCAAGGCGGAATACGGAAGCCGCAGCGGGGCGATCGTCAATATCGTCACCAAGTCCGGCAGCAACCAGTATCATGGCGTGGCCTTCGAAAATCTGCGGAATGAGGATCTGAACGCGAACTCGTGGTCGAACAATTACACGGGGCTGCCTCGCCCGCAGTATCGCTATAACTACTTCGGCGCGAATCTGGGCGGTCCCATTAAGAAGAACCGCCTGTTCTTCTTCTATAACTTTGAGGATTTCAAGCAGAACGTTCCCGGCTCCATTGTGCAGAGCCGCGTCCCCACGGCTCTGGAACGGAACGGCGATTTTTCGCAGACGTTTAACTCGAACGGGACGCGCCCGTCGATTTACCAGCCCGGCACGCAGTACAACGGCAATCCGGTGGCGTTTCCGAATAACGTTATCCCCTCGTCTCTGATCAATCCGCTCGGAAAGGCGATTATGTCGCTTTATCCGATGCCGAACAATACGAACGATCCGAACAACAACTACATCCTGAGCTACCAGTCGTTGTCGCCGCGCCTTTCGCAGGTGGCCAAGGTGGACTGGAACGTGAGCGACAGCACGCGCATGTATTTCCGTTACTCGAACGACGGGGGCACGAACCGCGCTCTGGGAACGTACAACACATCCGCCGGCCTGCCATTCAACATCATGAATCAGTACCGGCCCGATCGCGCGGCGGCCGGCAATCTGACGCATACCTTCTCGTCGTCCGTGGTGATGGAGAGTTTCTTCTCCTGGAGTTACGACTACGTGAGCGTGAATCCCACCGATCCTTCGGCTGTCGACCTGACCAAACTCGGTCTTACGGGTCTGCCCAGCGCCTTTCCCACCACCAATAACATTCTTCCGGGAATTAACGCGGGCGGCGTTTATCCGACGTTTAACTTCAACCGCCTGCCCGCGTTCGCCGACGCCAATGAGTGGCAGGGTTCCACGACTGTCACGTGGACCAAAGGCAACCACACTTACAAGTTCGGCGGCCAGATGCTGATCGACACCAAGCAGGAGATTACGGCCGCCAACGACAAGGGCACTTACGACTTCAGCGCGAGTCACAGCCTTTTCGACACCAACTACGGCCCTTCGAATATTCTGGTCGGCGCGCTGAATGAATACACGCAGGTTTCTTCCTATTCACACAAGGATTCTGTGTTCCACGATTTCCAGTTGTTCGCGCAGGATACCTGGAAGGTTTCACGCGGGCTGACAATCGATTACGGTCTGCGCGTTTATCATCTGCCCAGTGAGCGCGACGTGAATCCTTCGTCGCTGAAGGACGCGGTCTTTCTTCCCAATCTTTACGATCCCGCGAAAGCGCCCCGCTATTACGTGCCGGATCCGAAGAATTCCAAGAACGTGATCGATCCGGCCAACCCCGGCACTCCGGTTTCCGCCGCGCTGGCTTCGACCCTTCTGTATACGCTGGTCCCTGGCTCGGGCAATCCGCTCGACGGCGTCTATGCGCTCGGATCTCCCCAGGCGGGCGCGTCCGGCCTCCTCGGACCGAAGTACCTGCTGATCGCGCCCCGCGGCGGCTTTGCATGGTCGCCCGAGTGGAGCAGCAAGTCGGTGATTCGCGGCGGTTTTGGCTGGGGCTATAATCGCAACTCCATCGGTGACGCCGTAACTTCCTTCAATAACGGTTTGACGCAGACGGCCGACTACGTACAGACCAGCCTGTCCACGCTGACCAGCACGTCCTCGGTGCCTCACATTTCACCCGCCAGTTTCGCCGCCCGTGACAACTCGTCTTCGAAGGCGCCGACCGTTTACGATTACTCGCTGTCCGTGCAGCGTCAGGTGCCGTGGGGGATGGTGGTGGACGTCGCCTATGTCGGCAACATCCAGCGCCACCAGCCGATTAATTTCAATATCAACGCGATTGCCCCGGGCGTTGCTTTCCAGCCCCAGTATGTGGACTCGACGAATGTGGGCTATAACTTCTACGGCCCCATCACGGCTTCCAATCCCGGTCCTCTGCCGGGCAGCAACGCGGAGAACGCGCTCGTGATGCGGCCCTATCAGGGCTTCAACACGCTGACCGCTACGGCCAACGTCGGGAATAACCGGTACGACTCGCTGCAGATCAGCGTGAACAAGCGGTTCGGATCCGGTCTGATGTTCCAGTCGGCTTATACGAACGGCAGACTGATCAGCGGCGTGGAGAACGTGGGTCTCTACAACTATCTCTGGAAACAGTACACCGGTTACGTTTCGAATGCGAACCGCCGGAACACGCTGGTGAACAATTACATTTACCAGTTTCCGGATTACTCGAAGAAGCTGGGCTGGAATCACATCGTCGCGCGCACGGCGCTCGATGGCTGGCAGTTCGCGCATCTTCTGGCGTTCTTCGGCGGCGTGCCTTATACACCCGGCTTCAGCGTCCAGGAAGCCAATACCGGCAGCAGCGTGAGTCTGGGGAACGTTTTCCTGGGCACTCCGGATCTGACTCCCCGCCTTGGCGTGGGCGGCAGCCTCAGCTCCACGGGCAACCTGTTTTTCAATCCGGCCGGCTTCACGGTGCCGGGTATTTTCCCCGCTTCGAACGGAACCGGTCCGCGCAACGAACTCACCGCGCCGTGGGCATTCGCCAACGACATGACGGTCACCAAGCGCTTCAATATTGGTGAGAAGCGGTCGCTGGAACTTCGCGTGAACGCTTATAACGCGTTTAATCAGGTGCGCCGGGGGAGTTACAACACCAGCGTGCAATACAAGGCCAACGGCGCCACACTCGCGCAGGGCTTCACGGTTTACAACACGCCGGATCAACTGGCGCAGCGGGCGCAGGCATCGAACCTGAACGCGCTGGGCGTCTACAACCAATACCGGACGGGCGTCGGGACGTGGAACCTGACTTCCGTGCAGCCGATGCGGATCATGGAAGTCGGGCTGAAGTTCCGTTTCTGACGGTTGCGGGCGGAAGGCGGCGCAACGGGGCCGGCCGGCGGGTCACAATAAAGGGAAAGCTCACATGAAATACAACACCCTTGGCCAGACCGGCCTCCTCGTTTCGGAAATCTGTCTCGGGACCATGACCTTCGCCGCCGGCGAGGGCATGTGGAAACCCATCGCGGGCGTCGATCAGGACGGCGTCGATCAGCTCCTGAAAATGTCCTTCGACGCCGGCGTCAACTTCGTGGATACGGCCGACGTTTATACCAACGGCGAATCCGAGAAAACGCTCGCGCAGGCCATCGTCAATACCGGCATCGCGCGCAAAGATATCGTGGTCGCGACCAAAGCCTTCAGCCGCATGGGGCCTGGCCGCAACGACGTCGGCGCATCGCGCGGGCACATCATGGATGCCGTCGAAGCCTCCCTGCGCCGTCTGCGCACGGATTACATCGACCTTTACCAGATTCACGCCTCCGACACCATCACGCCGATCGAAGAGACGCTCCGCGCGCTCGACACACTGGTGTCGCAGGGCAAGGTTCGGTACATCGGCTGTTCCAACTGGTATGCATGGCAGCTCATGAAGGCGCTGGGACTTTCGGAATCGAAGAACCTGGCGAAGATGTGCACCATCCAGTCGTTCTACTCGCTCGCGGGGCGCGACCTCGAACGCGAGATCGTGCCGCTGCTGAAGGATCAGGGTACCGGCCTGCTGGTCTGGAGTCCGCTGGCGGGCGGGTTGCTTTCAGGTAAATTCTCGCGCGAGAACCAGACGCCGGACGAGTCGCGTCGCTCTACTTTCGATTTCCCGATTGTGGATAAAGAGCGCGCCTGGCGCATTCTCGACGTGCTTCGTCCGGTCGCCGCCGCGCACGAGACGGGTGTTGCCACCGTGGCGCTGGCCTGGGTGCTCGCGAAGCCTTTCGTCACGTCGGTCATCATCGGCGCGAAGCGTCCGGATCAGCTGCAGCAGAATCTGGCTTCGGTGAATCTGCGGCTCAGCGCCGAAGAGATCGCCCGGCTGGATGAAGCGAGCGCCCTGCCGCCCGAATATCCCGGCTGGATGATCCCCCGGCAGAACGCTACCCGTCTGGGTTAGTCGCAGTATCAGGGCGGATCGGCTGCGCTTATCCGCCCTGCAATTCAAACCAGAAGAACCCGTAAGGACTCAGCGACAGCCGGTACGGCTCCGGCCCGATCCTGGGAAATTCCGTGTACCCGAGCATCTCCACGGGCGTCATGCCGGCCAGCGCGGATAAGTCCAGTTCAACGGGCTGGGAAAATCGCGACAGATTCGCCACGCACAACACACGGTCGTTCTCATAAGTCCGCAGGTAAGCCAGGATCTTCCGGTTCGACGGGCTTAGAAATTCCAGGGCGCCGCGGCCAAAGACGCGAAACAGCTTTCGCAACGCGATCATATTTCGCATCCAGTGCAGCATGGAGGAGGAATCGCTGAGCTGTGCCTCCACGTTCACCGCTTCATAGCCGTACACTGCATCGATAATCACGGGACTATACAAACGGGCGGGATTAGCGCGCGAAAAGCCGGCATTACGGTCCGACGACCACTGCATCGGGGTGCGCACGCCGTTCCGGTCGCCCAGATAAATGTTGTCGCCCATGCCGATCTCATCGCCGTAATAGATCACCGGCGTGCCGGGAAATGAGAGCAGGATACTGTTCATCAGCTCGATCCGCCGCGGGTTGTTATCCATCAGAGGCGCAAGACGCCGCCGGATGCCCACATTCAGCCGCATGCGCGGATCGGCGCCATAGGCGAAATACATGTAATCGCGCTCTTCATCGGTCACCATTTCGAGCGTGAGCTCATCGTGGTTGCGCAGAAACACGCCCCACTGGCACGTCGGCGGAATGGCGGGCGTGCGCGCCATGATCTCCGTCACGGGCAGGCGGTCTTCGAGGCGCAGCGCCATGAACAAACGCGGCATCAGCGGGAAGTGGAACGCCATGTGGAATTCATCTTCCTGGCCGAAATACTCCCGCACGTCCTCCGGCCACTGATTCGCTTCGGCGAGCAGCATGCGGTTCGTGTAATTTTCGTCCAGTTCCCGGCGAATGCGTTTGATGACGGCATGCGTCTCCGGCAGATTCTCGCAGTTCGTGCCGTCGCGTTCCACCAGATACGGCACGGCATCGAGGCGCATGCCGTCCACGCCCAGATCGAACCAAAACCGCATGGTTCGCAACACTTCCTCGAGCACCAGCGGATTATCGTAATTCAGATCGGGCTGGTGCGAAAAGAAGCGGTGCCAGTAATAGGCTTTCGCCTCGGCATCCCAGGACCAGTTGGATTTCTCGGTATCCGTAAAGATGATGCGCGCTTCCGAGTACTTCTTATCCGAGTCGCTCCAGACATAGAACTCCCGTTCCGGCGAACCGGGCGGCGCTTTGCGTGCGGCCTGAAACCAGGGATGCTGGTCGGAGGTGTGATTCACCACCAGTTCGATTAAAACCTGCAGATTCCGCGAGTGCGCGGCTTCGAGGAAAACCTTGAAATCGTCCAGCGTGCCGTAGCTGGGATGCACGGTGAGGTAGTCGGCAATATCGTAGCCATCGTCGCGCAGAGGCGAGGGGAAAAACGGCAGCAGCCAGAGGCACGTGACGCCCAGATCCTGCAGATAATCCAGCTTCTGCGTCAGGCCCTTAAAATCGCCGATGCCGTCGTTATCGCTGTCGAAAAAGGCCTTGACGTGCGTTTCATAAATGATGGCATCTTTAAACCAGAGAGGATCGCGGGCGCTTCCGGAAACAGACATGTAAGTTCCCGCAGAGCGGCAATTGGCGTGCCAGGTGCAGTCCCCTGTTTACCATGGCGTTCCTCCGCTCGAGCGGTATCGTGTTGCATCCTACATCTCTGCCCGGCCCTTACGGCATCGGCGACCTGGGCCCGCAGGCGCGTCGCTTCGCCGATTACCTGGCCGAGGCCGGTCAGTCCCTCTGGCAGGTGCTGCCGCTCGGTCCTACCGGCTATGGCGATTCGCCTTACCAGTGCTTCTCCGCGCTGGGCGGCAATCCTCTGCTGATCAGCCTGGAGGAACTCGCGAAGGAGCCCTGGTTCACCGCAACGGACCTGCCGACCCCTCCGGACTTCCCGGCGGACTGCGTTTCCTTCGAAGGCGTCATCCCGTGGAAGACGGCGGCGCTGGAAATCGCGGCGAAGCAGTTCCACGCGAACGCGGGCGTTGTGGAAAAGCAGGCTTACGAGAACTTTTGTAACAGCAACGCGGAGTGGCTGGACGACTTTGCCCTGTTCATGGCGCTGAAGCAGCAGGAACCCGCGCGCATCTGGAGCCGCTTTCCGCCCGAACTGCGCGCCCGTGAGCCGGAAGCGCTGCGCCGCTGGACCGCCGAACTCGCCGAGCCGATCGCGATCCACAAGTTCCTGCAGCACCAGTTCTTCGTGCAGTGGGGCGCGCTGCGGGCCTACTGCCGCGAGCGCGGCATCCGCATCATGGGCGATCTTCCCATCTACGTTGCGCATGACAGCGTGGACGTCTGGACCAACCCCGGTTATTTTCAGCTGGACGACGCCGGCGATCCCGCTGCCGTGGCCGGCGTTCCGCCCGATTATTTCAGTGCGACCGGCCAGTTGTGGGGCAATCCTCTCTATCGCTGGGATGCGCTCTCGCGCGACGGGTACGGCTGGTGGATCGAACGTTTTCGCGGCGTGATGAAGCTGGTGGATATGGTGCGCCTCGACCATTTCCGCGGCTTTGAGGCTTACTGGGAAATCCCGTCCAGTGCGCCCACGGCAGCTACCGGCAAGTGGGTCAAGGGGCCCGGTCCGGCTCTCTTTCGTGCGTTGTGGACGGAACTGGGACCGCTGCCGCTGGTGGCGGAAAACCTGGGCGTCATCACACCGGAAGTGGAGGCCATCCGCGCGGAGTTCGGCTTCCCCGGCATGAGCATCCTGCAGTTCGCTTTCGGCAACGATCCGCAAGGGCCGTCCTTCCGCCCGCACAACTACCCGCGCGGCATTGTCGCCTACACGGGCACGCACGATTGCGACACGACGGTCGGGTGGTGGACCAGCACGGGTCGCGGCGAAAGTACCCGCAGCGGCGAGGACATTCGCCGGGAGCGCGAGCACACCATGCAATATCTTCACGCCTCCGGTGAACCGATCCACTGGGCGTTCATTCGTACCCTGCTGGCGTCGGTGGCCGACACGGTGCTGATCCCGCTGCAGGACGTTCTGGGGCTGGGCAGCGAGGCGCGCATGAACCAGCCGGCGACACTTTCGGGCAACTGGCGCTGGCGTTATCGCGAAGAGATGCTGACGGAGGAAACCGCGCGGCAACTGCGGACGCTCTGCCAGATCTACGAACGCAAATAAGCGATAGCAGCGAAAACGAAAGAGCCTGGCGGTAAAGCCAGGCTCAGGCGCGCAGAAGGGGTTTTGGAAGGGTATCAGAGGTTAGATGAGGTGGACGAGCGGGGTAGCTTCTGGAAGGAGGTTTTTCTGTCGCTGCCTGAGCCTTTGGAAGTGCATCGCACAAACCTCCTTAAGCACGCGGCTCGCCAAACTTCCTTCCGCAAATCACCGACTCGCCGGCGGATTTCCGGGTAACGCCGCGGGCAGGGAAGACGGCTGCGCCACCTTCCCGGACTGCGCTTCCCCGATCGAGATATGGTTGTTTTCGAGGATCGCCCCCGTCACCTGATCGATGTTCGTCCGCGCATTCTGGTATGTGACCAAGGCCGCCAGTTCGGAGGCCTGCGCGTTCGTGAAGTCCCGCAACTGCTGGGTCACGTTGTAGGTGGTGGATTCCCCGGCCGCATACTTCTTCTGCTCGGCATCGTACAGCTTTTCCTGCAGAATGCGGTTCTGCGCGGCCGCATCGTACCGGGCGCGCGCCTGGCGGATGGCGACCACTGCGTTCATCACGTCCACCTGCGCCTGATTCATGTCTTTGGTGGTGGTGAGCTGCTGCTGCCGGAGCGAGAGCTGATCGATGCCGTAATCGGCCTGCGCCTGCCGGTTCTGCACGGAGAATCGCCCGCCGCCGCCAATGGTTTCCGTGGGAAAATTCTGCGCAAACACCTGTTCGAGGCCCGTCCCGATGCCTCCCGCGAAGCGCGGGTCGGCAGTGACGCCGCGCACCAGACGAGGCGCGCCGGCCAGACCGGAGGTGCTGCGGCTGGCCTGCAGCTGAATGGTGGGCAGCACGCCGTTGCGGGTGCCCAGACTACTGACCTCGGCGGTTTTCAGGCTGGTCTGCTCGGAAAGCAGATCCGTCCGTGTGGTGAGGGTCCGCTTGACCAGGTCCTGCAGGGGAGGAAGGTTGTCGGAATCCGGTATCGTAATGCGGTCGAGAGGAACGATGTGGACGGATTCGAGGGCTTTGTCCCCCAAACCGGTGCGGCTGATCAGATTTTTCAGTTGCACTTCCTGCTGCGCCAGCGTCACTTGGGAGTTCACCAGCGCCTGCGTCGCGATGGCCGCCTGATTCCGCGCCGTGGTGACGTCGAGTTGCGCGCTGGAGCCGAGGTCGAGCCGGCGCTGGGTTTCGGAAAGGAACTTCTGTGCGGTTTCGAGAGCCGTCTGTTTCGATTTGACGTCGTCGAAATCGCCCGCCAGCGAGTAGTAGGCGTTCAGAACGTTCGCCACCACCCGGATGACCTGCGTGCGGAACGTGAGGTCGGAGGTGTTGAAGTTGATCTTCGCGATCTCGATATTGCGGCCGCCCACTTTCGATCCGAAGCCGTTCAGCAGATTCTGCGTGAGGTTAAACGCAAGACTGGGGGCCACCGACGGATTCAGCACGTCCGTGGGCGCGTTTTCATTCAGATAACGGTCGTTGTAGCTGACCGTGATGGCGCCGCCGAATACGAAACCATACTGCAGCGAACCGGAGTAAGACCGCTGATTCTGCACAATCACCTGCACCGCGCTGCCCGTGGCATTCGATTGCGGCAGACTGCGATGGCTGAACGTGGTGGATTCCTGGAAAATAGGATCGAGCGTCTGCGTCACCGGGCCGATCTGCGTGACGGTCGCGTTGGTGGAAGACCGGACCACGCCGTTGTTGCCGCCCGTGATGCCCGCCGCCTGCTGGCTGCCCAGCACGCCCTGTCCGGCTGTGTTCGAACTGGCCTGCGAACTGGCGCTGGGGACGCCAGGGAGCGCGCCGCCCGCCTCGCTGCGTTCCAGACGCCATGCCAGCATCACCGGGTTGTAACGCGCCACTTCGATATCGATGTTGTTTTCGAGCGCCAAACTGACGGCATCGTTCGCCGTGAGGTAGAGATTGCCGCCGCGGATCAGGTCCGCCAGCCGCCCCGAGTTGTTCAGCCGGACCGGCGGCACCTCGGGCGCGAGATAAGGACGCCGGAAGATGTCTGCCTGAGGCCGAACCGGGTCGATGCTCATCTGCTGCTGCGCCCAAACCGGCGTACAGCTAATGAAACTGAGCGCGACGGCCAGAGCCTTTCGTAACGTGTCCGTCATTTCTGCCCCGCTGCGGGACCCGCCGCCGGAACAGTCGATGGTGGCGCCTGGATCTTGCCGCTCATCGCCTCGTCCAGGGAAATATGGTTCACTTCAAGCGTGGTTCCCAGCGCCAGATCCAGAGCGATCCGCGCATGGCTGTAATTCGCCATCGCCTGCACTTCCGAACTCTGCGCGGAAGCCAGATCGCGCTGGTCCTGCACCACCTGATAAGCGGTGGACGCGCCCAGTTCGTACTTGCGCTTATCGCCGTCGAAGGTCTGCTGCGAAAGCAGCCGCGCCTGCACCGCGGCATCGTAGCGAGCGCGCGCCTGCTGAATGCCGATCACCGCGTTCTGCACATCCACGCGGACCTGATTGCTCTGCTTCTGCAGCGAGAGCTCGTTCTGGCGCATTTCGATCACGCTGGTGACGTAATCCGCCTGCGCGGCGCGGTTGCGCAGCGGGATGTTCAGCGAGAAGCCGGCCGAGTAGTTCGGATAATTGCGCCGGAAAATCTGCGCCAGCGCGCTGCCGTAGCCGCCAGCGAACACCGGCACGCCGCCCTGGGCCAGCGCGAACGGCGTGGCGTCACCGCTCAGACCGTTGTTCGTCACTTCCGCGAAGGCCTGCAGCGTGGGGCGAAGAGAGTTCTTGATGCCCACCAGGTTGACGCGGTTGCTTTCGAGGTTGATCTTATCGGTCTCGATTTCGATGCGGTTCATCAGCGCCTGCGAGACCAGCTCGTCCACGGGCCGGAACTCGTCTTTCGCCGGAATCTCCATGCGGTCGAGGGGAATGATGTGGACGTCCGCAAGATCGGAAGTCGCCACGCCTTTGCGGCTCAGCACGTTCTTGAGAATGGTTTCCTGCTGCAGCAGGTTGGTCTGTGAGATCAGCTGGTCCTGTTTCGCCGCGTAGAGCTGCGACTGGGCCCGCGTCACTTCGATTTCCGCGAGCGTCCCGATCTGCACCTGCTTCTGGTTGTTCTCGAACAGCTGCTGGGCGGTGGCCACTTCGTCCTGCCGGGCTTTCAGATCCTGCGTGAAGCTGACCAGATCCCAGTAAAGATTCAGCGCCGCCGTCACGGTGGTGATCACCTGCTGTTTGAACTGCAGGTCCGTGACCTTCAGGCTGTTTTTCTGTACCCGGATATTGCGGTCGTTCACGGCCCGTCCGAACCCGTTCAGCAGGTTCTGCGTGACGGTGAGATCGACGTTCGCCGTGGTAAACGGGTTCAGGCTGTAAAAGGTGCTGTTGACGCGCTGGTACTGGCTGGTATAGCTCAGCGTTGCCGACGTGCCGAAGTGCGAGTTCTGGGAGTAAGAAGCGACCAGCGTGCGCGTGTCGAACACCAGGCTCTGGGTGCCGCTGAAACTCGTGTTGCTCTGCGGCGTGGTGGTGTGCGCGAAGTTCGTGAATGCCGTGATGGAGCCGTCGAAGGTGGGGATGGCCGGCCCCAGCTGCGTCAGGACGCTGGAGTTTACGCCCGCGCTGGTCACGGGCGGCGATCCGTTGGTGTTGATGCTGACGCCCGCCAGGCTGACGCTGGTCGGCCCGGAAGCGACTCCCTGTCCGACGCTGCGGAGCAAGCCGCCGCCCAGAGCGCGCCGCAGCACTTCCCGGGCCAGCAGCGGCGCATAGCGCTGCACTTCGATATCGAGATTGTTTTCGAGCACCAGCGCCACCACGTCCTGCGCCGAAAGATAGAGGTTACCCGCTTTGATCAGCGAATCGAGACGGGACGTGTTGGCCAGATTGACGGGCGGCACGCTCCTGGTTTCGTAGGCGTGCGTGAAGAAAGAGAGCGTGTGCGCAGGCGCGGGATCGATTCGGACAGCGGTCTGGGCGAGGGCCGAACTCACCGTGACCGTTAGCGTGAGAATCACCGCTGCCGTGCGTCGCAGACCCGAACCGCGCAAACTCAAACCGCGCAACCTCAAACCGCGCAAACAATCGTTATGGGCGTTCATCTACTAAATACCTAACGGGATTCCCCGACCTTTGGTTCAAAATGTTTCTCAGATGACCAGGACATTACGCGCGAGAGCCGCCTGCCGTTCGCAAAACCGGTCGGCGCCGGAAGGTATCTGAGGCGCGGCTGAGCTTGTTCCTTCAATGGTATAGTAGCCGTTTGTGACGCTGCAAGCGCCGACCGAATCACCCGTGGAAAACCAGGAAACAGGCCATATTCTCGAGATCTTTCAGCAGACCGGAGCGTATCTCACCGGTCATTTTCGGCTCACCAGCGGCCTGCACAGCCCCAATTATCTGCAGTCCGCCATCGTGCTCCAGTATCCTCAACATGCCGAGACGCTCGGCAGGGAACTGGCGGCCCGGGTTTTCGAACTTTTCGGCGGAAAAAAGATCGATGTGGTGATCTCCCCGGCCCTGGGCGGCCTGGTGATCGGCCATGAAGTGGCGCGTTCGCTCGGCGTGCGCTTCCTCTTTACAGAGCGGGACGCGGAACGAACGATGTCGCTGCGCCGGGGTTTCGCGCTTCAAAAGGGCGAACGGGCGGTGGTGGTGGAAGACGTGATCACCACGGGCGGCAGCACCAGGGAAGTGATCGACATTGTCCGCGCGGCGGGCGCCGTGCCCGTGGCGGCCGGTTCCATCATCGACCGGAGCGGCGGCGCGGTTGACCTGGGAATTCCCCGGGCCGCGCTGGAAACTCTCCACGTCGTGGCCTACAAGCCGGAGGACTGTCCGATGTGCCGCGCCGGCGAACCCGTGGTCAAGCCGGGATCGAGGCCCGCGTAGCAGCCGAGTGTCGCGGAAGATCCGAATCACCCTCGCCTACGACGGGACAGATTTCCACGGCTGGCAGTTTCAGCCAGGTCTGCTGACCATCCAGGGCATCCTCGAAAAAATCATCAGTGAAATCGAGGGCAAACACGTTCACGTGGCCGGATCGGGACGCACGGACGCGGGCGTCCACGCGCTGGCCCAGGTCGCGTCTTTTTCTCTCGATAACCCCCTGCCGGTGGACAATCTGCGCCGCGCCGTCAATCGCCTGCTGCCTCCCGCGGTCCGCATCACCGAAGCCGCGGAGGCCCATCCAGACTTTCACGCGCGCTTTCACGCCGTGGCGAAAACGTATCGATATACGCTGTATCGCGGCGAAACCTGCCTGCCCTTCGAGTGGCCATTCGTGCATCACCACCCGTATCCGCTGAATGAGGAATGGATGAAGCGGGGCGCCGCACTGTTCGTTGGCACACACGACTTCTCGAAGTACGCGGCGAAAGACGATCGCGCGGCGGACCGGTCGAAGGTGCGCACCATTTACAGCTCCGAACTGGAACGTTCGGGCGATCGCCTCATCTATACCGTGCGCGGCGGCGGGTTCCTGAAACACATGGTGCGCAATCTGGTGGGCACCCTGATCGAGATGGGCCGGGGCAATCTGGCGCACACGCAAATACCTCGCAAGTCCGGAGCCACCGTCCCCGCCAAGGGATTGACAATGGTCTCGGTGGAATACCCGCATGCTACTCTGAATCCGTGAAACGCCTATACGACATCGACCCCGGCCCCGATTCGCCGGAGATTGTTCGAGTCATCGTGGAGATCCCGCAGAACTCCGCGAATAAATATGAGTACGACGGAAACCTGGGCGTGTTCCGCCTGGACCGCGCGCTCTATTCGCCCCTGCACTATCCGGGCGATTACGGCTTCATTCCCGGCACTCTGGCGGACGATAACGATCCCCTCGACTGCCTGGTTCTGGTGCAGCAGCCCAGCTATCCCGGCGTGATGATCGAAGTGCGGCCCGTGGGCGTGCTCAACATGGTGGACAGCGATCAGCAGGATCAGAAAATCCTCGCGGTGCCGACCCGCAATCCCCGCTACGACCAGATCCATACGATGGACCAGATCTTTCCGCACGTGCGGCGCGAGATGGAGCACTTCTTTTCCATTTATAAGGAACTGGAAGGCAAGGTCACGATGATGGAAGGCTGGGGTGGTCCGCGCGAGGCCCGCAAGGCAATCACGAAATGCCGCGAACGGTATCTTGAGCTGCACAAGAACGACGATGTTCCGAAGGACGCGTCCGTTCCGGTTGTCGAAGCTTAGCTTCAGGAAGCTTCCCCTCAACAAACACCGTCTTCGTCCACGAATGGACACGCGCTTGCTTCAACGTCACCGCTGGGAATTTTCAACCCGTTCCGGCAGACGTGATGATGGCACGATACCAGAACTGGCGCACATTTACCCGAGCACTGCAGACCTTCGTCTGCTGCGCGACTGCAGTTTCCGCCGCCGATCCTCCCATCCGGGCGCTCGCTGACCTCGTTCTCGTTCCGGTCACCGTGACCGATCGAAACGGCGCCGCGATCTCCGGCCTGCTGAAACAACAGATCCGGATCCTCGATAACGACGAACCGCGCTCCGTTCTCTCCTTTGAACGGGATCGAAGTCCTTCGTCCATCGTAGTGGTCGCGGACTGCAGTGCCAGTATGCGTTCCAAAAGACAGGCCCTGCGGCAGGCGCTCGAAGTCATCGCCGCTTCCGCGGGCCCGGCGGACGAAGCGGCACTGGTCACGTTCTCCGACAAGGCACGCGTCCGGAGCGGATTCACCAAGGACATTACGGATGTGACGGAGCGTGCCGCCTTCGAGCCGCCTGCCGGCGAAACGGCACTGCTGGATGCGGTCTGGGCGGGCTTCGGGCTGGCGAAACAGGGTCATCATGCGCGCCGGTCTCTGATCGTCATCACCGACGGCGGGGATAACCACAGCCGCCGGACCGCCGCGGAACTGCGCGCCGCCGCCCTCGAAGCCGATGTGCAGGTTTACGCGATTTCCGTGCATGAGCAGACGTTCAGCATGGCAGAGCGCTCCGGCAGCGCGCTGCTGAAACGGCTGGCGGAATCGACCGGCGGGCTTCATTTCGAAATCGGCAGTTCCCGGCAGCTTCCGGAGGCCGCCCGGCGAATCGCGGATGCCACGCGCAATCTCTATATCGCCGGCTTTCGTCCGCCGGAAGGCCGCGACCGGACACAGTGGCGACGCATTCGAGTGCTGCCTGCGGACCGGTCCGGAAAGAACTGGCGCATGAACGCGCGCAGCGCGTATCGCGGAAGCTCCACGGAATAAGGCCTCTTTGATGAAGATCTCTCTTCTGTTTTTTCTAACCGTTCTTACTCTGTATGTTCCCGCGACCTTCGCCCAATCGGCCGGGGCCGCGAAACTCACCACCGGCAAAGAGATCTATGAAGGTGGTTGTTCCGGTTGTCATGGCGGGGACGGCAAAGGCGCGCCGCAATCCACCATAGGTTTCGAGAAACCGGAAAGCTTTCCGGATTTCACCAAATGCGACCAGACCACGCCCGAAGATAACTGGGCGTGGAAATCCGTGATCCGCGATGGCGGGCCGTCGCGCGCCTTCAGCCAGATCATGCCTTCGTTCAGCGGCGCCCTGACCTCGCGCCAGATGGACGAAGTGATCGGCTACATGCGCGGCTTCTGCAAGGAGAAAGGCTGGGCGCGCGGGGAACTGAATCTGCCGCGCGCGCTCGGCACAGAGAAAGCGTTTCCGGAAGACGAGGTGGTGATCACCACCACTCTGAACGCCAACGGGACGCCGTCGGTATCGAATGAAATTGTGCATGAACAGCGCTTCGGCGTGAAGAACCAGATCGAGGTTTCCGTGCCGGTGAGTTTCGAACGTCCCGAGCGCGGCAAATGGTACGGCGGCGTTGGCGATGTCGGCCTCGGGGTGAAACGCGTGCTGTTTTCGAGTCTGGGCAGCGGGTCGATTGTGAGCGCGCAGGGTGAGGTTATCCTGCCGGTTGGCAACCGGGCACACGGACTGGGCAGCGGTGTCACCACCTTCGAAAACTTTGTTGCTTATGGGCAGTTGCTGCCGTGGAAAACGTTTTTCCAGTTCCAGGCGGGCGCCGATCTGCCTGTCGACCGCGCAAAAGCTCCGGATACCGCGTTCGTGCGCACCGCCATCGGCAAGAGTTTTAATCAGAACGAAGGTTTAGGGCGGATGTGGTCCCCCATGGTGGAATTTCTGGGCGATCGCGATCTGGTGGCCGGCATGAGAACCAATGTGGATGTGATGCCGGAGATGCAGGTCACCATCAGCAAGCGCCAGCATATTCGCTTCGACGTGGGATTGCGCATCCCCGCCACCAACACGGCCGGGCGGCAGAAACAGGTGATGTTCTATCTGCTGTGGGACTGGCAGGACGGCAAACTTCTGGAGGGCTGGAAATGACGCAGCGGCTGGTGATTTTTTTCGCGATCGCCGCGGCGGCGTCCCGGGCCGCGAAGCACAAATGGGAACCGGAGTTTCAGACCTCCGATCGCTGTATCGGCTGTCACAACGAACTGACCACTGTGTCGGGACAGGACGTTTCCATTGGGTTTAACTGGCGTTCCAGTATCATGGCGAATTCTTCGCGCGATCCTTACTGGCAGGCCAGTTCACGGCGTGAAACCCTGGATCATCGGACGAAGAAGGAGCACATCGAAGACGAATGTTCCGTCTGCCACATGCCCATTCCGCGCTACAACGCGAAGCTGGCCGGCAAGGACGGAACGATCTTCGATCATCTGCCCTTCGGTGACGACAAGAAACACGGCAAGGAAGCGGCCGACGGGGTCGATTGTTCCGTTTGCCACCAGATCAGCGCGGCGAAACTGGGCACGCCGGAGAGTTACAACGGCGGTTTCGTGATCGACCCGCCGGATTCGCCAGACAGTCGGCCCGAATACGGTCCTTTCGAGATCGACCGCGGCCAGTTGCGCATCATGAAGACCTCGACAGCCGGCTATCAACCCGTCAAGAACACGGATCATATCCAGAAGTCGGAACTCTGCGCGACCTGCCATACGCTCATTACGACCGCCTTCGGTCCCGACGGGAAAGAGGTAGGCACCCTGCCCGAACAGATGCCCTACGAAGAGTGGCGGAACAGCGACTACCGCACGAAGCAGACCTGTCAGGACTGCCACATGCCGACCGTGCCGGAACCCGTCCCGATCACCCGCGTCTTCGGCGTGCCGCGCGACGGCATGAAGCGCCATGTGTTCGTGGCCGCGAATTTCTTCATGCAGCGCATGCTCAATAAGTACCGGGACGATCTGGACACCGGCGCGCTGCCCCGTGAACTCGAGAGCGCCGCGACTTACACGATTTCGTTTCTCAAGGAGAAATCCGCGCGGGTTTCGATTGAGAACGTTCAGGTCAGCGGAGCGCAACTGCGGGCGGACGTGCTGGTGGATAATCTGAGCGGCCACAAACTGCCGAGCGCCTTCCCGTCGCGGCGCTGCTGGCTGCACGTGGTGGTGCGCGACCGGAATAACCGCGTGCTGTTCGAATCCGGAGCGCTGCGTCCGGATGGATCGATCGTCGGGAACGACAACGATGCGGACGCGACACGGTATGAGCCGCACTACACGGAGATCACCAGTTCCGACCAGGTTCAGATTTACGAAGACATCATCGGCGACATGAAGGACCAGGTGACCACGGGCCTGCTGGCCGGCGTGCGGTTTCTCAAGGACAACCGGCTGCTGCCGCACGGCTTCGACAAATCGACGCCGAATAAAAATATTTCGGTGGTGGGCGGCGCGGCGCGGGATCCGAATTTTACCGGGGCGGGGAATCGCGTGCGCTACTCCGTCACGCTGCCGTCCGATGCCGCGGGCGAGACCTTGCGCGTTGAGGCGGAACTCTGGTACCAGCCGATCGGTTATCGCTGGGCGAATAATCTGAAGCCGTACAGTTCCGCTCCCGAACCCCGGCAATTCACGAAGTACTATGAATCGATGTCACAGGGTTCGGCGGAAATTCTTGCGCAGGCGTCCGTAAATCGGTGAGGCAACAGGGCGCGGCTGGCCGGGCTCACGCGCTTGAGGCTCTGCTGCCGGAGCCGTCCACGTCGATCGCGCCGCTGCGAGACGCGTTTACTCGAATGATCGCGGAACAGTGGGAGATCCACGTGCCGGCCGCGCTCTCCGGGTCTCTGCCCACCGGCAAAGCGCGCATCATCGGTGAAATGTACGCAAGGGCCTGCTATTCGATCCTCCTGCTAAGCCCCGCCGGACCAGCCCTCGTGAGGCTTCCGGTACGCGCGGCCGGAGTGCTGCCTTTATCCGGAGAAACCGCTCTTCGGCTCGCCGTGGTTCTGCTCAAAAACCTGAACCGACTGATTCCGGAAGCCGTACACAGGCAAGTGCTGCTGGTCTCCGCGCTGATGGGATTGCTGGATATCGTGCTCGACGCCGCTGCGTCTGCTGGTGAATCCGCCGTCCTGCGGGTCGCGTCGCTGGTCACCCGCCAGCCTCCCGCCTGTCAGCGCCCTGCCGAACAAACACTCACGACTCTGACGCGCGCGATGCACCTTCATGAAAGCGCATGGCAGGCCGAATACTGGGAGGAAGTTGTGCAACCCGCCGTGCGCAAGTACTGTCTCGCGGAGGCCCTGGCCGTCGCCCACGCGCCGGACCCGGCCGGCATGGCTCATCGCGGCGCCGGAATCGCCGCGGCCCTCAGCGGCATGTGGTACGCCCTGGGGCCCCGGCTGCTCTCCGCGTCGTGTCAGCGTGAGCGGCGCTGGATGCAATCCACGGGTCTGTTCATGCAGATGATCGACGACTGGGTGGATCAGGACGAGGATCGCGGCTTCCGGAGCACGCCAGTGGTCGCGGGCGACTGGACCCTGCAAACAGTGGACACTCTCTATCGCGAAACGCTCCGCGATTTGACCGCCATGCTGACGGCAAACGGGATCGCGAACCCGGCACTGCAGTGCTTGTTTGTCGGGATGTACAACGACTATCTGCAAACCACCCTGTACGCGATGCTCACGGGAGTGGCTGCCTGACCAAAAGCCTTAGACCCGAACGACCCAGCCTCGCCGATACATTACCCACGCCACCAGAAACATCAGCGCAGTATAAGCCAGCGCCCACAGCAGCGACGCATTGATCGGGGAAGCCAGCGGCGCGAACACGGCGTTGTAAATCGTATGGTGCAGGCCGCTGATTCCCAGCGCCTCGTCCAGCAGTTCGGAAATCATGTAAATCGTGATCGGATTCAGGCCCATGATCACCAGCGGCTTCACGATTTTTTTGTGGTTCAGGCCGTCCACCAGCCACAGAAACGCGCCCAGGATTACAAAATCCATCCCCGCCATGAACAATGAGAAGGAAGTGGTCCAGAGTTTCTTGTTAATCGGCAGCCAGATATTGCAGATTTCTCCCGCGGCAATCAGAATCACTCCGAGGATCAGCATCCGCGCCACGCGCTCCGCCAGCGTCTTCTTCATCCGCAGCAACTGTCCGCAGAGGATTCCGAACAGCGCCGTGGCGATCGCGGGCAACGTACTCACCACGCCTTCCGGATCCCACGTTTTCGTGCTGTGGTAGTTGTGCGCGCCCAGCAGCAAGCGGTCCACATAATGGGCTAAATTGCCTTCCACGTCCAGCCGCCCCGCGCCGTAGCCGGGCACCGGCGCAAACGCCATCAGGATCCAGTAACCCGCCAGTAAACCGATTAACCAGAGGATCTGCCCGCGCAGTTTCGTCGTGAGGTAAATCGCCACGGCCGCCAGGTAGCAGATGGCGATGCGCTGCAACACGCCCAACAACCGCTGCGTGGAGGGATTGAACGCCGGCGCCGCGTAGACCGCGAGGCCCAGCAGATACAGAATCACGGCGCGCCGGAACGCCTGGCGGAACAGCACTCCGCGCGATACGCCGGCCGCGAGGCGGCGCGCCAGAGACAGCGTGAGCGCCACGCCGACGATCCACACGAACGACGGAAACACCATGTCGGTGGGCGTCCAGCCGTTCCACTCCGCATGTTGCAGCGGCGCATAGACGTGGCGGCCGTCGCCTGGATCGTTCACCAGCACCATCAGCGCCATGGTGGCGCCGCGGAACGCATCGAGCGCGACCAGGCGGTCCTGCGTGGCGAAACGTTTTTGCCCCACCGGGGCGGCGACGGAGGCGGGGGTAGCCATAGTGTTCCTTACATGGTATTACCAAAAGCTCCATTGACTCCTCGCGAGCACCTCGAACGCGAGCAGCGCGTTCGTCGTGGCATGAGCGCCTACCGCGTCGCCCACTCGCCCCCGCCGCAACAGCGCGAGGCCGTAGGCCGCGCCCGCCAGCGTCCCGGCGATCCAGCGCGACCCGTGCAGCAGGCCGAAGATGAGGGAACTCGCCAGCAGAGCCGGCCACGCAAACCGGCGCAGCGGCACGGTCTCGAATTCCGCAGCCTGGAACCGGCGATAGAGGAATCCCCGAAACGCCAGTTCTTCGGCGATCGGCACGGTCACCACGGCCGCCGCCACCCGAAACAGCAACCACAAGTTTCGAGCCAGAGGCGCCGCCGCCGCGAGTGCCGCGGGCATGGCTTGCGGCGCGGTCCCGTGGAGCCGGTCGAGCCCGATCCAGAGCAGAAATACACCGACGCCCATGGCCGGGCCAAACCAATCGAAACACCAGTTCATCTCTGCGTAACTGCGCCGGTAGTACAACAGCACCCCTGCCGCCGCGAAGAAGCGCAGCGGATACGTCCACTCGAAATCGCCCGTTAAGGCGCGCGACAGCATCCCCGCCGCGAGAATGGCGACAAACGGCAGGAGCCAAGCAGCCACGGGGTTGTGCGCAGCCTCGCGCGTGTCCTGCTGTCGCGCGACCCACGGCAGCCGGCCCGACGCGGTCGTGAAACCCAGCGCCACGAGGTTAAAGAGAATCCAGCCCGCCTGCGAGTGAAATCCGCCCGCCGCGATTCGCTCCGCCCCGGCGTTCCCGATCAGAATCAGCGCCGCGATGCGCACGCTGTTCAGCAGAAAAATCAGCACCGCGCCGGCCGGCAGCAACAGCAGCGCCTGCGGGAACCGGCACTGTTTCCGGTACAAAATCAGCCACGTGACTCCGAAGGCCAAAATCAGACCGATGCCTTCCAGCCCGGAACACTCCGGCGCTACCTGCACCAGAAAGCCTGGCGTCCCGATCATCTTCTTCGCCGGGTCGACGATCAGTTCAGGAATAAACCAGCTCACCAGCCAGTGGGTGAGCTGAAACGTAACCGTGGCCGTCCGGGGCCAGAGAGACCGGCTTGCGTTGCCCGTTATGCAGGCCAGCAGCACCGCGGTCGAAGCAATCAGCCACAAATAACCCGTGCTGAAGAACATTCCGACCCATGCACCGGGCGGTATCACGGTGAACGCGCCACAAACCACCGCGCCCAGCCCCGCCGCCACCCACGCCGCGGCCAAAACATCGGAATGCGCGCTGTTTCCGGCTCCGTAGAATACCGATGACAGTGCCGCGAACAGAGCCAGACAGCTCACGTGCGCGGCGAGGAAACGCCGGTTCGGACGTACCTCGAACCGGGCTTTTCCGGAGATCCCCAGAAAGGTAAAGAAGAAAACCGCCAGGGCGACCGAGGCACGCAAAATCCAGGCTCCCCAACTGCCTATCCAGGCACTGAACCCGTGCCTTCCGATCAGGACAGAGTTGTCCAGCCACAGCGTAACCGCAAGCACTTCGAGAGAAAACGCGGCGCCCGGCATGACCAGGCGCCGCAGTGAGCTTCCCTGAGGCAGAATGAAGAACTACTTTCCGCGCCGGCCGCGAATCACCAGCACAGCGCCGGACAGCAGCGCGATTGCGCTCGCGCCGGACGCCGGATCGATCTCCGGACTCACCACAACCGCCGCCATGCCGGCCACGCTCGCTCCGATACCCAACAACACTAATGCGACTGCTTTTTTCATGTAAACTGCTTCCTCCTGATGCCACTCTACAGAGGTTGCCGTTTGTGTGAAATACAACCGGTACGGGATAGAAATCGAGTGAAAGGGGAGTAAAGCCGCGGCTAAGCCCGGTTTTTAAGGTTTGGGTTCCGCAGGCTTCTCGCCGGGCCTGTAGAGCGTTGGTGGCTTGCGCTTCGGCGGTTTGAAGCTGTACCTCGGCTTGCGCGACATCCTCGTCCGAAGCGATGCCGGTCTGAAAGCGGACCTTGGTTAAATCGAGTGATTCCCGGTAGGCGCGGACCGTATCAGCGAATAGCTGTATCAGGGCATCTTGCGCGCGGAGTTGGAAGAAATCCGCCGCCAGCTCCGCCTGGGCGGTAAGGCGGGTGTTCACGAGGTCGGCGGCGGTGGCCTGCGCTTCAAAGGAATTCGCTTTGACGGTGTTTCCGATCCGGCTCCAGAGATCGGGTTGCCAGGAGGCATCCAGGGGCAGTGAATAAGCCGTCAGCGTCGTACCACCGGACGAGGAACCGGATTGACTGCCGACGGATGGCAGCCGGGAGCGGGTGACGGCGGGATTTGCGGTCAGCGTTGGGTATAGC